>JAEEGL013861706.1_pt1 | contig 34567 bp, 35 predicted proteins | sample 9134231 | NCBI WGS metagenome assembly JAEEGL01 (sample SAMN16246548, study PRJNA631951) | gut metagenome | biome: gut microbiome; feature: rumen; material: fiber-attached | host: Bos | place: Iran: Karaj | collected 2018-10
GCTCTTGGTGCCAAACTTCTCGATTCCAGTCTCCACATGGATGCTGTCATGGTAATGAATTTGGGCCTTGAAATCGACATCATAGTGTACCACCATGACAGTAAAGTCACTCTTCGTGGGCGACAAACCGTGGCTCGAGAAAAAAGAATCCTTACCCAGGTCAAGGTATTCCATGATGACGGCATTGTTGACATGACCCATCTGGTCCACGTCGTTGAATCGAATCTGGATGTTTGTAACAAACATAATTAGGAATTATAAATTAGAAATTAGGAATTAATGCTGCCCGATGTCGTTTTGGTTATACTACTCAACATGCGCAGCAATTCCTCACAATCATTCATTATTGAGACTTTTTCTGAAATATATTCCGTTCTATATAACAGGGTTATCCAATATTTGGTTTCGTTACATTCTTTGAAGGCAATGTACATCTTCGACAGAAAATCCTTTCTTGAGATCCCACATAGTGCCTCGCTTATATTTGCACCCACACTTGTACCACTACGCAACATCTGTTTCGACATTACATATTCGGCTTTCTTCTCCACAAGATATTTATACAACCCAACAATACGCACCGCGAAATCCTCGCTCTTTGTTTTTATTGCATTGTCATCCTTCATAATTCCTAATTTCTAATTCCTAATTGGAGTTTTTTTTCAAAGAGAAAAAAAACTCCAAACCTCCTTCCTGACGGTTCTTGGCATAAATTTCGCCGCCATGGAAAAGGACTGCATGTTTGACGATACTGAGGCCAAGACCTGTGCCGCCGTTCTGGCGAGAACGGCCTTCGTCGATGCGGACAAAGCGATCGAAGAGGCGCGAGAGATATTCATCGGCCACACCTTTACCCGTGTCATAATAATGAATAAAAAAGTGACTAGGGGTTTCTTTGTATGTTTCGATGACAATACTGATATTCTCACCAGCGTAGGCAATACTATTTTCCACCAAGTTACGGAAGATACTGTAGAGCAACTCATGGTTGCCTGTGAGAGGCATGGGAGGCAGGTTATTGCTGATGGTGATGGATTGTAAGGACGCTTTATCGGTGAGGTCGTTAATAACTTCAACCACCACCCCAGCAGCATCCACAACTGTGCGGGGGAAGAGATCGGCACTTTCTTCCAGTTTGTTTATGATCGACACATCCTGAATGAGATCGGAGAGACGAAGGGTTTGACTATAGCTCCGCTGCAAATAGTGGCGGCGGCGTTCGTCGTCGACAGGCTTATCGCCAAGCAGTATTTCCAAATAACCCCGGATGGAACTTACGGGAGTCTTCAGTTCATGGGCAATATTGGAGGTCATCTCTTGTTTCAACTGTCGGTTACGCTTCCATGCTGCTTCAGCCTCGCATCGTAGACGGTTGGCTTCATCTGCCATCTGACGCAAACGCATATTCTTGCGCATAAGGCGGATGTAAAGTACCAAGATAGCCACTACAAGCACAAGTAAAATAACATCAGACCAATCCATATCCAAATCCTGTTTTGTTCACAATATGTTGCCCCTCTGTCCCGAGTTTCTTACGCAGTCGTGCAATATGTACATCCACCGAACGTTCACCAACCAATGCATCGCCTGGCCAGACAGCTTCGAGAATCTCCTCGCGAGAGAAGAATCGCCCTGGATGTTGCTGAAAAAGTTGCAGGATTAGGTGTTCTCGTTTGGTCAGACTAGCCAAGACGGTCAGATTGGCTGGACTGGTACGGCGGAGAACAGCTTTGACACGCGCCAAAACAGTGTCGAAGGAGAATGGTTTAGTTATATAGTCGTCAGCGCCGACACCGAAACCCTGCATCTGGTCTTCATGAGTATCACGAGCCGTAAGGAAAATGACGGGTGTTTGGTCTCCTCGACGGCGCAACTCTTCCACCAACTCAAAGCCCGACATGCGATCCATCATCACATCGAGCAGCAGGAGCTCCACTTTAGACACTTGGAATTCAAGCTTCTGCAGAGCCTCTTCGGCACTATTGGCCGTCTCTACTTCGTAGCCTTCAGCTTCCAGGTCAAACCGGAGAATCTCGCAAAGATCCTGCTCGTCATCTACTACCATTAAGCGTGTCATGGCACATTGTAAGATTGAAAAGTAAGAAAATAACGATAAAACAATCTGGATATTGTGGGTGGCAGAAACAAAAAAGAAAAGAAGACCCTTCACTGAGTCTTCTTTTCTGTGTGGCATCGACTGGATTTGAACCAGTGACGCAAGGATTTTCAGTCCTTCGCTCTACCAACTGAGCTACGACGCCATCGGATTTAATCACTCAAATCGAGTGCAAAAGTACAAAGATTTTAGCAACTGGCAAAACTTTTTTTTCACAATCCCCAAAAAAGCACTTTCTTTCGACTGATTATCAACTATTTTCTTTCAGATATTTTTTTATCCCACACATTCATTGCATCCTTGTCATAGAAAAAAACGAGCTCTATAATTAGTAAAATCACGCCAATTGTGATGGATGCATCAGCAAAGTTAAAAATGGCACTAAAGAACTCAAAATGGTTGCCTCCTACAAATGGAATCCACGAAGGCCAGTCAAATTCAAAGAGGGGGAAATAGAACATATCAACGACCTTGCCTTGGAAAAACGGGGCATATCCCCCCTGCGCCGGAAACAACGTAGCCACGTCGTAAGGGCCGCTCTTGTCGAAGACAAGGCCATAGAAGCAACTATCTATAATATTACCTAAAGCACCTGCAAGAATCAAAGCCAGGGATATGACGAACAATGTGCGGACGCCATTTTTTCTAAGCAACCTGCCAAGATACCAGATTATCCAACCCGACGCGACAACGCGAAATAGTGTCAGGATGATTTTCCCTGCCATCCCCCCAAAAGCCATTCCAAATGCAAAACCTTTATTTTCTATAAAATGCAAACGACACCACTCTCCAATGAGCATGATATCTTGACCAATGGTCATGTGTGTCTTTACCAGTACTTTTATTATTTGGTCAACAATAATTATTGCTGCCACAAGGATGATTGCCAGCCTCTTTTGCTTTACATTGTCCATAAAGGATTTCTCTTTAGTCTTTTTCAGGAACGATAACGATATTTGTCAATACTTATTGTGCTCCATCTCCGCTTTTCTAAGTTCGATTTGTTCGAGCAATTCATCATACCACTCTTGCCCGAAACGACGAATCAACGGCTCTTTCAGATACACATACAGAGGAGTTCCTTTGTCTTTGGCACCGCGACATATATCCCAACGATGATAGTTTACTGCCGTAAACTCACCAAAATCCTCCACCCTTATCGGGTAAAGGTGACAGCTCACCGGTTTGTAGTAATTCTGCAAAGCACAGAAAGAGCATCCAGAGGGGCCTGGTATGATAAAAGCACATGCACCACCGTCAATGAGAGGAGTCCCCAAGTCTCCATCTTTGTCACGCACTGCCACACCCTGCTGCTCCACTGCCAGCCTTCCTTTTTCTGTCATTTGCGACATTACCTGAGGCAGCACCGATTCGATTTTTCCCACTTCCTCCTCCATCAGAGGGGCGCCACTGTCACCATCGACACAACAAGCCCCCTTGCAAGAAGATAAGTCACAACAGAACCGACAGTCTGCCACGTCATCAGACACTATACTATTCTTCACTATTATCATTTCAATGCATTGATTATTTTGTCCGCCAAGACAGAAGCCAGCTTGTATTTAGATTCCGCTGTCCATCCCGCAACATGAGGTGTGAGGACGGTATGAGGCGACTGTAGTAAATACTGTACCGACGAGGGTACTGCACCCAAAGCATCAGCATTCATATTCTCATATTCGAGCACATCGAGTGCCGCACCACGTACTTTCCCACTCTTCAACCCTACCACCAAAGCCTCTGTATCCACTACAGCACCACGGGCTGTATTTACCAAATAGAATGGTTTATTCATAACTTCGATAAATCCAGCGTCGAAATAGTGAAAAGTCTCCTCGGTCAATGGCACATGGAAACTGACCACATCTGATTCCTGTTGGAGCTGTTCTAAAGAGACCCGTTCAACTCCATCCGCAACAACTGTCCCATTCAAATATTTGTCATAAAACACCACCCTACATCCGAATCCCGATAGCCGACAGGCAAAAGCATGTCCCATATTACCAAAACCGATGATACCCACAGTCATAGAACCCAGTTCGTATCCCCGGTTGGCTTCGCGTTGCCAGAGACCACGGCGAACCTCAGCGTCTGCTCGCGCAACATTGTTCAACATTGCCAACAACAAACCCACAGTGTGTTCCCCTACTGCATCGCGGTTCCCCTCGGGAGAATTGAGACAGCGGACTCCATGTTTCTCTGCATAGTCCACATCTATAGTCTCCATGCCGGCACCTACCCTTCCAATACATCGCAGCGAGGGGACCCTGTCAATAAAGGTTTTATCGATATGAACCTTGCTTCTAACCACCAGTCCCTCGCAATCCTGCGATGCCCTCACAAGTGATTCGTAATCGTGATTCAATTCCACCGACACATCAAATCCCGCACTACGCAAACGCTGTTCCAGCACTTCGTGGGTTTGATCTGTTATAAGTATTTTTGTCATTTTTCCTTCTTTTTATACTCCTTCATTGTTTCTCCGGCAATGATGCCTGTAGGAACAGCTATCACACTGTAACCTAACAACATCACTACTACCGAGAGAAACTGTCCTGCCGATGTCACCGGAACCACATCGCCATAGCCCACCGTTGTAATTGTCACCACAGCCCAATAAATTCCCGTGGGAATACTCTTAAAAACAGGATTCTTGTCAGCTTCAATTGCATACATAATAGTACCCAAAATTACGGCAGCAACCATCACTACCATCATGAATATCATAATCTTGACAGCACTGTTTCGAAGAGCATTCATCAGATGGAAGGCTTCTATCTGGAAACGTTCCATCTTGAAAATTCGGAATATACGCATCACCCTCAATAGACGCAACACAGTCAAGGCTTGGGTAGCAGGGATAAAGAGACTCAGATAAGCCGGGAATATCGACAAAAAGTCGATGATTCCCCAGAACGAGAAGACATATTTTGACGGGTGTTTCAAGCAGTAGATTCGGAGGTAGTATTCAAATGTAAACAGTATTGTAAATCCCCACTCTAGAACCTTCATTATCCAGAACGAAAAAGATCTGTGGGCTCCGGAAGTCATTGTATCCGTAGAGCCAAGCATACTGTCGAGAACCAATAGAATGATGTTGGCTACTATAAGCACCAACAGCCACACATCGAACTTCTTACCCGCCGGAGTATCGCTCTTGAAAATAATCTCAAAAATCTCTTTGCGTGTCAAATTTCTGTAACGCTTGGGCATCAGCCATTCAAACACAATCTTGTGCATCGCTGCACTCACAGCGGATATGGCAGGACGGTAGTTTATTCTTTTTATCCTGTCCTTCACATCCCTGAATGCCGTCTTCAAATCATTGTAAAACCCCATGTCTCATTTCCTCTTTTTTATTATCAAAACATTCTCGTTTTCTTCACGGAAAAGCCTACATGCAGCCTGTCGCAGCCCATCCGGTGTCACCCGATGATAAGCTTCGGGCTCCAAATTCATCAAAGAAGTGTCACCAAGCCATGTATAATAGCACAAGCCCATTGCCCGATCCGAAGCCTTGTATTGAGAGAAGACGAATGTACTCTCGTATCGGTTAGCCACCTTACCCAACTCATATTCATCAACAGTATTCTCCGTCAAATTATGAACCTCTTTTCTAATTGTATCCACCACCTCTTCTGGATTTACACCTTCACAAACTTTAGCACTCACCATCAATAGACCCTGTCCTGCGTCACCGGTAATACATGCATCTGCTTCTGAGACCAACCGGCCATCACTCACCATATTCCTGTACAACCGACTTGAATGACCACTTCCCAAGATATCACTTACTAAATCGCAAGCTTGAAAGTCAGCATCAAACCGATCACACATAGGCCATGCCATATAGACAGCATCCGATGGCACATCGCGAAACTGCTCCAGCTTTCGAGCCGCAGTCTGTGGCGGCTCTTGCGGATATTTCCTCTCCTGAGCGAAGCATCTGTCTCCATCAACACGTCTTCGCGGAAGTAGCAGCGTGCCGAACGCCCGTTCTGCCATTCCAACCATCTCTTCATGTGTCAAAGGTGCAGCTATGGCGAGAATGGCATTGTCAGGCCGATAAAACCGATCATGGAAGTTTTTCACATCCTCCAGCGTCGCCTCCTCAACATGCCTAATATCGGCACCGATAGTAGACCACCGATAGGGACTGACGGTGAAACACAAGGGTCTCAACAACAGCCAGACATCTCCATAAGGACGGTTCATATAACGCTGGTTGTATTCCTCCTTTACTACTTTCTGCTGCACCTCCAACGACTTTTGTGTCAAATTCAAGCCGTTCATCCTGTCTGCCTCAAGTTCCAGGGCTGTCTGTAATCCGCCGACAGGAAGGGTGACATAATAATTGGTGATGTCATTATTTGTGGAAGCATTGTTTTCACCTCCCAAAGAGCTCACCACGGCATCATAGTCCGGCACCCGTTCTGTGCCGCCAAACATCAAGTGTTCAAACAGATGGGCAAAACCTGTGCGATTAGGATCCTCGTCGCGAGCTCCTACATTGTAAAGCACATTGACTGTTGCCAGCGGTGTGTCCAACGCTTCGTGAGTCAGCACCGTCAGCCCATTGTTTAATATATATTTTTTCCAATCCAGCATATCAAAATAAAATGCAAAAATACAAAAAAAAGCAACTGACCGTAAAATAAAAATCATAAAAAAACAAAATGACATTTTTTGCCAAAAAAAATTTTGCCATTCAAATCCTTTTTTGTATTTTTGCATTTTTAAATATTATACATGTATGGACACCATCATTATTTTAGACTTTGGCTCTCAATACACTCAACTCATAGCACGCAAAATCAGAGAGCAGCATGTGTACTGCGAAATACACCCTTTCAATAAAATCCCAACTCTCGGTGATGACGTGAAGGGTGTCGTTTTTTCCGGCAGTCCATTCAGCTGCAACGCCCCCGATGCTCCCGTGCCCGACATGAAGAACATCAAAGGAAAGTTACCTCTTCTTGCTGTGTGCTATGGGGCACAATATCTGGCTAAATGGGGTGGCGGCCGTGTGCAGCAAAGCAAAATCCGCGAGTATGGTCGTGCCAACCTTAACTATATAGACAGCAGTAATCCTCTGATGAAGGATGTCCCCCTAGGTAGCCAAGTATGGATGAGCCACGGCGACACCATTGAAGTATTGCCTGACGGCTATAAGGTGATCTGCTCAACGGAGAACGTGAAATATGCCGGATACAAAATCGAAGGTGAAGACACATATGCCATACAGTTCCATCCCGAAGTGCACCATTCTGTCGACGGCAATACGTTGCTTCGCAACTTTGTTGTTGACATCTGCGGCTGTCGCCAAGAATGGACTCCCGAAAGTTTCATAGAAACCACCGTTCGCGAACTACGCGAAAAAGTGGGAGGAGACAAGGTCATCCTGGGTCTTAGCGGCGGCGTTGACTCTACCGTGGCTGCCACATTGCTCAATCGCGCCATCGGCCACCAACTGCACTGCATCTTCGTCGACAACGGTCTGCTACGTAAGAACGAGTTCGAAAGTGTACTGGAAAGTTACAGGGATATGGGTCTCAATGTGAAAGGTGTCGATGCCAAACAGCGTTTCTACGATGTGCTGGCAGGTGTCACCGATCCAGAAAAGAAACGTAAGGCCATTGGAAAAACCTTCATCGATGTCTTCGATGCCGAAGCAAAACTCATCACTGACGCCAAATGGCTTGGACAGGGCACAATCTATCCCGATGTCATTGAGAGTTCTAGTGTCAAGGGGCCAAGCCAGACCATCAAAAGTCATCATAATGTAGGTGGTTTGCCTGATTATATGAAGCTAAAATTGGTAGAGCCACTACGCAGTCTTTTCAAAGATGAAGTACGCAGGGTAGGAAAACAACTTGGAATCAAAGAAGAACTTATCGGACGCCATCCTTTCCCGGGCCCCGGACTGGCCATCCGTATTCTAAGCGACATCACGCCCGAAAAGGTTCATATTCTTCAGGAAGTAGACCACATCTTCATCCAGGGTTTGCGCGATGCAGGACTCTACGACAAGGTATGGCAGGCCGGCGCCATACTGTTGCCCGTGCAAAGTGTAGGCGTGATGGGCGATGAACGTACCTACGAGAGTGTTGTAGCATTGCGTGCTGTGGAGAGCGTCGATGGCATGACTGCTGACTGGTGTCACCTGCCCTATGATTTTCTGGCAAAGGTTTCCAACGAAATAATCAATCGTGTGAAAGGGGTAAACCGTGTATGCTACGACATTAGCTCCAAACCCCCCGCAACCATTGAATGGGAATAAGAAAAGAAAAAAAATGGAAATTTGATATCATGAATATCGTAAAAACAATTGAAAATGGAATTGGTTGGAAACGTCTGGCCTTATTGCTGGTGCTTTTCAATTTTCAATTTTCAATTTTCACTCTGAATGCGCAAAAGCCTGGTACCACACCTGTCAAGGTGAGCAATGAGAAGCAGATGATACATGGGCGCAAATACTATGTGCACATTGTTGAGAGAGGACAGACGGTCTACTCCATCTCCAAAGCCTACAAGGTTAGTAGCTATGATGCCGTGACTCATGTAGACATCCATGCCCTGCATCCCGGCGACACAGTATGGCTACCGTTCCGCGGACAATTTGCCGATAGCGAGGAGCAGCCGACCCCGACGCCTGCACCTACACCAACCACTACCCCAGTCAACACGGTGTACGTTCACGACACCTCCTATATTAATGTTCCTTACGCCGTTCACGACACTGTTATTGTGACCGATACGGTGACGCTTACGAAATATGTGACGGTGCACGATACGACATTTGTCGATATTCCGCATGTTGTGCATGATACAGCCATCGTTACCAACACAGTGACGCAGAAGGAGTATGTGACGGTACATGATACAATTATTGTAACCGATACCGTGACGCTGACGAAATATGTGACGGTGCATGATACGACACATGTTAATGTGCCGCAAGTTGTGCGCGATACTGTGACGTTGACGAAGTATGAAACCTTGCGTGACACTATCATCGTAAAGGATACCGTGACGCTGACGAAATATGTGACGGTGCATGACACGACTCATGTTAATGTGCCGCAAATTGTGCGCGATACTGTGACGTTGACGAAGTATGAAACTGTGCACGATACGACCTACGTTAATGTGCCGCAAGTTGTGCATGATACGGTGACGCTGACGAAATATGTGACGGTGCATGACACGACTCATGTTAATGTGCCGCAAGTCGTGCGAGATACCATGACGTTGACGAAGTATGAAACTGTGCGTGACACTGTCATCGTAAAGGATACGGTGACGCTGACGCAGTATGTGACGGTACATGATACGGCTCATATTGATGTTCCTCATGTTGTGCATGATACTGTGACGTTGACAAAGTATGAAACTGTGCACGATACGACCTATGTTAATGTGCCACAAGTTGTACATGATACGGTGACGCTGACGAAATATGAGACGGTGCATGACACGACTCTTGTTAATGTGCCGCAAGTTGTGCGCGATACCATGACGTTGACAAAGTATGAAACTGTGCGTGACACTGTCATCGTAAAGGATACGGTGACGCTGACGCAGTATGTGACGGTACATGATACGGCTCATATTGATGTCCCTCATGTTGTACATGATACAACTGTTGTGTATGACACTGTGACGTTGACGAAAAATGTTCCGGTGCATGATACCACTTATATCACCTTGCGTGACACAACCTTCGTAACCGACACCGTGACTCTGACACAGTATGTGACGGTACATGATACAACTCATGTTGATATTCCTCATATTGTGCACGATACTACCATCATAACCGACACCGTGACACTGACGAAGTATGTACCAGTGCATGACACAACCTATATTGATGTTCCGCACGATGCGACTATCGTAACCGACACAGTAACTCTGACGGAGTATGTATCGGTGCATGATACGACCTATATTGACGTGCATGACACACTAGTTGTTATCGACACCGTGACGCTGACCAAGTCTATTCCGGTGCATGACACCACCTATATTGATGTTCCATACGCCGTGCACGACACCACATTTGTTATCGACACCGTAGACTTTGCATCCGCCTCCTCCCTGGCTTTTGCATCTGCCTCCGCCGTGACAATGACAGAATACATGCCAGCAAGCCAGCCCAACGCAAGTCCGGCTAGCCCAACAACGACTCAGCCCCAAAAGCAGGTGGGCGAGACATTGAAGATTGCGCTGCTGATGCCGCTGCACCTGAACGAAATCGACGAAATATCCACAACAAAGTTCGACATAGAACAGAGAGGAAAGAAGAGCTATCGCCAGTTCGAATTCATTGAGTTCTATGAAGGTATCCTGCTTGCTCTCGAGCAACTTCCATCGATGGGCATCAACACCCGTGTGGAACTCAATGTGGTGGATGTACTCGACAACAGCGCAGAAAGTGTGGAACAGGCATTCCTGTCACACAACGTAGCTCAGTCCGATGTTGTGGTAGCCCTACTCTTCCGCGACGCTTTCGCAAAAGCGGCGGAACTCTCGCAAAAAGCCGGAATTCACATCGTCAATCCCATGTCGACCCGCAGTGAAATATGTGATGAAAATTCCTATATGGTAAAAATCCAACCCTCGTTGGAGAGCCAAGTGAAGGCCATCCTTGACAACATGAAATACGAACGCCCCAATGCTCACCTCTACGTCATCTACGGTGGCAGTGCCGACAAACCCATACTGAATGAATTAAAGCACCAACTATCCGAACGCGGCGACATCAAATATACACTTTTCAACTGGAATCAAAGCTCAAAACTAACCTCTACATTAAAAAATACTCCTGGATGCAATGTGATAAGCATCTATGAACAAAACGACAATATGCGCGTCTATGTAAGCAACCTGCTAAACCGTCTAGCCGCTATCAAGAGTAATAGTCCCACGCTGTATACTTTCTCTGACTGGACACGTGATTATGCCGATGTCGACTTTTCTCAACTGCAGCTGCTGAACTACCACACATTTACTCAAAACTGGGATCTCTCCAACAGCATTCACGTCGATTTCCTGAAAAAATTCCGCAATCGTTTCGGTTCTGAACCCACTTCGATCTTGGCTGCCACAGGATACGACTTGACTTCTTACATCGTTTATGGAATGGCTCTCCGGAAAAGTAAATTCTGGAATGAGCCGGGAGCATCGATGTCCAGCCTGATCCATCCCCTTCGCCTCGAACGCCGGCGAGCAGGTTTGGAGAATCACCAACCGCAACTATACCGTATGGAATCACTACATTTTGTACCTGCTGAGACATCAACACGCTGATTAGATTAATTAAAGACAATGGATTATCAAACAACGATACAGAAAGAATTCCGAGTGACAGGCCCCGGGTTACACACAGGACGTACAGTAACTGTCACCGTGAAACCTGCTTTTGAGGATTTCGGAATCTCCTTCCGCCGTACCGACCATACCAACATCATCACCCAACAGGCTTTAGCCTGCAACGTGGGAGCCACTTCCCGTGGCACCACCCTCGGCAGTGGCCGGCAAAGCATTGCCACTATTGAACACTTGATGTCGGCTCTCCATGGCATGGGCGTTGACAATGCCCTTGTAGAACTCGATGGTGGCGAGGTACCCATCATCGACGGCTCTTCGCGTCCTTGGATGCTGGAACTTGCACGTGTCGGGGTTCGTACCATGTCTACTCCAAGGAAATACTATACCATCCAGGAACCTCTGCACTTTGAATTCAAACCGACAGGATCTATCTACGACGTGGAACCCTGCGACCACTTCTCCGTACATTGCACCATTGATTTCCCCAATAGTGTCATTGGCCGTCAAGAAGCTGACATGAACAACCTCTCTGAGTATCCTGCCGGGATCGCACCATGTCGTACCTTCGTTTTCCTCCACGAAATAGAGCCACTCCTTCGTTTCAATCTAATCAAAGGCGGTAGCCTTGATAACGCTCTTGTGTACGTCAACGAAGAGCTAAAGCCGAAGCAACTCAAACGTCTAGGTAAAACATTCCACAAGGACATAAACAACTTCAAAGTTCATGATGGTGTCTTGAACACCACTATCCCATACTTCCCAAATGAACCGGCACGCCATAAGCTACTTGATTTCGTAGGCGATGTACGACTAGCCGGACCCTTGCTCAACGCTAAATTTTCCATCTTTAAACCCGGTCATAAAGCCAATGTGGCTTTCGCACTCTATCTGATGGAATACATCAAAAAACATCCAATGGAATTGTAATTCAAGCAATCAAGCAACAATACTATGACCCTTTACGACTTACATCCCGATGCCAAGATTGGCCAAAACGTCAAAATTTCGAACTTCACCACCATCTTCGAGGATGTCGAGATAGGTGATGGTACATGGATAGGTCCCAATGTAACGATCTTCCCTGGAGCACGTATTGGCAAAAACTGCCGCATCTTTCCAGGTGCCGTCATTGCTGCCGTACCACAGGACCTTAAATTTGCTGGGGAATACACCACTGTAGAGATTGGAGACAACAACACCATCCGCGAATGTTGCACCATTAATCGTGGCACTGCTGCCAGTGGCAAGACAGTGATTGGTAATAACAACCTGCTGATGGCCTATGTCCATGTAGCCCATGACTGCGTCGTCGGGGACAACTGCGTCCTCGCCAACAACGCCACTCTGGCTGGCCACATCATCATGGGCGATTATGTCATTCTGGGCGGAAAAACAGCATGTCTCCAGTTTATCCACATAGGTTCACATGTCATCACCCAAGGCGGTGCCCTTATCGACAAGGATGTACCTCCCTTCATTAAAGCAGCCCGTTATCCCATCCAGTACTGCGGCGTCAACAGCCTCGGCCTACAACGCCGCGGATTCACCCAAGAAAGCATTAACCGTATCAGCGACATATATCGCTATATATTCGTCAAAGGACTCAATATCAGTGATGCCGTGGAGCAAGTGAAGGAACGCTTTGGCACTACCGACGAAGCCAAACAGATACTCGCCTTTATTGGTAACGCCAATACCGGCCTACTGAGTGGATACAAAAGTATAAGAAAAGCAGGTGGAGAATGAAAAGTAGTGATTGTGTGTAGCACTCAAAATCACAAATGACACACACTATCAATTACACTTTGTCCACTCTAATAAAAGTAGTTTCGACAATGGCAATACACTTGCCATTGTCGGAATTTTCTATTATTGTCTGGTAGAGGGCTGTCCTGCTCCCATGTCTGAAAGCATGGGTTTTAGCCATGAGTGTCACTCCCATAGGAGCAGCCGCCAAATAATGAATTGAGGAGTCGAGCGATACCCAATGCAGATCCCCGCTTTCTATATCTTCGCTGTTGGCGGCAATGGCAGCAGCAAAGTCAGCCATCGTATATACCACTCCCCCCATGGCTACACCTCGGGCATTACAATGACATCCTCCGAGTTGTAATGTGCATAACGAAGTATGGTCGCCCACACTAATAATATTTACACCTGTCGCCTCTGTGGCGAAACGGTCTCGTCCAAAGATTTCACGGACTCTATCAATACTATTCATAGTTTAAAACGTATAGGTCAACCCAACACTTACGAGATTATGGAAAGCTCCTTTATTGCTACGGAAGAGAAAATATGTTCCGGAACCGTTTTCTTTGGTGATACTCAATGCAGAATACTGGAAGCGCATTTCGATTCCCAGATGATTTCCAAAGCGGTAGCGTGCACTGAAAGTCAACGGTAGCCAGTCAACAGTGGTGAAGTTTTCCTGCGACGGTACATCCTCTGCACCGTAATTAGTCACCTCGGCATCTACCAATACAGCAGGTGCCACTCCGACAGCCAGACGCAGACGATCTTCCATCGTGTTATACGACATCATGATAGGCAATTCAATATAACTTGCCGATATTATACGATCGAACTCCTCAATATGGGATCCCTTATTAGTGAAGGCCAACTCCACTACCATACGCCATGGGGAATGCAAATCCTTGGAGAGAGGAAAACTTGTACCTATACCGGCATGCAAACCTGGATGATTGTAATTGCCGGCAGCATCACCATCAACTTGTCCCATATTCAGCCCGGCAAATAGTGTAGCATCAAACCGCCCCTGAGCTTTGCTAACTGAAAAATGGAGAATGAATAATGAAAAAAATGCCACAATAAAGAGAGTCCTTTTCATAATCCTAGCAGTTTTCGTAACATATTTGCATTGGTAAAAACAACACCCTGCATTCCTAGCTTCTTGGCGATGGACACATTGTCAGGATTGTCATCCACAAAGATGCACTCTTCGGCTTTCAGATGATATCTTTCAAGCAACACCTGAAACAACCGTGGGTCAGGTTTCACCAGTCCCTCAGCGCCACTCACCACATAGCGGTCTATCAGCTGCAGTATGTCAAAACGTTCCCTCGCTTCAGGAAAGGTCTCCATACTCCAGTTGGTCAATCCATAAATCTCATATTTTTTTACTCTTAACTCACTAATTAAATCCCTCATCCCGGGCACCTCTCCCGTGAGCATCTCGCGCCATTTGGAACGGTACAGCTCTATGGCCCCTGTGTATTCCGGCTGTTTCTCCCGTAGTTCGCGGATGCAAGAATCCATACTTTCGCCAGCATCAATGCGCTGCCGGAAGTCCATGTCGGCCACATGTCGTAGAAACCACCAGGCTTTTGCCTCGTCACCAAAATATTCGCAATAGACTAATTCGGGATGCCATTGTACCAATACATTGCCAAAATCAAAAATAATATTCTTCATAAAACAATTCAACATGTTAATACACTAACGTATCAACACATTTATTATTGTTTATCGCACCTCTACTCTTACCGAATCGACCACCGAGGCCCTAGTCTCGCCATTATATTGCTCGGGACTGACTACGATGACTTCTAGCGGAGTATCTAGCGCATGTAGTTCTAATATTTTCACACATGGTCGCAAGTCAATCTCTCTAATCTGAGTGCCACGAATATATAGTTGTTTGAGATTGACACAGGGCGCAAGGTCAATCTCCCTAATTGGCGAGAAGATGAACAACAGCAGCTCCAACTCTGGAAACGGCCTGAGGTCGACAGAAGAAATCTTCGTATGGCTGACCTGCACACGTTTCAAATGGTGGCAGCTGTCCATTTCCAACTTCTGCAGTGGTACATTGAGACAATACAGTCGCTCTAAACGTGACAAAACATTGAGGTTCAGCTCCTCTATCGGATTATCACTGCATGTAAGTTGTTCCAATTGCGGGAAGAGTTCAATACCCTTTAAACTATGGATACCTTGATTATAGCATTCCAACGCCGTCAGATTACATCCTTTCATGGTTGCTTTAAGCCTTTTACCACAAACTTTCTCAGCATAGCCATTGTCGAGCAGGAAGGTGCGGAAAGCACGGTCGGGAACCCTGACTGTCCGCTGACAGTCGCAGACACCCTCGTTCCCACCCTGCTGCATGGCCGCACAGGCAGTCAGCAGCAGGGTAGCTACGAGGAGCAGAGGCAATCGTCTCATCGCAACTTGAAGTTGATGGGAACTACGTACTCCACAGCAACATGCTTGCCCTCATAAGTAGCAGGAATCCATTTGGGCATAGCCTTGATTACACGCAGGGCCTCCTCGTCGCATTCACCGCCGACACCACGAGCCACGGAGGCGTTGACGACACTGCCGTCCTCCGTCACGATAAAGTGCACGTACACTTTGCCTTCAACACCGTCGGCCTTCGCTTGCTCGGGATAATGGACATTTTCGGCAATGTACTTATAGAGCGCCGCTTCACCTCCGGGATACGTCGGGGGCTCAAGTCCGTCTGGCACTGAATCGGATTTAATAAAATCGGGTTCAACACTAGGGGCGGTTGCCGTCACCACCTCCTCATCTGCGACTGGTTCGGTGGCATTCTGCTTGCAGCCCACCATCAGCAGCACCGCCGCCACGGGCAGCGCCGCCAGCACTTTCCATGCGCCGAAGCGCGTTTTCATTTTGTTCATCATAACAATACGGTTTTTGATGTTAATACTTTGGAAATTATTGGTGATATGGCCATATCCTGTACCGGTCACCTGTCTGTAAAGCAGGTGAAGATAGTCTTCGCGGCCGCAGGCGCTAACCGAGGTAGCATCGGCCTGGAATTCCTGCACCGCACGTAGTTCGCGCATCATCAGCCATGCGAAGGGGTTGAACCACGCCAGGCAGCACATCAGCCATGCCAACAGAAGTTCTATCGTGTGTAGCTGGCTCACATGATGCGATTCATGGGCAAGGATGCAGCGCATCTCCTCACCATTGAGGCCGCGCGTGCCGAACACTATCTGGCGGAAGAAAGAATAGGGCGCCGTGTCGTCGTCGAGCAGGATGAGCGACGAGCCACGCGGAATGTCAAAGCCGTCGCAGGAACGATAGACCGTGTGTCTCAGGCGGAGCCTGAAGACAAGCACCGCCTGTGCCACCATCTGAAACAGAAGGTAAGCCACACATACAACCAAGCCGAAGATGTAGACGTCAGTTAGACCGATGGCTTGTGAGGCTGGCGTGGCCGATATCTCGATTTCGTCCAGTGTTATCAAGTATTCCCTTGCCGGAGTGGCAGACCATGATACCGGAGTAAATCTGTCGGGCAGCGAAAAGAAGGGAAACACGAGGCTGAACCCTAGTGTCACCAGCAGATACCACAGATTAAGCTGCAGCCAGCGGTCGCGCCGCAGCGTCATGCAGAAGAGACCGTAAAAAAGTCCTGCAGCCAATGTCGAGAATAGCATCCAACGTATCATTTTTCTAGTTCTTTGGTTATAGCCTCTAAATCTTCCAGCGAGATCTCCTTTTTATCAATCAGGAAACTCACTAGCGCCCGCGGCGACGAGCTAAAGAAGCGGTGGGCTATGCTTCCCAGCATTTGCTGCATATACTCCTCGCGGCTGATGAGCGGATAGTATTGGTTCGAGCGGTTGAAAGTCTCGTGCGCCACGAATCCTTTTTGTTCTAGCACGCGCACCACGGTGAGCACCGTATTATAGGCTGCATTACTCTCCACCGCCGCAACGATCTCGTTGGCAAACCCTTTCCCGATTCTCCAAAGAGCCTGCATCACCTGCTCTTCTGCTTTTGTCAATTCGTTTTTCATAACTATATCAACTATCATGTAATTATATTTCTAGTTAAGGAACGAGAATTATTATCCTTTATTGTTTAAACCAAAAAATTTTTTTTCAAAATATTTACTTAATGTATTTACATCAACAAAATAAGACTATTATCTGATAAAAGACGGACAAAAAGAAGAGAATAAAATGAATTCAATGTACAAAAAAATAATGCCATCGGTTTGTCCGATGGCACTATTTCCTATTTTTTGATTGCCAACTATCTGTTAGCATACATATCCTCGTAGTACTTCATATAGTCGCCGGAGGTAACATTATCCATCCATTCCTGATTGTCGAGGTACCAGCGGACAGTCTTTTCGATGCCCTCCTCAAACTGGAGGCTGGGTTCCCAGCCGAGTTCGCGTTGCAACTTAGAGCTGTCGATAGCATAGCGCATGTCGTGTCCAGCGCGGTCGGTGACATAGGTAATGAGGTCCATGTCCTGCCCTTCGGGACGGCCGAGCAGACGGTCGACGGTGTTGATGACCACCTTGATGATGTCGATGTTCTTCCACTCGTTGAAGCCGCCGATGTTGTAGGTCTCGGCCACCTTGCCCTCATGGAAGATGAGGTCGATGGCGCGAGCGTGGTCTTCGACATACAGCCAGTCGCGCACATTCTCGCCCTTGCCATAGACAGGCAGCGGTTTGCGGTGGCGTATATTATTAATGAAAAGGGGTATCAGTTTCTCAGGGAACTGGTAAGGACCGTAGTTATTGGAACAGTTGGTCACGATGGTGGGGAGGCCATAGGTGTCATGGAAGGCACGAACAAAGTGGTCGCTCGAAGCTTTGGCAGCGCTGTAGGGGCTGTGGGGCTGATACTTAAGATCCTCGGTAAAGAATTTTTCTCCATAGGCCAGGTGATGCTTACCGGAACTAGCTTTCGTTGTGAAGGGAGGTTTGATGCCTTCGGGACGGGTCATCTCCAAGGCGCCGTACACCTCGTCGGTGGAGATGTGGTAGAAACGCTTGCCTTCGTATTTTTCAGGCAGACTCTCCCAGTAAAGTTTGGCGGCCTGCAACAGGCTTAGGGTGCCCATAACATTAGTCTGAGCAAAAGTGAAGGGGTCCTTGATACTGCGGTCCACATGGCTCTCAGCGGCCAGGTGGATGATGCCGTCGACATGCTCGTCTTGCATCAACTTGTAGACGCTGTCGAAGTCGCAGATGTCCATACGCACAAACTTATAGTTGGGCCTGTCTTCAACATCCTTGAGGTTGGCCAAGTTGCCGGCGTAGGTCAACTTGTCGAGGTTGATGATCTTGTACTGAGGGTACTTGTTGACAAAAAGCCGTACCACGTGGCATCCGATGAATCCGGCTCCACCGGTAATGATAATATTCATATTGTGTTTAAACTTAATTGCGTTATTGTTTGATTGCGTTTTTCACTTTCTTCGGGGTCCAGTTTGCAAAAAAACGGACCACCTTCTCCTTGTTGTAGCCTTGACCCTCCTCCAGAAAACTGGAATCCTGTATGTGGATTACATTACCCTCACCATCCAACACAACAAAAACCGGAAAACCAAATCTTGCGGGATTACCAAGTCTCTTCATCATGGCCTCCGTGCGCCGTGCAGCGGGTGCATCTTCTTTCTTGCGAGGATTGTAGTTCACATGGATAAAGACGAAATTTTCATCGATAAGACCGCAGAGGACACTGTCGTTAGTGATGAAATCGGCGAAACGCAGACACCAGGGGCACCAGTTGCCACCCACCTGACAGACCACAAACTTACCTTCCTTCTTTGCCTTTATCAAAGCTTGGTCAATTTGCTCCATTGGATTGAGTGACTCGTCATACACCTTTTTCAATGGCGCCTGGGCATTCATCGTAATCGTGAAGAATGTAGCAAAAAAAGCGACAAGAGCAAATCGTTTCATTAGTCGTTCCTATCTCAAAATCATTTATAATTTAGTATATAACGTCCGTAAATGTAAAATATTGTACCTGACAAAAAAAACTTTACAGCAAGAAAAAACGAAAATGGCATCTTACATCTGCCAAAGCACCCATCTGCAGGTTTGTCAAGAAACATACAGCATAAACAATTTTATTTATACAGATACCTAATAATCAATAACAAAACAACAAAACAAGATGAATCGTCCAAAAAAAATTTTGTCAGTTCATAAAATCTTTGTACTTTTGCACCCGTTTTTGAAAGAAAACATACCGATTGTCCTATGGTGTAACGGTAGCACATCTGACTCTGGATCAGCTTGTCTTGGTTCGAATCCAGGTAGGACAACTCTAAAGCCCCTGACAAATTGTCGGAGGCTTTTTTTATTCTGGAAAGAAAAAAAATTTGGCCATACCAACCTTTATACGTATCTTTGCACTTTAAATAGAATTCATTTAAATATGAGAAAAGTATTCGTATTCTTCACGCTGATAGCGGCTACAGCCTCTTTCGCCACCGCACAGGACAAAGCGCTCCCCGGCAAATATGCTGGAAGCAACACCATCACTCTCTTCGACTCCACCGGCGTCTATATGGAAGAGAGCGGTCTCAGCCATGTGCTTACCCACAAATGCATCCTGATGAACTCTTTCAAAGGTTGCTCCGACTACAGCACCTACAAAATCGACTATGACCCCCTGTCGGCCTACTGCGACATCGAGCGTATCCTCGTCCATCATGCCAACGGCCGCACCGACACCCTTCTCTGGCCCGACCGCGAAAACAACATTCCCGTCTACGACTACGTGGCTCCCGCTCGCATGATCTACTGGGGGGCCAGTCAGAAGATGGTAGAAATTGGTCACCTCAACCTCGGCGACAAACTTGAGATATGGACCTATAAGAAAGGTTATACCTATGCATTGCTTCAAGACGAGGTACCTAGTCTCAATACCACCTTCGCCGCACTGCCCGATAACGACGACCGATACATCCCACCCATGCGGGGACATTTTTACGACATTGTGCCCTTCTGGAGCGACCAGCCTGTGCAGCGCAAGGTCTACCAGTTAAATATCCTCGACAGCAAAAACCTCCGTTATCAAGTTTACTTCCATGGCATGCCTCTTAATGACCAACTCGACATCCGTCGCGAAGCTGCCGACGAACCTGGCCGCAGTCTCTATACCTTTACCAACAAGGAAGACATCATGCCTATGAAGCGCGAGCCCCGTGCCCTGGCCAACAACGACATCCAGTGTAAACTGCTCCTCTCCACCAGTCCTGACTGGGAGGCCAAGAGCCGCTGGTTCTTCGGCGTCAATGAGGACTATGGCAGTTTCAACGCCACCCCCGAGGTGCAGAAGAAAGTCAACGAGCTACTGCGTGGTGCCCACAACGAGATGGACAGCATCAGCATTCTCACCCATTGGGTAGCCGACAACATCCGTTATGCCGGTATTTCCATGGGCCCTGGCGAGGGTTTTACGCTGCATAACCAGCAAATGAATTTCAAGGACCGCTGTGGCGTCTGCAAGGACAAGGCCTCCACCCTCATCGGCTTCCTGCGTGCTGCAGGCTTCAAGGCCTATGCCGCCATGACCATGGCCGGTGAGCGCATCGACCGCATCCCTGCCGACCAGTTCAACCACTCTGTCTGCGCTGTACAACTACACAACGGACAGTTTCTCATGCTCGACCCCACTTGGGTACCCAACGTACGTGAGCTTTGGAGCAGCGCTGAACAGCAACAGGGCTACCTCATCGGCACCGCCAAGGGCTGCGACCTTATGGAAACCCCCATCTCACCTGCCGAGAACCATTACCTGCGCATCATCGGCGAGAGTACCATCGACGGTGATGGCACCCTCACCGGCACTCTCACCGTCACTGCCGAGGGGCAAAGCGACGCCTCGGTTCGTGGTGTTTTCAGTGCCCGCCAAAGCGAATGGCGCAGCAACCTCGAACTCGAGCTGCTCCGCATAGCACCCACTGCCGAAATCCTCGACATACAATATACAGACCCCGACGGCTACCTCGACCACCCTGTCTCCATCACCTACCATTACCGTATCCCTCACTACGCCACAGTCGACAAAGAGGTCATCTCTTTCATACCCCTCAGCGCACGCAACATCTTTAGCCGCGCCATGGGACACCTCTACTTCAACCTCAGCCCTGAAACCCGCACCCAACCTTTCAGCGACCGTTGCTCACGACTGGTTGACATCCGCGAGACTGTCACCCTACCCTTTGCACCCAAGATGCTCCACTATCCTATGATCGACGGCATCGCCAACCCCGCTGCCTCTTTCGGCTGCGGCTTCCAGATGGAGGACAACATCCTGACCTTTGGTGAACAAGCTGTCTTTGGCAAACGCATCTACGATGCTCAGGACTGGCCCGCCTTCCGCGCCAGTGCAAAAGCACAACTTCAAGTCTCCAAAACACCTGTGGTGCTGACCAAGTAAAGTTTAAGGTTTTAAATCTAAAGATTAAAGATTATGAAGAAGATAGTATTTATCGCGGCCATAATTTCATTTTTCAATTTCCAACTTTCCATTTCCCGTGCCCAACAGCCTGATGCTGTATACAAACTGCTGCGTTATGAGTGGACATTGAACGCTGACGGCTCCAGCGACTTCCACTATCGCCACGAGGTCCAGATCCTTCGCAACCGTGCCCTCGTAGCCTATGCCGACAAAGGCGAGACCTTTGTGGTCTACAACCCCGACCTCGAAGAAGTGACCATCAACGAAGTATACACTCGCCAACTCGATGGCACCCGCATCGACATGCCACAGAACGCCTACATCTACCAGCTGCCCGAAGAGTGCGCCGATTGTGGCCGTTTCAACCATATTCGCGAACTGGCCATGGTTCACACCGGCATGGAGCTGGGATGTATCATCGTGGTCGACTACACCATCCACCGCCAGTACAACCTCCTCTTTGAAGACATTCCTCTTCAGCGCGAATGCCCCGTGGAGAACATGGAAGTAGTGATAAACTATCCCAACGGCATGGATATAAAATGGGATATCATCGGCAACCAGTATCTGTCCCAGGGTGGCGTCAATAGAACCACCTCCTTCACAGCAGGTACTAGAACCCTTCAATTCTCCCTCCTTAACAGACAGCAGGCGCCACGCGAGCCCTATATGCCCGCCGATATCGTCCCCACTCTGCGTATCTACAACAGCGTACCCAAACACACCCCCGCTTTCGACCAGAGCGCCTTCAAAGGTGCCTCCAGCGCAATCGGCCAGCAGATGACGGGCACAGACGAATTGAAGAATGTATCTGCCATCCGTGACTTTGTCATCGACAACATCCACCTCAACGATATCCACCCCTCGCACCTTGGCTACATCCACTCCACTCCAGAAGTTACCTGGCAGACTGGCTGCGGCACTGCCATCGACAAGGCCGTACTCCTCGCTGCAATCTTGAACAACGAAGGATACCGCGCCCGCATTATCGGCGACAACATGGACGAGGTGGGAGTCTTCGTCGACACCATCGAATACCGGCTGGATATTCGCCACAAGGCACAGTCGCTGGAGATCAACGGCAAGGCCCACGATGAAATAGAGAAAGTCGAGTTTATCGGTGAAGTCCAAGGCATCCTCGACACCCTCGAGGACGGCTTCTTCCGCCTCTTTCTCGACCAAGATCACACTCCCTTACTACCCTCGGCCCGCAACCTCGCACAGACTCGCACCACTCCTCTCTCTTCTGCAGCCTATGACATCAACCTCGAACAAACCTATCCACTGGAGAAAGGCTTGAAACTCCTCGGTGGAGACATTGAGCAGAAAGCCAGCTACCGTGGCATTGGAAGTGTGGAAATCAACATCGCACAGAAAGGCAACAGCCTCAAGGTTGTCCGCCGCCTCAAAATCGAGAAAACACTCATCCCTGTGGAAGATTACTCCAAATATCGCCAACTGATAGCCCTTTGGCAAAATTTCGACAGCGTAACACTTGTCGGAAAATAAAATATCATCTCTATGGAAAAGAAACGGGGGTTTGCAAACCCCCGTTTCTTTTTCTTCAGTCGGCCCTTCGGTTGATTACTCCTCGGTAGATCATCTGCTTCCCATCTATCTTGCAAGAGAAACTCAGCACATCATGCGTCACAGAACCCTGCAACTTCTCCACCAGATATTCGGGGACATCTTTTCCTTCGCATTGCGGAACAATATTATAGCATATCAACGCCGTACGTTGAGCCGATGGTTTCACCTCGATGGTAGGAATCAACAAATTGATCTTGTAGGGCGCCACAACATCCTTCAATACTCGGAAGATGGTGATATGGGCAGTACCTGTCGTATCGTTATTCATGGCATATTCCACCCAGACGTCCTTCTGGACATCATTTCCCATCCTCATCGTACCCACATAGGTCTGCGCCTGGGAAAGAGTAAAAATGGATAATAAAGTGGCTATAACAAGTATCTTCTTCATAACTATTTGTCTATATCTGTTTTCTATAAACTTTACTTGATCAGATTCCCCAAGATATCGCGGGTCAACGTTCTTGTCGCCGCCGAAGTGGCGTTCTTCACCACCCGCTGTGTCGCCGACGTGCGGCTCTTGGTCTTCTTGCCGCTCACCTTGTCGCTCACAAAAGTACCAACGAGGGCGGCTATCGTTGCGGTAACAGCGGTCATAATGGCCTTCAGCACCTTCGAGAGGATACCCTTCTTCTTGGAAGAGCTTTCGCCTTTTGAGGTTTTCGGACCATCCGAAGTGCCCCGACCACTCTGAGTATCCTGGGCTGTCAGGCTTTCGCTCTCTTTCAGCAGCACCTCGAAAGCGCTCTCCCTATCAATAATCTTGTCGTATTTTCCTGCCAGACGACTTCCGCGGACAATGTCGGTACGCTGCCCTTCGGTGATAGCCCCTATCTGGCTCAGCGGGAACAGTATCTTTGCCCGCTGCACCACACTGGGAGCGCCCTTCTCGTCAAGCAGACTCACCAATGCTTCGCCGGTCTCTAGCTCCATGATAGCTTCGTCTGTCTTGAATTGAGGATTCGGACGGAAAGTGTCGGCAGCTGTCTTTACTGCCTTCTGGTCCTTGGGGGTATAGGCCCGTAGCGCATGCTGCACACGGTTGCCCAGTTGTCCCAGAATACTCTCGGGAATGTCTGTCGGGCTCTGAGTAATAAAATAGATACCCACACCTTTGGAACGTATCAATCTGATGACCTGTTCTATCTTGTCGACCATAGCCTTCGATGTATCCTCAAAAAGCATGTGGGCCTCATCGAAAAAGAATACAAGTTTGGGCAACTCCTGGTCGCCCACCTCTGGCAATGAGGAGTAGAGTTCGCTCATCAGCCACAGCAGGAATGTGCTGTAAAGTTTGGGCTGCAGCATCAACTTGTCGGCGGCCAGCACATTCATCACACCCTTTCCGTCTTCAGTCTGCAGCAAATCGAAGATATCAAAACTCGGCTCGCCGAAGAATCTGTCGGCGCCCTGACTCTCCAGCTGCAGCAGCGCACGCTGGATGGCCCCCACCGTGGCGGAAGCTATATTGCCGAACCTCTGGGAATATTCTTTGGAATGCGTGCCGACATAGTCGATCATCGACCGTAGGTCTTTCATATCGAGCAGCAACAGGCCACGCTCGTCGGCAACACGGAACACAATGTTCAACACCCCGTCCTGAGTCTCGTTTAAACCCAGCAGACGGCTCAGCAGCTGAGGCCCCATCTGGCTCACTGTGGCACGGATGGGGTGGCCCTGCTCGCCGTAGACGTCAAAGAAACGCACCGGACAGCCCTGGAACCGTGGTTCTGGGATACCGAAAGTATCCTTGCGTTTCTCTATAAACGAACTCATGGCGCCAGCCTGTGATATACCACTCAGGTCGCCCTTCATGTCAGCCATAAAACAAGGGACGCCGGCTTGACAGAAAGTCTCGGCCATCACTTGCAGCGTCACGGTCTTGCCCGTACCTGTGGCACCTGCTATCAGACCATGGCGATTGGCCATACGGCCATTGATACAAAGATTGCCATCGTCACAATGTGCGATGTACAACTCGCGTTTATCGGTAAACATACCTTAAACTTTAAACCTTAAACTTCAAAACAGTATCAGAACGTCCAGTTGAAACCGAGTTTCAACAGGGTATTCTCCCAACGAAGGACATCGGTAAACGAGTTGAGACCCGCATAGAAGACCGACGTAGTGCGTTTTACAGGATCAATGCCTGCAATATTCGGATCGAAAGTTTCCGTCTCGCTGATATAGCCCAGAGACAACACATCGAGCATAAGCTCGGCACTCAGATGTTCCGAAAATTCATAGATAAGCGTGGGACGGATGCTCACACCCCATGTCATATCACTGATATAGTCGTTGTAGGGCTCTACCTCCAAATACTCGTTGGGATTGGGATAGGTGGTGGTAATAAAACTCTCCGTATATTTATTGGCCCCCAGCATGCGCAACTGGCCCTGTAACATCAAGTTGAAGTGCATATTGCCGAAGCGCAGGAACTCCCACTTCACCTGGGGAGCCACCACAAAACCTTCACGCAGATGATTCTTCTTGTGGTCGGTGACATTGATATTCATACCCACACTGGGATAGAAATAGGTATCAGTGGCCACCAGCGTGTCGAATGCACAGTTCACATAGCCACCCATCACACCCACATAAAGGTTGGGCATCACCTTGTAGCCTACCTGTACGGCACCTACCATGTACGACGACGTGAGTTTGTCGTTGTTCACAGAGTTGGTGCTTTGCTGCGAATAATAGCCTCCCTGGAGACCCACCACAAACTGTGCTTGAGAAACCGTGGCAATGGCCACTGCAACAAGAATAAATACTATTTTCTTCATCTATATTTACTTTTTTTTCAAAGTGCAAAGATACAAAGAAAAAATGAACTGACAAAAATATTTTTTCCAGTTCAAAAACATTTTGTATCTTTGCCGCGTTAACCAGATGTCTAATCCAAAAGCCTAATACCTGATGGAGAAGAGAATAGGAACAATAACCATACTCATTCGCGACCGCGAAGCGGCGCCTTCCGTCAACCAGATTCTCTCTGAGCATGCCGACATCATCCTCTGTCGACAAGGACTTCCTTTTCACGACAGGCCTGTAGCCGTGATGTCGCTTATCGTCGAGGGCAGCATGAACCAAATCAATGCTCTCACCGGCCCCTTGGGCCGCCTCCCCGGCCTGAGCTGCAAGACAGCCTTGGCCAGCTGAAGAGGTGCCCCCCCCGAAAAAACGTCACAGAATAAACCTTATAGATTATTAATCCAAAAACATAAAACCCATGAAACATCAGAATTTCATCGATCGCGACAAACTCTACGGCATGCTGGAGAACAATGCCCCCACCGAGAGCCAGCTGAACGACATACTCAACAAAGCCCGCAAACTCAAAGGGCTTAACCTCGAAGAGGTGGCCAAGCTCCTCAGTGTGGAAGACGAGGCTGGCATCCAGAAAATCCTCGACACTGCCGAATACGCCAAGAACGAGATCTATGGCCGTCGCCTGGTACTCTTCGCCCCCATCTACACCGGCAACGCCTGCGTCAACAACTGCGTCTACTGCGGTTTCCGCCGCGACAACAAAGCACTGAAACGCAAAATCCTCACCCTCGACGAAATCGAGACCGAAACCCTCCACCTGCTGCGCATGGGCCACAAGCGCGCCCTCCTCATCTGCGGAGAAAGCCCACGCAACGACGCCAACTACATGGTCGAGGCCATCCGCCGCACCTACGCCGCCAAAGACGAGAAAGGCAGCACCATCCGCCGCATCAACGTCGAGCTGGCACCCATGTCCGTCGAAGATTACGCCAAACTCAAGGCCGAGAAAATCGGCACCTACGTATGCTTCCAAGAGACCTACGACGAAGTGGAATACAAGAAATTCCACCCCGCCGGCACCCCCAAGGCCGACTACCTCTACCGCCTCACCTGCATGGACCGCGCCATGGAAGGCGGCATCAACGACGTGGGAGTCGGCGCCCTGTTTGGACTCGTCGACTACCGCTTCGAGATCCTCGCCATCATGGAGCACGCACGCCATCTGGAAGAAGAATTCGGCTGCGGCCCCCACACCGTCTCCTTCCCCCGCATCGAACCCGCCGAAGGCACTCCCTTCAGCTTGCCGGAAAACATCCCCCACCCCGTCAGCGACAAGGACTTCATGAAGATCGTCGCCATCATCCGCATCGCCATGCCCTACACCGGCATCATCATATCCACACGCGAACGACCCGAATTGCGCGACCAGCTCGTCAAATACGGTGTCAGCCAGATCTCGGCAGCCTCGGAGACCAACCCCGGCGGCTACGACGAAGACAACAACAGCAACGAAGCCAAACCCTACGAGAAAACCGGCGACACCGGCGCCCAGTTCACCCTTGGCGACCACCGCTCGCTCGACGAGGTCATCTCCATGATGATCGACGGCGGCTACATCCCCTCTTTCTGCACCGGATGCTACCGCAAAGGACGTGTCGGAGCCGACTTCATGGACCTTGCCAAACCCGGCCTCATCAAGGAATACTGCAAACCCAACGCCATGTTCACCTTCCGCGAGTACCTGGAGGACTACGCCTCCCCCGCCACCAAGGAGAAAGGTCTACGCCTGCTGAAGGAACTGACTCAAACCTTTAGCAAAGAGGAACTTAAGAAGCGCGTCGAAGGCAACCTGTGCAAGATTGGCGAGGGCGAAAGAGACCTCTACTTCTAACATATCAACAACAAGGTGTTAATATGTTGTTAATAAATCGTTCGTTATTTAAGATTTTTTTAGTATTTTTGCATCGTCAAACGACATGAAAAAATGTTTAACCAAAAAAAAATTAAATTATGAAGAAAATCCTTATGACCCTTGCTCTCGTAGCATTTGGAATGACCGCCAGCGCCCAGTGGGTGATCGGTGGCAACATTGGTGTCGACCACAACAACAACCACCTCAACGACTATGTCGGCGGTACTGCCAACACCTCCATCAGCATCATGCCCAAGGTGGGTTACTGGCTGAATGACGACATGCAGATTGGTATGCAGTTCGGTTACGTCATGAACTACAACAGAAACTACATCGGCAACCAGGACAACTACGCCTCGAACACCGGTAGCGCTCTGCAGTTTGCCCCCTACTTCCGCTACAACTTCGCTTCCTGGAAGAACTTCACCGTCTTCTGCGAGGCACAGCTCAACCTCACCCTCGGTCTCGAGTCGCACACCTACAACAGCGTAACCAATACCACCGGCGACCTTGGCGACGACTTCACCTCCTTCGGCATCAATGTGGTTCCCGGCCTGAACTACAGCCTTACCGACCACATCTCCTTCGACCTCTATGTCAACTTGCTCTCCCTCTATGCCAACTTCTACACCGACAATGGCAGTGGTGCTCACAACTGGGGCTTTGGCGCCAACATGGATGCCCAGACCATCGACGCTCACCTGAACACCTTCACCCTCGGTTTCAACTACGCTTTCTAAAAGCTGGTTAATACCAAAACAAAAGAGAGCCCTCTTATCCAGAGGGCTCTCTTTATATTCTACAACCACCACATCGGCAGGCACTTAAACGACAGTTCAACGTTAGTTCAACGTTAGTTTAACGTTTCATAATCGTTAAACTAACGTTATTGTATCATCATTCTATTGGTAATCAGAGAAATTAAAGATCAAGCGTCGGCAAAGACCATGCCGCTTTCCAACGTCACCTGCAGTTTGGTGTACTCGCAGTGGAAATCGTTCTTTAGGCGGTCGAGGTAGCGACGGCACTCCCAGTGGCACATGGGAAGGTCGTGGAGGAGATAGTTTCCGCAGGTCTCAGGTGTAGTGGCCGGCACCTCATGTTGCGTCAGTATCCACTCGAGGCACTCGATGGTCAATGCACGCATATCCTCGACACTGTAGGAACCTGTCATGATGACGTACATACCTGTCAAACAACCCATAGGGCCCACATAGACCACATCATCCTTGGCCCTTGAGTTGCGGAACCAAGTGGCCATCAAGTGCTCCAAGCTGTGCATGGCCGACGGAGCCACTGCGGGCTCCCGGTTTGGTTCCGTAATGCGGAGATCGAAGGTGATAAAACCCCTGTCAATACGCGAGACATAGATGCCGGGCTTGAGGTGGGTGTGGTCAATGGTGAAGCTCTGTATTACTTCCATAAATCAAAGTGTTTCTAAATATTTTTTTACAAAGCGGAATGAGGTGTCGCACATCGAAGCGAGGAAGTCGGCCCACTGCATCTGATGGTCGTCGGTGCGGCCGGGGGTGTCGCTGATGATACGCAGGCTGATGAACGGCACGTTCATCAGGTAGCATGTCTGTGCAATGGCGGCACTCTCCATATCGCAGGCCAGTCCATCGATGAAATGGCACTTGATAGCATTCTGGCGTTCGCGGTCGGTGATAAACTGGTCGCCGGTGCAAATAAGGCCCTTCATTCGGCGTTCTTTACCATCGAAAGGAACCTCGAGGGCGTGGTCCAAGAGGCGTGGATTGGCATCGTAGCGAGCAGGCAGACCCTGTACCTGCCCGAGCACACAGGGGCCATCCTCGCTGATGCCACCGCAGTCCACATCGTGATAGACACACTGCGTGGCGACAAAGATATCCATCACATTCATCTGCGGGTCGATGCCTCCGGCCAAGCCGGTGCTGATGATGGCATCGGGATGATGCTCCTGGATGAGGCGCATGGTACCCACGGCGGCATTCACCTTGCCGACGCCGCAACGCCACAGAACAATCTCATTGTTTCCCAAACGGCCCGTGTCGCCACCCAAAGCATCGCGCATCTGGCGATATTCTATATCCATAGCTATGATAACTCCTATTCTCATGGCTTATAAAGTTTAAGTGGTCAGAACATCATGTTTTTACCATGCAAAAATACTAAAAAAAAGCCATTTCTCGGTCGACCGAGAAAATATTTTTTTTCAACATACGTTATATCATTAAATATTAACCACTTTAATGACAACCGGTTTCTTGACATCGGCCCAAATATCACACTCATGAAACGTTGGATACGAGTTTTCATCATCACCATCTTCGCCTTTGCCGCCATCAGCCTGGTGTTCATCCAGTTCACCCAGACTCGCCGCACCGTCTCCATCAACGACAACATGTTCAACATAGGTGTCACCAATGCCATGGACGCCGTCATCAAGCAAATCAGCGGCGATGTGTTGCTGCCCGACGGTACGCCAAGTCCCACTTTCCGCTACCAAAGCCTCGACAGCCTCATCATGGAGCACCTGCTGACCAACGGAATTGACATACGCCCCGTTGTGGGTATTTACGACGAAGGACAGAGCACGCTGCTCTACGCCTCCAGCGCCGGCAACGAACGCAACCTGGAAGATTCTCCTTACCGTTATGTCTTCACCCCCAAGAACAGCGAGAACTCCAACCAATACTATATATTGCTGAGTTTCCCCTCGGCACAGCTCTTCCTTCAGCGCAACTCAGACCTGCTGGCATACGCGAGCCTTATACTCATAGCCATCATCATCATCATGTTCTTCATCTCCATCCGTGCCCTTACGGTGCAACGCAAACTGGACACCATGAAGTCTGAGTTCATCAACAACATGACCCATGAGATAAAAACGCCTCTCTCCACTGTCAGCCTTGCCTGCGAGATGCTGCGCGACGAAAGCATCTCCAACGACGAGGCGTCGCGGAAAAACTTCCTCGGTATCATCAACGACGAGAACCAGCGCCTCCGTGTCCTGGTAGACACCATATTGCAGAGTGCCAAGATGTCGAACAAGAAGTTCCGCATCAATCCGAAGGAGGTCGACGTACACAGTCTCATCGAAAAGGTATCGCAGAGTTTCAACCTCACCCTCGCCAACCGCAGCGGCATCTTGGAGACTCGTCTTGAGGCCTCGCCCTCGGTCATCGTAGCTGACGAGATACACCTAACCAATCTCATCTATAACCTAATAGACAACGGCATCAAGTATTCCCCCACCTCTCCACATATCACTGTTGCCACATCGGTAGCGGACGGCCGCTTCCTACTCAGTGTCAGCGATAATGGCCTCGGCATCTCAAAAGAAGACCAGAAGCATGTCTTTGAGAAATTCTACCGAGTCTCCACTGGTGATATCCACAACGTCAAGGGATTCGGCATAGGGTTAAACTATGTGGCCCAGGTGGTAAAACTCCACCAGGGCCACATCACTCTTGAAAGTGAACTCGGGAAAGGATCGACCTTCACGGTATCCCTACCCATTGAGTGAGACTCACTTCACTATAAACTTACCGTTCTTGCTGTTCATCCGGTAGATATAGACACCCTTGGGCAGCGCATCAACACGCAGTGACACTTTACCGCTGCCGGGTTGTACACGCTGTGTGGCTATCAACTTGCCATCAATACTGTAGACCTGCATATCGGCAGCTGTCTCGGTGTTATATGGGAGCGAGATGGAGGAGGTGGCAGGGTTGGGATAGGCAGTACCAAGGACGGTGTTATCCACCACATCGGGGATGGACACATGTGCATGGTGACTATTGGAATCCTCGGGAGGAATCATACCGAAAAGACATCCCTGACTCAAATTGAAATTATAATTCATGCTGGAGATATACATATTGTTGTCGGCCAAATTATACCAACCGTTGCCGGTTCCGTTCCAGCCCCAGTTCATATAATACTCCTGGGTATTTTCGCGCTTGTAACCACATACCACCCAGGCATGACCGGCAGCGTCGGAGCCACCAGTCGCAGATGCGCCACGCATAGCCAGCACATCGCCTGCAAGCAAGTAATTGCGTATTGTATTGACATAGTCGGTGTCAACATCGCCACGACGCATCCGCATGGTTCCTTGCTGGTATTTAAATCTGTATCTCATGCTGCTCATAGCCTGATCCATAGAGGCACCACTGCCGTCGGGGTCATAGTCCATATGGACAGCGACACCCAGGCAGTAGTTCAACTTGGCCACCTCACGGATTTGGTCTGCTGTGGCAGTAATATTTCCTGACAAACTCAACAGAGATGTAGGCATCAGATCATAATTGAAAGAGACAGTATCAAGCTTAATTTTCAACTGTGTTCCATGCCATGTATACCCCACAGTACCTTTAGGTTGTACGGGGTAGTTGTAGTATTTGCATATCTGAGCCAGAGCGGTAGCCACGCATCCAGTAACAGAATAGCGGCCATTGACCTGAGGACAATAGAGATTATAGGAAGGATTATATGGAGAGCCCTGGTCCCAACGGGTGTTCATAAGGATAATCTTTTCATCCTTGGTACCATTGAGGCCGTGGTTGACCAAGAGGTTGTATTTTTCACTGTTGGGATAGCCTTTTTCAGCATCTTTACGCTGTACGTCAGCAACAACGTCAGTGTAATTCTTCAACCACCAACGCATGTTGTCAGGGATGGCATCAATATCGAATGAGCCTTCCTCAGAGTAGGCAATCACGGGATCCACTACGGTGGTGCCAGCAACGATGATCCATCCGCATTCCCCGACATTGAAAACGTAAGCCGCAGCAGCATCTACATCGAGATTCTCGTACTGATAAGCCAATCGAAGGTCCTGAGGGGTAAGCTTATCGATGCCTGTCTGGACTGCCATATAGTAGGTGCCTATGCTTTTCGCCTGGTCTACGGTAAGGTTGTCAGCCTTTGCCATGGAGAGGAAAAACATCATCGACATTGCTAACATTGAGGTAAATACCTTTTTCATAATTTATTTTTTTTTATCTTTTTATCTTTTTTTTCGCGGTGCAAAATTACACTTTTTTTTCAACATGGCTGAAAAAAAATATCAAATCACCATTATTATGTATCCCTAGTAGTGGTTTTATTGCAAGAGGGCGGTCCGTCAACAACGGACCGCCCTCAAAAAACTTATGTCAAGGTTTTTATTCGGCAACAACCTCAATATTGAGCTCGGCCTTGATCTCCTTGTAGACATTGACCTTGGCGGTGAAGGTGCCGACAGTCTTGATGGTGTCGACGACGATGTTCTTGCGGTCGATGTCATAGTTGTGCTGCTCCTTGAGGGCCTCAGCAACCATGATATTGTTGACACCGCCGAAGAGTTGGCCGTTTTCGCCAGCCTTGGCAATGATTTTCACGGTCTTGCCGTTGAGGGCCGCCTGCTGGGTCTCGGCGTTCTTGCGGAGGGCTTCCTCCTTATGGGCGCGCTGACGCAGGTTCTCGGCATGGATCTTCTTATTGACGGGGGTAGCGATGATGGCCATTCCCTTGGGAAGAAGATAGTTGTTGGCATAGCCGTTTTTCACTTTGACGATTTCGTCCTTGTAGCCGAGGTTGGCCACATCCTGTTTGAGTATGATTTCCATCTATTCTTCCTCCTTATGATTATTTGAGACAATCGGCGACGTAGGGCATCAGGGCGATATGACGGGCACGCTTGATAGCCTGCGACACTTTCTTCTGGTACTTGTTCGAGGTGCCGGTGATGCGGCGGGGAAGGATCTTGCCCTGCTCGTTGACGAACTTCAGCAGGAAGTCGGCATCCTTGTAGTCGATGTATTTGATGCCGAGTTTTTTGAAACGGCAATATTTCTTACGCTGAGTTTCAACAGCGATAGGGGTCAAATATTTGATTTCGGTCTCGTTAGCCATAACAAATTCTTAATTCTTGATTTGTAACTCTTAATTAATTATGCCTCGGCGGGAGCTTCGACGGCTTCTGCTGCAGCCTTCTTGGCGTTGCGCTTTTTCTCGTTGTAAGCCACGGCATGCTTGTCGAGGCTGACGGTGAGGAAGCGGAGGAGACGCTCGTCACGCTTGTAGGCGATCTCGAGGTCGTTGATAACGCTACCTTCGGCACGGAATTCGATAAGGTAGTAGAATCCAGTGGTTTTCTTACGGATAGGATAGGCGAGCTTGCGCATGCCCCAGTTGTTCTCGTACACGATCTCGGCACCCTTGGAGGTGAGCAGGTCGACGTACTTCTTTACCGTTTCCTTCATCTGTTCTTCAGACAAAACGGGAGTGGCAATGAAAACGGTTTCGTACTGTTTTACCATTACTGTTGTTTGTTTTTTGTTTGTTAATAATTGTACATAAAAAAAAGACAGGTCTCATGTCCTGTCTTTTTTTCTTTTTTTGAGCCACTTTGCGGGCTCGAACCGCAGACCTACGCATTACGAATGCGTTGCTCTACCAACTGAGCTAAAGTGGCGGAGGCGACGGTTTAGCGCTTAGAGTTCACAAAGGCGAGGCTTTGTGTCGGGGTGAGAAGACTCGAACTTCCGGCCTCCACGTCCCGAACGTGGCGCGCTAGCCAACTGCGCTACACCCCGCGATAAGTGTCCTGGCAGGGATTCGAACCCTGGACCCATTGATTAAGAGTCAATTGCTCTACCA
>JAEEGL012849309.1_pt1 | contig 34566 bp, 47 predicted proteins | sample 9134231 | NCBI WGS metagenome assembly JAEEGL01 (sample SAMN16246548, study PRJNA631951) | gut metagenome | biome: gut microbiome; feature: rumen; material: fiber-attached | host: Bos | place: Iran: Karaj | collected 2018-10
GTGGTGTGGGCAACCAGCACATCGAAGCAACTGTGGGTGAATACGAAGTAGAAAAGTTGAAAGACCTCATAGCGCGGCTTATCATAGCTTACGCAAAGTAAGTCGCGTCTTTCTGTATTTTAAGTTATATTAGTTATTTGTGGCCGCTTGTCGGCAAACCAAGCCTGTATCGCCATACGGGCTTGGTTTTCTGTTTTTTTATTACATTTGTAACAAATTTGAGTTTAAGATTACCCAGATAATGGTTGGTCTTATACCAAAAATGTTTTACAAATGTTTTACACTCTAGCGAGAAATGAAGTCCAGGATTACCATCAATCCCGTCATTCTGCCGCACGCAAAAAGGCGGGACGGAACCTACAACGTAAAGATTAGAATAACCTACAAGCGGGTCTCCAAAATTCTCCCTACCCAGATAACGGCGCTGCCGGCGGATATCACCAAAACCAAACCGCCCCACCTCAAATCCAACTCAGCCGCACTTTTACGGGCGCTCGAGATAACCAAGGATATGTACAAAATTGTCAACGAGATGGGGTATAATACCCTTGAGTATATGGATGTGGACACCGTGACGGAGTATATATCTAAAGTGTACATCAAGGTAAACGAGCCCTTTTCGCTGGATTTCTTTGAATTTGCAGAGCAATATATGGCGGGGCTGAATATAGGCACCGCCCACGTCACCGAGAACGCCCTCTCTGCATTCAAGCGCTTCCTGGGGGCCGACCGCCTGGAGATCACCTCCATTACCGGCAGCACCGTCCGGGCCTTCTATGATTTCCTGAGCTCAGAGCGCAGATTCGCCAATAGGGAGATTCCGGAGAGTAAAAAGGCCGAGAGTAAAAAGGCCATCACCATCTCGCAATACATCAGCAGGATTCAGACAATTTACCGCGCCGCTCAGGATCTTTACAACGATGAGGATGCCGGCGTCATTAACATCCCTAGGAACCCCTTCAAAAACCGTCCTCTTCCGGCCGCCCCTGAGCCCCGCCACAGGGCGCTTGACGCTGAGCTTATCCAGAAGATCATAAGCTTTGACGGAGAGTGCTCCCAGAATGAGCGCCTCGCACTGGATCTGTTTGTCATCTCCTTCGGCCTGATGGGGATGAACCTGGCGGATCTCGCCGAAGCTGAGCCGCCGTCCGCTGACGTCATAATCTATGAGCGAAAGAAGACCCGCGGCCGTAGAGCGGACCGTGCTAGAATTGAGGTGAAGGTTGACCCGCGGCTGCTACCGTATATCGAGCGCGCCAGAGAGCCAAAGGGAAAAATGTGGCTTAAGGTTCACTGCTCCGGTTCTGCCGCCACGGCACCATCCGCCCAGGTCAATTACTACCTATCCACCTGGGCCGCAAAGCAGGGCATTGATAGGTTTACATTCTATGCCGCCCGCCACAGCTTTGCCACCATCGCCCGCAATGAGCTTGGTATAGACAAGGGAACGATTGACGAATGCCTGGATCACGCCGGCGCCACGCCGCTTGCAGACGTCTATATCAAGCGGGACTTCAAGCGCCTCTGGGAAGTCAATCGCAAAGTCCTGGATCTATTCGACTGGCCCGGGTCCTGGGATTAGCATTTACCAGTTATCGTCGCTACGGCCGCTGTTTAATTTCGGAGTGAATAAATACTTGAGAATAGTGTTTAGCTGGGCCGACGATGTTTTATAGAATGACGAGCTGTACCCGCCACCCCTTAAGGCTAATTCATTCAAATCCATAGCGCCCACGCCGTGGGTGACGCCGTGCGTAGTTATACCTACCTGTGGATACCAGATTATGCGGTTTACGATAACGCGATACCTGTCTTCTTTAAAATCGGCATTGAAATAGACCACACAAGGGTGGGATAGCAGCATTACTACCGCCATTCTATCCAATCCCGCTTCCTGAACGGGCAAAGAATTCCTATTGGTTTCACCAATGATGTATTTTTCGTCCTCTTTCGTAATCTGAAAGTCGGTACTAAACCATTTTCTCACCGCATCATAATCCTCTTTTTTAAACTCATACACATTGCTCCAGGTGACGGTGCCGTTGTCAAAGAGAAAATTGTTCACTTGGTTGTTTTCGCTAGTAACAGGGATGGTTGTCGCGCAGGATGACGCGATGAAGACGATGCTGAATAGCAATAGACTCTTTTTCATATTCTTATTTTTCATTTCAGTTTTTCATTAAGCATTTCGAGCAGCTTGTCTATCTCTCCCTGAGCGCGGGCAAGCTGGAGGTCTTTTTCTTTGAGCAGATCCAGGAATTTATCCACCTGGACGTTGAGGTTGTTCCCGGATCCGGCGATGGCGGTACCACCTTCACCAGCATTAGCAAAGGAAGGTGCGATTTCCCCATATAATTGAGAGATCGGCACATTTAACATTGCGGCAACCTTTTCAACCAGCGAGCTTTTTACATCATCGGTTGCTAAGTATGAGCTCAGGGACTGCTTTGAAACCCCCAAATAATCGGCTAAATCCTTTTGCTGAACCTTCCTCTCGGTAAGGATTGCTTTCAATTTTGTTCCTTTCATCGGTAAATACTTTTATTAAGTAGTCAAAAAAAATTTGGACTTGTCGATATAAAGGTTTACTTTTGTTACGCCTTGTTATTACAAATGTAACAAAATAACCAATGGAACCAATCTATAAAGAGCGTGAAATAGACCTCAGGGCCACATTTGAAGCGATGGAGGTGGGGGACTTTATCTACCAGCCTTTTTCTTCAAACGACATATCTCCGATTCGCACCGCGGTATGCCGGCTTGCAAAGGATTTTGCCCCCAAGGTTTTCGAGGTCCATAAGACGCTGAATGGATATCGCATAGACCGAACCGCATAATACTCAAGATATGAACGAGGGAATGCTTCTTGAAATGGATGCCGACTATATCAAGCGCATTGTTGATACGGCCGTGACATCTACGCTCAGAAACCTGGGCTTGATCTCCGGATGGCTTTCGACCAATGAGTGCCGGAAGCTCTTCGGAACCGACTTCGACCGTATGGTAGAGGGCGGCGCCATTCGCCCAATCGTGCGCGGAAACAAGAAGATGTATTCCCGCGAACAGATAGAGGCCGCCCTGGTGGTGCAGCACCGGAGGGCCCAGCTACAAATCAGACGCATCACAAAAACTCTAGCGAAAAAATGAAAAACAATGATCAACCCAGCCAGGCGCCCGTATTCGACGGCGACTACTATGTAGTCCAGGCGCCTATGACACGTATCCTGAAGCTCAGAGGATACGACCTTACAGTATTCGCAATTATCCATTCCTTTACAAAGGACGGGACGCACATCTACCGCGGCAGCATCAGAGATATCGCCGATAAATGGTTTGAGGGCGCCTCTTCCGTCCGGGCCGTGCAAGATTCGCTCAAAACCCTTGCGAATGCAGGCTATATTAACGTGATTAAGGAGGGCAACCGCCACGCCTATACGACCAACTATAACAGCCTCCTGGAGAAGGCGGCAGCTGGTAAAGAGATACCTTCTCTTGGGAAGAAAAATCGGTCGAAAAACATAAATGATGGTACCGTACCACCAATAGGTTTGCAACCCACTGAGAATAAGGCAGTTTGTGGAGTAAATGATGGTACCGTACCACCATTCGCAAATGATGGTACCGTACCACCGAATCGACGGTACCGTACCACCAAAAATGATGGTACCGTACCACCCCAAATAAATATAGATAATAATAAAAGTATTCTTCTTGGTGCGCCCGCGGGTGCGCGCGCACACGAAGAGCAAGAGGAAAAAGAAGAAATTTTTGAAATTTTCTTTTTGAGAAATGCCGTGAACCCCCGCCGCGAGGTCGAGCGTTTCTATGAGTATAACGAAAGGACCGGCTGGAACGGCGGGCGCCTGGATACTTCTGTCAAGCGTGCGAAGATGGCCAAGGTCAACTGGAAGTTCGAGAGCGACAAAGCCCGCTTTCCTCAGGACTTCCTGGACTGCTGGGGCGCCATCCAGCTGGCGGCAAAGATGTCGGATCCGGCGATAGCCCGCGCTATGTTGGACGACCGGATATCTTTCTCCGGCACTCCCGGCGAATCCTGTATGATCACCTGCCCTGCAGAGGTGGTGCCCTGGATAGAGAAGGATAAGAAGATCATCGTCAAGCTGATGCCGCTCAAGAAGAAGTACGGTAACATAACCTATAGAACCATCAAATAAGACACGATATGAAATCTCTCAAAGAACAGGCGGTTATCCCGTCACTTGCCAGCCAGGTGGTCATTCCTGAGAATGGCATCAATCCGGCCACTCCCGAGCAGAGCTCCGGCAGATACAAAGTGCTTATCTTAAACCCTGACGACGGAACAATGGTTGAGGTGGCAGAATGGAAGAAGGACCCAAACCCACAGCGGGCTGAAGCTGTAGTTATCCTCTGCCTTCAGACCAATGAAGCTCTGGTGGTGAGCAAGTCGATGAGCAAAAAAGAATACCCCTTTAAAGAAGCCCAGGAACAAGCGGCGGCTTTCCGTCCCAAAGGCCTCGAGGGGGTGGCATTCCGCTGCCCTACCCGAGCAGAGGTTCTCACTATATTCGATGCCGACGACTACGGCTTTGACGACGCGGTGAACCTGATCGCCGGCAGAAATGACTGGTATCACCGATGGGGCTGGACCTGCGAAAAGGTTTCCCGATGGTGGGCCCAGCGGTACAGCGCCAATGGCGCCTGGTTCTTCAGCGGTACGTACCGGTACTTGTACCACACCTACGTCTACGGCGCGTTTCAGGTGGGGGCGGTCACGCTTTTGAAATTCAAATAAATCTTAACCGGTCTCCACGCATCGCTTCGGCGTGCGTGGAGCCTTGAAGCAAGCGGTACAATGAAATTAGCCTGGGACTCAAAGGAAAGGAAAGCGAGGGAAGCTGGCGCATACCAAAGGGAGCGATCGTCGGAACTGTATCACTCCAACCGGTGGACGCGGCTCTCCAGGGCGTTTCGTGCTATGCACCCGCTCTGTGCTGAGTGCCATCGGCAGGGGAGGATCGTGGCGGCCACCTGTGTGGATCATATCATTCCTTATCCGGTGTGCAGCGACTTCTTTGACGAAAAGAACCTTCAGTCCCTTTGCTCCAGGTGCAATAACGAGAAGGGCCAGCGGGATAAGAAGGTAATAGCTGAATGGAGGAAGAAAAATGTTAAATAAAGCAGACAGAGCCTGTGTGCAGTTTTTGCGCGCATCTACCAGTATGAGGCTGATAGCAGAGAATGACAGCGGCGACCGCGTGACGATCTCCCTTAACAAACGTCAACAGGGGGGGGGTATTGCGCGATATTGCACTGGCGCTGCAGAAGTATTTGAATGAACAGTCGGTGATAAACGAAAGGAATGGAAGGGCGCATACTTAAACGCACGCTCACCGAGCGCTCTATGCTAGGGTTCGGTGAATTCGCGGGAGTCTCGATCAGGAGCATCATCAACGTGAAGTATACCTACATAGGCTGGATCTATTACAACTATGAGATCATAGACTTCGATGATGATATTAAGCGGGAGCTGAGGCTGATTGAGATCCCGAAACCCGGTATTGCTCCGGAGATGTATGCAGACTGGATAAGGAAGTATGGAGAGAAGCTGACAGACGAAGAGAAGATGCACGGCGTCGCCAAGAAGAGGGCGGGCGCAGCTAGGGCGGCAAAAGTCCGCCTGGCGGCTGCGGAACACGCAGGAAGTCTTTCGAAGAGGGTCCTTCAGGGAATCAACCAGGGGCGGATAAAGCCGCCCAGAAGATAAGCATAGGGGCGGGCGTTTACCCATATAAAGAATGAATGTTAAACCCTGTTAAAGCAAGAGTGAGTACAAGGACAGAGGATCCCGCCCCTTTTTATAGAAACAATTATTAAATTTTTACACCTATGAAGACATTAATCATTATTGTTTGCATCATCTCTATCCTCTACTGGGTGATTTCAAAGATTTACAACAAGGTCGAAGATGAGCATCTCCCCAACAGCTGGTGGATGCTATGGCCTGCAGTTGTGCTTTTTGTCGCGTCGCTTTTCGTCGTCGCCATTCCAGCGCAGGAGTGTGGAGTGGTTATAACGCCTGGTGGCGTAAAGCAAGAGAGCTACAAGACCGGGTGGCACATTGTTTTCCCTTGGTTCCGGGTTGAGCGTATGGATAAGACCGTACAGGTTTACACCTGTGCAAGCCTTGGCTCAAGAACAGACGTGAACGAGGAAGATGGCCGTATGACAAGGACAAAGCGGGAATCAGTTCAGGGTACCACAATATGGGCGCCTACCATTGACGGTATTAAGATGGGTTTCGCGGTGTCGGCATCTTGGCGAATAGATCCGGAATATGCTTGGTGGATATATGACAACGTATCGGAGCTCGACGGGGCCAAAAACGGGCGGTTTTTCTGGCTTGAGGAGAATGTCATTAAGGCGAAACTCAAGTCATCATTAGCGCTTACAGCAAGCAAATACACACCCATCGAGGTGTATTCCAATAAGCGCGAGGAGATCCAGCAGCTCACGTTTGAGAAAATGGCTTCCGATATCAAGAGCTACCACCTTGTTCTTGAGCAGATAGACATCCGCGAGGTCTACTATAATGAGGCGTATGAGAACGCTATAAACCAGAAAAAGCTGGAAGAGCAGAAGGCATTGACATTGATTGAGGTTACCAAGCAAAAGGAAGAACTGAAAAAACAGGCTCTGATTCAGAAAGACATAGACATAACGCAGGCAGAAGCAGAGGCTCGAGCACTCCGCATTAAAGGGGAATCTGTCGTAAATAACCCCAAGATTGTGGAGTTGGAGTGGATATCAAAATGGAATGGAGTCCTGCCGACATATATGCTTAATAGCGGAACCGGCGTGATGCTCGGAATGCCCACAAAATAGGATACTTTAATACCATACCGATATGTGTATAACATTTTTTAAACGACTTTTCAAACGGGAACAAACACCGGCAGCGCCGGAGCCAGTCAAGGCCACCGAGGTTGTAGAGCCTATGCGTATCATTCCGTATCCTACGCCGCCAAAATCTGTCCGGGCAATATCGGAGACAAAGGTTGGAACGTATCCTTCCATAGCTGCCGCGGCCAAGGCGACAGGAATCAACCGCGGTTCCATCCACGCCTGTCTAGCGGGCAAGCGGCGGACCGCCGGAGGGTTTAAGTGGGAATACTTCAAGCCCGGCTCGGACGCCGGGGATGGGAGGGGGGCTTGAATCACGAAAGGGTCATCGCTCCAAGACCACTCCCCCGCTTTCGAAGGCGCGCTGTCGAAAATGGGGGTTTTCTGGGGTGGCGCCTCGCGTTACGCGGGCGCGCACGTGTCCCTCACCCTTGTGGATATCGATTGAATTTCGGGCGGCGGTCCACCTCATTTGTTAAACAACATACTCAAATGATTTATTGATCGCGCTAAAAGTCCCGGTCGCCGCCCGTTAATAATATAAAACTATGACAAACTACTATATTTTCAAGACCGACCTGGAAACTGGCAAACCCACCCATATCTGCAACGGCAGTCACAAAGATGAGCGGGAGTGTAGGATCCACTTCCAGAGTTATATGTACGGATTTATGGACGCCTGCTCTGCGACCCTCGGTCACGGCAACTTTGGGCTAACAAAGGGTAACCACGACCAATCTTTTATCTTCACCTTTAACGGGAAGATCATCGAATACTTTATGCTCCTGGATAAAGAGGGGCAGGATCTTATATTGATGACAGCATAATCCTACCATCCGCAAGGGTGACACTCTGAAACTTTGGCTGACAGCTGGAAAGACAGCACCCCTCCATAAGCCGCTAAACGGATAGGCGGCACCCGCGAACACGGCCGGCTAGCCACGGCCGCACCTCAGAGGGCCTGGGATATTAGGCGGTTCGACTCCGCCGGGGGGGGGCAGACAACAGGGCCGGTAGTATAAGGGCATAAGCGCCAGGCTGCCGCAAATCTGACCGGCAAAGGGATTTGCAAGCAACGGCAGCGCTGGAGATGGGCGGTCCGAGTCCGCCCCCGGTCACAATATGGAAACATTTATTAAACCTCTGATCGGCGGGGAATATCCCCCAGATCTCCTGGAGAAGGAGAGGGATTTTGCAGCGGTTGTATATCTCCTGATGTCAATTAGGAAACGTACTTCCCCAATCACGGAGATGGTGAGCCACGACATAGCGATAGAATTCCTGTCGCACGGGGAGAAGGATCCGGAATATCCGGAGATAATAACCTATAAGATCCTGGATGAGCCTCCGGGATATAACGATATAATGATTAACGACCTGCTGGCCCGCGCAGCCAGAATCATTCGGAGTCTTCAAAATGATATGTGGATCGAGTTGGCGGGGTTACTTGAAAACCATTAAACTTTAATATTATGAGCGATATGCAACCTTGGGGCTGGGTCCTCTTTTCTATCGCGGTGCTTGCAATAGTCATCACCGTTATCCGTATAATCCTTGAGTTCCGTAAGAAGAAATGAAACTGAACTGCGACACATTCATAGTCGACGGGGCGACCTACGAGTACACCTACACTGACGGTAATATCCATATCGACGACAGCTGCAAGGTCAGCAAGCGATATATGGAGAGCGCCCTTTCGGCGATGGAGAGCGCCCACCCGGTTTTGTCCGTCTGGCGGCGGTCGCCGAAGTCCCTCAAAAGAGAGTGGGCCACCCACAACCTGCTATATAGGCTGGGATTGTGGAAAAGTCGCACAAGGGACGTCGATCTGAACTATCCCAATAAGTGGGAATGGCTGTATAATATCACCGGTGCAATAGCACTGCTATTTATTAAGTAACAATATGAAAGAATTAACCGTCAACACGCAATGGTTTGTATCCGGCGCCTACTCTGTCGCCGGCCGGCCCAAAATGGAAGACGCCCTGATGGACTTCTGTAAAGAGCGGTGTCTGCATCATCTTGTATACGAAGGTGACCTTGAACACCTGATTGGTGAGATATCCCAGCGTCAAACCTATCTCCATAATCAAAATAAACGCTGGGCAGCCGTAGAAATAACGCTGACCAACCGTCAGCGGAGAGAGAACGATGACCTTATCTGGCTCCATATCGGCGCCCAGCATCTGACGCTTCAGCGCGTCAAGGGAGTATTTTAATGACCAATGGCTATGAGGAAGACTGCAGTTATTATCGACGGGCGGGTGCATACCACTCGCATCCTCGGAGAGGTGCCCTCCCTCTGGGGGGGTATTATATCTGGTAAAGATCAAGGGCGAGCTCAGCGCTGTGGATGCTGATGGTCGCCCGGTAAACGATGAGGCATATGACAATCTACGAAAATCTAGCAAAGCAGGTGCGCGAGATGCGCCGCTGGCAGAAGGACTTCTTCGAGACGAAATCGCAAGATTCCCTGACGAGGGCCATCCAGTGCGAGACAAAGGTTGACAAGATCCTGGAAGACCTGGAAATACCCAGCCTATTCAATGAGGGGTAGAAAACCACTTCCACAGGAGCTGCTTAACCTCCGCGGTACCGACAGGCGCGACCGGCAGCGCCCGCCGTCAACTATTGGTACGCCCATTCCTGTAGAGAAGATCGGCGATCTGTGTCAGGTCTCCGGCCTGAAGGGCGCGACGAAACGCGCCCGCGAAATCTACTGGGCGCTATGCCGCCGCGTGGCGACACAAGGTCTACTGGAGGAAGCCTTTTGCCAGCAGCTGCTGCTGTATGCTGTGGAATACGATCACTGGATATCCTGCTGCGAGAGCATCAGGAAGGAAGGTATCACAATGCTCGTAGAAGATAAGAACGGCAAGCCGATCGCCATCGCAAATCCGGCCGTAAAGCAGCGCGACAAGGCCACAGAGATCCTGCTGAAGATCGGCTCCAATTTCGGCTTTTCGCCGGTTGACCGGCAGCGCCTGAAGCTGGCTGTGGAGGATCCGAAGACCAAAGGAATCAAGGCTATGTTTGCCGCCGTCCTGATGGACGATGCCGACACGGTGGATGAACAATGATTATGATTTTTAACGATATGACAATCACAATTACAGAAAAAGAGTATACGGCGATTGCCGAGGTGTTAGACCAGGTTTGCACAGACTATGAGGCCGCATCTGACGAAGAGTACATCCAGTCAACGGCTGTGGCGATTAACCTTGTTCAGAATGTAATCCGAAAATATAAAAAGGCAAGACAGAGAGCAAATGAATTTCAGCAGGCAAGAGCGTATGTCGCCGAGCGCAACCGCAATAGGGGGCTGCGTCCGAGGGATATCGATAGGCTGACAAGACAGGTGCTAAAGAAGATAAATAATGACACCTTTTGAGGAAATTACATATAAATTAAGAAACACCTCGCAAGCAGTATGAGTCCCCTTTCCCAGGTCCATAGATACGCCGCCGCTGTGCGCTCAGGCGAACTGCCGTCCTGCATAATGATTCGCAAGGCGGTAGAGAGGTGGTATGCTGACCTGGAGCGGGAGGGTCTGTATTTTGATAAATCCGCCTTTATGAGGGTGGTGAGGTTCACCGGGATGCTTAAGCACTTCAAGGGTGAGTTTGCCGGCAAGCCGCTTACCTGGGAGCCCTGGCAGCTCTTCTGCCTGGCAAACATTTTTGGCCTGAAGTACAAAGCAACCAAGCGCCGGAAATACACCTACGCCGATGTGTATGTGCCCCGCAAAAACGGAAAGACCACCTTTGCCGCGGCCATTGCTCTCTATATGCTCATATTCGATGGCGAGAGCGCCGCCGAGGTGTACGCCGCAGCTGTGGATAAGGCCCAGGCAAAGATCTGCTTCGACGCATCCGCCGAGCTTATCCGTAACGTGCCCGAGCTGGCCGACTATGTGAGGGTATTCCGGAAAGGATCCATCGTGGTAGAAGAGACGGCATCGGCCTACAAACCACTCTCCAAGGATACCAAGAACAAAGACGGTCTCAATATCCATTGCGGCATCTGCGATGAGCGCCACGCCTGGAAGACAAACGAGATCTATGAGGTGCTGAAGACCGGCGTCGGCGCCCGGAGCCAGCCGCTGATTTTCTCCATCTCCACAGCTGGCACTGATACGACCTATCCGTATTTCCGAGACCTGGAATTCCTCCGGCAGGTGATGCTGGGAATAAAGCAGAAGGACAATCACTTCATTATGCTCTACGAACCGGATGAGGGAGACGCCTGGGATGATCCGGCCACCTGGGCAAAGGTGAATCCCAATTTCGGCATATCGCTTGGCCGGAAGTATATGGAGGACGAGTGCCAGGAGGCAAAGGAAAAGGGCGGTAGCACATTAGCCGCTTTCCAGACGAAAAACCTCAATATGTGGGTGGATGCACCGGAGGTATGGATAGCCGACGACGACGTGGCCGCAAACAGCACCTCTTTCGACATCGAACTGCTCAAAGGTGAGGACTGCTATGTGGGCATCGACCTTGCCTCTAAGGGGGACCTTACCGCCACTGCGCTATTCTTCCCGAAATACCAGGTAGTGCGCTACATCTTCACGGTTCCCGAGAGCAAGATCCAGGAGAAGCAGGGCGTGGCCGACGTGGTGGACTACCGGCTATGGGTAGAGCAGGGCTGGCTCACCGTCTGCCCCGGCAGGGTGCTTGACGAAGATTGGTGGCTGGCCCAGATATTCAACGCCCTGGAGCCATATAAGGTCCGCTGCATAGCGTTTGACCCCTGGGGAATGTGGGACCTCAAAGGGCGCTTTGGTAAGTATGAAGACGTGCTGATGGAATACCGGCAGGATATCCGCTATATGTCGGTGCCCACCAAGGATTTAGAGAGCCGGGTACTGAAGCATTCCTTGAACTTCCTCGGCAATCCGGTCATCCGGTGGATGTTCCGGAACGTGGTTATATACCGCGATCCCAATGCGAACATCAAGCTGGATAAGGCCCGCAGCCGGAATAAAATAGACGGCGTTGTTGCCTTGGTGGATGCCATCGGCGGATGGCTAAATAAGACCACCGGTGACACCGGTGAGGCATATAAAGATCACACCCTTCGCACCGTGAATGCTCACATAGAAGAGGTGGATAACTGGAACCCAGAGATATGATAAAAGAATTCAAAACAAGAACCGGCGCCATCTTCTGCGATACCGAGAAGATGATGGAATATCTGTATGTTGGTGACTATGGTAAGGAAAACAACATCAAGGCTGATTTCCTTGGCTATACAAAGGAAATCAACCACGTTCCCCACAAGGCTGTGGATTTATCGGAAAAGATGGTCATCACCATCTCCACACAGAAAGGCTGCCCGATGAGGTGTATGTTTTGCGACTGCCCGAAGGTGGGCTTTGGCGGAAACCTCACCCGCCAGGATCTTGCCGAAGAGGTAACGGAGGCTATCAGGCGCAGCGGGTGTAAATACACCAAGCGGTTCAATCTTCACCTTGCCAGAATGGGAGAGCCTTCCCTGAACGCGGAAAGCGTGCTTGAATTCATAAAATACGACCTGCCGGAAGTCGTCGCGGCGGAGATATCGGCGGACGTCATTCACCCGGTGTTCACTACTATGTGCCCGGCTGCCCTGGGAACAAAGCGCCTTTGGCAGATCCTTAATGAATTCTGCGACATCAAGAATGATCTTTACGGCGGCGAGGCTGGCCTTCAACTGTCTATCAACTCGACGGATGATATCCAGCGCGACATACTGTTCAGGGGGCGCTCGATGAGCCTGGAAGATATCGCTTTTGTCGCAGAGTCTCTTCCGGACCCTAAGGGGCGCAAGTATACGCTGAATTTTCCCGTGACAGAGCGGACAATTATAGACCCGCGCCGCCTGAGTCGGCTGTTCGATAAGGATAAATTCATAGTCAAGATAACGCCGATCCACGAGACCCAGGAAGCCACCGCCAACGGTATAATAACGCCCGAAGGATACTATAAGTATGATGTTTACCGGCAGTTTGAACAGCCGCTTTTGGCTGAAGGCTGGGAGGTAATTGTCTTTGTGCCATCCGTAGAAGAGGATGAAGATAGGATTACCTGCGGAAATGCGCTGCTAAGTCTTAATGCTAAAGAGAAATGATTAGAAAGCCCTGGACCGATAAAGAGGTAGCGCTGCTGCGCGAGTTGTATCCCAGGCCGGATCTATTCGCCAAGGATATCGCCGCTCGGCTCGGGCGCAAGCTGCCTCAGGTGTACTGTAAGGCAAAGGCGCTTGGCTTGAGTCGCCCTCCGGAGATTGCCGTCCTGTGTGGGAAGCAGATGGCCGCAAACCCAGCCTCGCTGGCCACCAGGTTCCCGAAGGGTCACGTGCCCGCCACCAAGGGCAAGAAAATGTCGCCGGAGCAATATGCGAAATGTGCCCCCACGATGTTTAAAAAGGGAAACGTTCCGACGACACGCCTGCCTGTCGGAAGCGAAGTGGTGTCTTCTGACGGTTACGTCAAAGTAAAGGTGGCCGAGCCGAACAGGTGGCGCCTGAAGCACCGGATGATTTGGGAGGAACACCACGGCGCCATCCCCAAAGGATATAACATCCAGTTCAAGGACCGGAATCCTCTGAATGTCGCTATCGACAACCTGTATATCATCTCCCGGGCCGACCAGCTTAAAAACGAGAACTCGCTGGTGGCCAGATATCCGGAAGACCTGCAGGCGGTGATCCGGCTACGCGGCGCAGTGAAGCGCTCTATAACTATGCACAACAAAAAGATAAAAGATAATGGCAAACAATAAAGTGTCGCTGGATGCGCTCAAGTCGCATCTTTTTGAAACCCTCGAAGGCGTAAAGAATCTCTCGGATCCGCAGGCCTCCGAGAATGAGAAGGTATCGCTCGACCAAGCAAAGAGAATCGTGGATATTTCCGGGAAGATCATAGAGATCTGCAAGGTTCAGGTTGACGCCCTGAAGACATTCAACCGGATGGAAAATGTGGGCTCGCTCAAGTCCCTGGTTGTCGGCACGGGCATTGCGAGCGATGATGCGGTAAAGCAAATCGAAGCTCCGGAGGAATGAGCAAGAGCACAATAGTCGCCGCCGTTCTCCGGAAGCGAATGGAGATATTGGAGAATAATGTCTTGCCAAATACGAAAGATGAAGAATTAAAGCAATACTACCTGGGCAAGATTGAGGGATACCGTCAGGCTATTGATTTGCTCAGCGGTTCCCTGGAAGGCGCTATGGTAGAATTAAAATGAATCAATCTATGGATGAAATAAAGAAGATGGCCACCCGCGAGGGATTCCTGGACGTGTACTGGTCCCGCCTGCAGAAGAACCGGCTCTCCGGAGGCTACGCATCTATGCGGGAGATATACGACCAAATGGAGAAGGAATTCCGGCAAGAGTATGGTAATTTGCTCTTCCCTTCTTTTTCCGCTTTCCGGAAATACCTTTACCGACACCACTAAAAAGGGACAAATGTCCCCGCAGAAAGGGACAAATGTCCCCGCCAGGCGTGTATAATATGGGTAATTTCGCGCCAAAAGGATGCGAATGCCCATATTTGAACGCATATCCAGATGGATGGCACAGCGCCGGTCCTCAGACGTGAACGTGGTGCCGTACAATGGGGCCGCCGGCGGTCCTCCCACATTCGGTGTCTCCGTCAACAATCACTCCGCCCTGAATATCACCGCCCTGTATGCGGGTATACGTATTCGCAGCGAGAACATCGCCTCTTTCCCGAAGAGCGTGAAGCTCAAGACTCCCGACGGGTGGATAGACGCCCCGGAGCATCCGGCTTTCCGCCTGATCAACCAGAGGCCTAATTCCTATACCAACAAGTTTGATTTCTGGAACTGTATCAACACCTGGCTTGACGGCTGGGGTAACGCTTATGCGATCATCAAGTGGGGCCCTGCCGGCGTGCCGGAAGCGCTGTACCAGGTACACCCCTCTTGTGTTCGCATTGTGCTGGAGGACGGCCGCAAATGGTACCAGGTATCACAGATAGATCCGCAGCTGCAGTGGATGAACGGCACGTATGCCGACTATGAGATGCTCCACTTTATGCTGCTCACGCTGAACGGCATAAAGGGCGAAAACCCCATCATCCGCAATGCGATGGCCCTTGGCAAGTCGCTGGCCACCGAGAGGTTCTCTTCCGACTTCTACGAGAAGGGCGGGAACATCCGCGGCGTGCTTGAGATGGATAGCCATATGGGCGACGACGACTATGTGCAGTTTATGAAGCACTACAAGCACAGCGCGGGTAACTTTGACACCCCGCTGCTTGAATACGGCGTCAAATACAAACAGCTTTCCGTGGATCCGGTGGCAGCGCAGCTTATCCAGAGCGAGACGCTCTCAATCCAGGATATCGCCCGCATCCTTAACCTGCCGCCCCATCTGCTGGGCGAGCTCTCCCACGCTACCTATAGCAATATCGAAGAGCAGAATATCCAGTTTGTGCAGCTCTCCCTCCGGCCTACGGTGAAGAGACTGGAAGACGAACTGGAATCAAAACTCTTCCTGGGCGACGATGCCGACCGCTACAGTGTGAAGTTCAACCTGGACGGCCTGCTTCGCGGCAATACCAAGGACCGCGCCCAGTTCTACCACAACGCCATCCTGGACGGGTATATGTCCCGCAATGAGGTGCGAGAACTTGAGGGCTTCACGCATAAGGATGGCCTGGACGAATTCCTCTATCCGCTCAACAGCGGCATAGTGGGCAAAGAAAACGACAATGACAACAAATAATACACTATGAGCAAGATTAAAGTAAGATCATTCGCAGCTGAGATAAGAAGCGTGAACGAAGAGACCCGCACGGTCACTTTCGTCGCTTCTGACGGTTCACGCGACAGCGCCCACACCGTGCTCAACCCTGAAGGCTGGGATCTCTCCCGCTTTGAGAAGAATCCCATCATAGGGTATAACCACAATATCTATGGCGGCTGGAAACCTGAAGACGTCGACTTTGTAATCGGCAAGGGCCGTGCATACGTCGAAGGTAAGCAGCTGCTTGTAGACATCACCTTTGAGCCGGCATCCTTTAATGAGCTGGCCGAGAAGGTCTACCAGAAGGTACTCTTTGGCAGCATCAACGCCGTGTCTGTCGGATTCCTTCCCCTTGGCGGTGGAGCCTGGGGTAAAGGCGACGAAGGCCCCGGCGAGCCCAATGAGACATACTACTACAACGGCCAGCAGCTGCTGGAGATTTCCGTTGTGAATATCCCGGCGAATCCCAATGCCACCAAGAAAGGGGAGGATCCTGAGGAAGAGGAACTGAAAGAGCTCCGCGCCCAGGCGGCGCCCAAAGGGCCGCAAGATAATCCGGAAGACCGTGGCGCAGAGAACGCCAATAAAGTTGAAATAATTAAGGCAGCGGCACAAGCTGCACTATGTATAACCCAATAATCCAAAACACTATGCGTAAAATTGCAGAAATTCGCAGAGATCTCGCATCTGCTCAGCTTGAGCTGAACGCCGTGGACCTCAAAGATCAGAATGCCGTTGACGCTGCCGTGGCAAAGGTGAAGAGCCTCCTGGAGGAACTGAACGTTGCCGAGCTGAATGAACAGGCCGCTAAACGTACCGCTGAGAAAAAGTTCCACGAACTTGAAAAAGAGGAGGGCCGTGCCTTCTCCGTCACCAAATTTATCCGCGAGGCAGTTGAAAAGAACCTCACCGGCCTCGAGGCTGCGGCCGCAGAAGAGGGCGCCAAGGAATATGCGCGTCTGGGCTTCTCCCGCCAGGGCTTCGTGATTCCCTCGTTTCTCCGTGCATCCGCCGGCCAGAATGCTACCACCAACGCTGATGGTGGCTACGCCAAGAGCGAGATGCAGCCCCGCTACATCGATGGTCTGAAAGATCGCCTCGTTGTTGCCCAGCTCGGTGCTACCGTGCTCGGTGACCTGGTTGGTTCCCTCCCTCTGGTAGGCGCCGGCTCCATCACTGCCGCCTGGGCCGCTGAAGGCACAAAGGGCACCGTATCCAAGGCCACCTTCACCCGCAAGACTATGACTCCCCATCGCAACTATTGCATTGGAGCCTTCTCGAAGGATCTGCTTCGTCAGACTTCCCTCGATGTTGACCAGATTGTCTGGGGCAAGATCCTCGACGCCCACGCAGCTCTCCTGGAGTCTGCCTGCATCGCTGGCACCGGAAGCAACAACCAGCCCACCGGTATCCTGAATACCACCGGCATCGGTTCCGTGGCTATGGGCACCAACGGCGGCGCCATCAACTGGGCAGCTGTCGTGGCTCTGGAGACAGAGGTCCGCAAGAACAACGCCCGCCGCGGCAAGCTGGCCTACCTGACCAACGCCAAGGTTATCGGCGCGATGAAGACCATCGAAAAGGCGTCCAACACTGCACGCTTCCTGCTCGATGACAATGGCCGCCTGAACGGCTATATGTGCGAGGAATCCAACCTGGTTCCCGACACCCTCACCAAGGGCTCTTCCGGCGCAGTTTGCTCTGCAGCCATCTTCGGTAACTGGGAGGATCTCTACATCGGCCACTGGGGTGGTGTGGATATCGTCGTAGACGAACTGACCCTCGCTGACACCGCCGATGTACGCATCGTTCTCAACAGCTGGGACGACTGCGTTGTAGCAGAGCCTAAGAGCTTCGCCGCCATCAAGGATATCACCACCGCATAAGGCTAAACGATGGAGACACGCAATTACGCTGGCCTGGACCCCTTGCTGGGGGAATTCCGGAATCACCTCCGGATCACCTCGCACGACCTGGATGCTGAGCTGCTGAATAAACTCAAGGCGGCGATCAACACCGGGGAGCACGAGATATCCTCCGTGATTGCCTTCTCCACGTTCACGCTTTCCCGGAAGTTTTCCAATACCATCCAGCTGAGGTGGCCCCTTAGAGAGGTCACCTCGGTGAAGGTGGATGGCGTTGATATTTCCGCCGAATACTATGCCCACGGCGAGCAATACCTGGCCATAGCTGAAGGTATCGAAGGGGATATGGTTGAGGTCGTTTACAAGGCCGGCTACATCACCATCCCCGACGATATCAAGGCGGCGGTATTCCTCCTGGGCGGATCACTGTTCAACAACCCGACCGACCGACCGGAAGAGCGTGACCGTACCACGGCCCGCAATCTTCTGAGGCCTTATCGCCGCTGGGGGGAGCACGATGGATAACCAGTTCAACATCGGCACGCTCGATACGCTGGTGACCATCCTCAGCTGTGTGATGTCACGGAACGGGGAGGGCGCAAAGACATTCACGTTCCCGGAGTATCGGGACGTCTATGCCAATGTGGACCGTCGTGTAGACGAACAGGTAAATACCGGCAACCTGGAACAGGGCCAGTACATCAACCTGACGATCTACAAGATTCCGGAACTCACCACCAGATGGCGCGTCAGGGTCGAAGGCCGCGCATACGAGATCACCGGCATTGACCCGATCTCCCGCGTCTCGCCGCTATGCACACTGTCACTTCACGCACTCGAATAGTATGGCAAGGGTTTTCAAGATAGAAGGTCTCGACGACTGTATCAAGTGTATGGATGCGGCTCCCGCAAACGTACTGAAGATGACCCGCGCCGCTATGAGGGATGCTGGCAAGGCCACGGCCCGCGATATCCGGTCAAAAACGCCTGGAAGATGGCGGCGGCTGGTTGGATACAAGGTCTCCAAAGGACAGCTCTCCGGAAATACCTACGCCCTCGTGGGATACTTCAACAAGGGCTCCAAGAAAAACTCCAACGCCGCGATCCCTGACTGGTTCAAGGCCTACTGGAAAAACTATGGCACCCTTTCCCGCCGTGATAGAAGCCACCATTTCGTCAATCCGGTAAAGTCCGGATCCAAGAGGCGCAGGAACAATGTCGGACAGCCCGCCGAGAACTTCTTCGAGAACGCCATCGGCGGCTGGGACTCGAGATTCCTCAACGCCTTCCAGGACTCAATGAAAAAGCAGGAAAACAAACTCTACGACCGATGACCGATTCCCTTCGCGCAAAACTCATATCCGTCTGCGCCGGTGTGATAGACTTTCAGCTGTCTGAGGCTGAGACCGACTCGTACCCCTACGCGGTATATGATATGACCACCAATCCCCTTGTGGATAAGGATGGCGTCTACGGATATATGGGCGACTGCAAGATAAGGCTGGTGAGCGACGATGTTGACACGATCGACGCTCTCAGGGCCCGCGTAGAGTCAGCTATTCTCTCGGGGATGCGCGATGCGATATTTTTCTCGAGGCTGGTGGATGTTACCAAGGAATGCGTGGATGATATCTGGACCATTGAAATGAATTACACCCTGAAGCAGTATGCCGACTGGGTAGAACCTGTAGAATCAACCAATGACAATACCGAATAACTATGTCAAGAATACTTGGATATAACATAGCGCTCAAGTTGGGCAACAAGACCTGCATCGGGCGCACTCAGGAAGACCTCACTGTTACTCCCACAATGAAGGAGTCCATCACCAAGGACGATCAGGGCAACAAACAGGTCGCAATCACCGGTCAGGAAGTCACCTTCAAGGTCACCGGCCTTATGGAATTCAACGGCACCGACACCACCAAGCTGGATAGCGACGCACTGCTCGAGCAGTCGCTGAAGAAGGGCTCTGCAGCTGAGATCGCGGCGCAGTATATGCGTACCGGCGGCGATACCTATGGCGGCACCGTCGTTATGACCGGTTACACCGAAACCTCCAACTCCGAGGATGAGGCGCAGTACACCGCCGACTTCAAGGTTACCGGCGCCTTCACCAAGGTAACACAGCAGAGCAACGGCTAATATGGAGAAGGCTTACATCACCATCGCCGGCAACCGGTACCGCGTTGAGGTAAACTGGAACGCCCTGGCAATTTTCCTCACCACCATCGGCGAGGATAACGTCGCCGGGCTCACCCGCCTGGACGAATTCCGCGTGTCGCAGATACCCGCCCTTATCGCTGCTACGATAGAAGAGGGAGAGCGCCTGGACGGCCGCGAGGTCAAGCTGGACCCCAAAGACCTGGGAACGGTTCTCAATCCCTACCATCTGCGCCAGTTTATGGATATCTATACGACTCACAGCCGGGTGTGGATGGAAGAGGAAGGTGACGACTCAAAAAAAAAGGACAGTCCCCAGCCATAAAGATTACGCTGGGGATGGTCCGGGGATGGGCAATCAGCCGCCTAGGACTGTCGCCGGCAGAGTTTTATCTGATGCGCCCCGGCGAATTTTGGGAAGCCATACGGGCGTGGAGGGCAGATAAAGAGGCGGATCGCCGCCACGTCGCGGAAATGATCCGTGGAGTGGGCCTCCGCCTCTTTAATATACAGCTGAAGAGGGAAGACAGGATAACCGATGCGCGGAAATTCTTTCCGCTTCCCTGGGATGAAGAAGAGGGGGATGAAGAGGCGCAGCGCCTGAGCCGCCTCACGGATGAAGAGAGAAACGAAGAAGCTCGGGCTTTTATGAAAAATATAAACTTCGACTGATATGGCGAATGCTCCACAGATGAAAATCCCCATTGGGGCCGATACCCAAGATTTTGAGAAGGGTGCCAGGAAGGTCAAGCAGGAGATGCGGGACCTTAATAAGGTCGGCACCGACGCATTCGCCGCCATCGGCAATGCCCTTGGCGTCGATGTCGGCAAGATCCAGCAGTTTGGATCTGCCCTGGGCGGGCTCCGCCAGAGCTTCAAGCAGATGGGCGATGTCGGCGTAGGTTCCTTCGATGCCGTATCGAAGAGCATCGCCCCCGTAGCCGCTGGTATCGCCGGCCTCGGACTGGCCGGCGCCATCGCCCTCTTCAAGCAGCTGAACGCCGAGGCTGATGCCTTTGAGTCTACCATTCAAGGCGGGGTGATAAAGGCGCAAACGGAGGCGTATATCTCTACATTCCGGCAGTCGCTGCGCGATCAGACTGGAACAGGAAAGTGGTGGAGCGGATTCCGGGAATACACAAAAGAAGCCTGGGCCGGCTTTACGGGTATATGGCGTTCCGGGTTTAGGATGGACTACTATCAAAACGCCCTCGATGCAGGCCAGCGCGCAAAGGAGATCGCCGCCGAGCTTTACGATATTGAGCAGAAGCGGAGAAATGTATCCGTGAGGATATCGCAGCTGGATGCAGAGATTGCAGAGCAGCGCGAGATCATCTATGACAAAGAAAAGTCCAGAGAAGAGCGCGCCCAGGCTCTCGCTACTGCCCAGGAAAAGATTCGTCAAAAACTCCAAGAGCAGCTGCCCCTTGCAGAGCGTCAGCGGGACCTGCTGATTGAGTATAATTCCCTTTCTGAGACACAAGCAAAAGATAAGGACGCCCAGATTGCAGCGGAAATTCTTGTAAACAACCTGATCGCCCAGGAGGCCTCTGAGCAGCGTAGCCTGCTCCGGCAACAAAACCAGATAAATGCAGCCGCAGCCCTGGAGGCCGGTCATCGCAAGGAAACGGTGAGCGCCATCCAGAAAGAAGTGGACGCCCTGCTTAAAGTCGCCCAGGAAGAGTCTATCCTATACTCAGGATTCATAACCAGCGACCCCAAAGCCCTGAGGAATCCGGCAAGGGTATCAGCGCTCTCCCAGAAGGTTGCCGTGCCCACGGAACTTATCAAGCCGGACAATCTGCGCGTCTTCCGGGCGGATATCCTGGAAGAGCTGGGCGGCGGCATCTCTGTGATGCTCTCTGTGGATCCGGATTCAGTGCAGAAGATTCACGACATCTCCAATGAGGTGACATCCATCGCACAGAATATGGCCGTCAACATCGGCGAGTCTATAGGCAACCTCTTTGCCGACCTTGCCACCGGCGAGAATGCCTGGAGCAATTTCGGTAATGCCGCTCTCTCTGCATTTGGTGATATGGCCATCTCGGTCGGCAAGATCGCAATAGAGATGGGCCTTGCATCCGAAGGCATACAGGCTGCGCTCAAGCTTGATAATCCCTACGTCGCCATAGCTGCCGGCGTGGCCCTCGTGGCCCTCGGTTACGCCGTGAAGTCCGGCCTTGCCAACGTTGCCAACGGCAATTACTCTGCCAATGCCAACGTGGCATCCAATGCCACATCAAGCATCAACAACGGCTACGAGCAGAGGGATGTCTACGTGAACGTCCAGGGCGTCCTCCGCGCAGACGGCGACGAGCTGCTGGCCGTGATCAACTCTACCGACAGGAAAAACCAATTAACCACATAATAAGAAATGGCCTTTGCAAACAAATATCTCTTCCGGTTCGAATCCGTCCACGGGGTGGAATACAATATCTACATCCTGAAGGACGGCTACACTGGCCAGGTAATCCAGCGCGCCCTTGGCCGCGCGCCTGTGATCAAGAAAAAACAAAACGGCCCTATCTGCGGCACTTCACTGGAGCTTTACGCCGAGTGCGCCGTGGATGGGGAATTTGCCGAGCTTTACACATCAAACCCCAAAGAATACCGCGTGGATGTTTACCGCGCCAGCACGCTGATATGGACGGGATTCGTCAGCACCGAACTGTACTCCGAGCCGTCCATTGCTCCGCCATACGACGTGCAGATCGTGGCCACGGACGGTCTGGGCGAGCTGAAGCTGAACAACTTCGAAGCCCAAGGTGAGATATCCCTGAAGGCTCTGTTCTCCCACCTGCTTTCCTTTACGGGTAGCAGCCGCGCCTTCTATTTCGCCACGAATCTCAAGCATACGGGTGGAACCAGGTCACAGATGCTCAACTGGACCATCAATGTGGACTTTCTGAAAGGCGAGACCTGCTATGAGGTCCTTACGAGGGTGCTGGATTCCCTCCACGCGACGATAACAACCTACGGCGCCCGCTGGCTGGTAGCCCGCGAGACCGACATTGAGGCGCTTCTGAATTCGAGCGGAAACCTCTCTGTGGTCACGCTCTCTGCGAGCGGGACAGTGGGCACCACAACCATCACCGGGGCCCGCAAGACTCTGGGTCAGCGCGGATCCGCCGACTTCTGGCCCAATGGCTTCCTCTCCACGGCAATCGAGCCGGCCCGCAAAAGCGTGGCCGTCCAGGCCCCGTGGCATATGGTGGGCGCATTCAAAGGTGGTGACCTGACAGACCAGGCTTCCGTCCCTTATTGGTCGAAAGACAATTTCCAGACGCTGGATAGCCGCGATCTGCAGTGGAAGCCGTCGACGCACTTCTTTAACGCGCCCTACTATGAAAATTCGGCATACTATATAGGTGACTGCCTGACCGGCGACAACTATGGCTATATAGCGCAGCCTATCTCAATGTCGAACATCGACAACCTTGATTTTGAGATAGAGGTCAGAGTAAGGCCGACCATCTTGTATGATATCAATCTGTGGGCACTCCAGCACGGCAAGATCAATGCCTTTCTGGTATATACGGACGGTACGGGCTCTCTCGTGGGCCTGGCGGATGCCGGCTGGAGAGACGGCACCGACAGTTCCGAATATATGGATATTGGTAAAGTCGATGCCGTTCCCTTCCAGACGCTGAAATTCTCCATACCGAAGTGTGTTATCAGAAGCACCGGTACCGGCACGCTCACTCTCTACATCAAGGGCAGGAATATTGCCGTGAGTTATGTTAATATGAAAATTGCCAGGGAAGCCGGATTTACCGATACGGTCTATATCGACAATGGCGCACGCGGCGAAGCTGATGTGGTGGAGATCCTGGGCGGAAGGGTACATCAGGACAGCATTCAGAACCCCGACTTTTATCAGGGCATCTGGAAATACTCCGGCAATGTGCTCTATTCCTTTGAGGACAGCAACCATTCCAACGGTGACTTTATGTCAATTCAGGCGCTGGACCGTGCAGTATCCGTGGCCCTGGCCAGAACGCGCACCGACGGCCTGGTGGATATGCCTTCCGGGAGCGCTATGTTCCCGCTGATATTCCGCCAGGGTCAGCAGGATTCCTGGATAGAGACCTGGGAGTGGGACTTGAAGGCGGAAGATGTTAAAATATCGGCGCTCAGCGTGCCGAATGCCCAAATAACGGTAGATTCGGAGAGCGTAGAACCGATGGACGGCTCAGGTTCCTCTTCATCGGGCGGTGGCGGTGGTAGCAACAGCTCTGTCGGCAGTATCAATGTGGGGCTTACGATGCCCACGGGCTTTTCGGTAGAGGGCAGCCCCGTGGTGGGCCGCGGAACGATCAATGTCGTATTTAGTAACGGTTATGCCCTTCCTCTGGCTTCCGATACGCAAAAGGGGGTAACAGCTTATGGCTGGGGAAATCATTCCCTGGAAGGCTACCTGAAGACCGCGGCGGATATTGCAGCTGCCCTGGGATACGTTCCGGCAGCATCAACCACCGCGGCAGATCTACGTCGGCCGCGTCTGAAGATCCTTCGCGGATGGCAAAATTGGCGTGATCCATCACCGCTGGCGCCGACGCTGCTTGCCGACCATCCACTTAAAGGTATCGGTGATGCTGAATTTGTGCTGATGGTATGGTCAAAACGCCGTGGTAAGGGTATGATTCCCGGCCAAGGTCAATATGCCTGGGATGGTAGCCAATACAAGAGCGCCTGGGGAGAATGCCGTGGCGGCTTAGCTACAACAGCGCCCCTGACATTTAACAGCAGCATTACCCTTGATGATCTGAGGCTCCACATCCTGCACACTCTGGTGTGCATCTATGGTCAGTCAAAACCGACATCGATGACAATAGCACAATTCCACGCCCTGGATACGAGGTTTAATCCCCCGCGCTTCGGTGGCTTGAACAGCTATGCCGGTACCATCGCAGAGTTTATGGAGAAGACTACCGGAATGCGCCTCTTTGGCATCGCCCTTCGCTATACTAACCCCGCGTTTACTGCGCTGGTGAGCGGCGAGTTGGACGAAACCACCCGCCAGCTGAAATCCGGAGCGTCCACCTATGTGGATCGCTACATATACAGCGATATTGCTCCTATTGTGGTACAGATCGGCGCGAGCGCCACTCCCGGCCAGGGCTGTGAGATAGGATTTGATATCGCCGGCAGGCTACCATAAAAAAGTGGAGCGGGCCTCCATTGGAAGTCCGCACCTGGAGCTTGCCTCCATTGGAAGTCAGTCTCCGGCCCTTGCCTCCATTGGAAGTCAGGGCAACACAAAGATAGAAAATTTAACGAACCCTACAAGGTTGAGGTAATAAAATATACGATATGGCACAGATACAAATCCCGAATGTCCGTAAGGGTAACAGCGTCACGATGCACGTAACGCTAACGGACACTGGAGTGGCGGTAGACTGGGACTCCCTTTCTGATATCCGGGTCCTGGCTTACAGCGTTGATCAGCGGCAGATCGCTGCGCCGCTTGCCGCCGAAATAGACAGCGAGGATGCCACCAAGCTAAACGTAGTCTATGCCGGCAGTCAGGATCAATACCTGGGTGTCTGCAAGGTGGTGGTCCGCTGCACCTATATGGGTGCGATCAAGACCTATGACGCACCGGCGGTGAATTTTGTCGAAAGCACCTCCCTGGCCACCGGCGTGATAGACGTGGAAGATCCGGAGGTGGATGTAGAGATCTCCGTCGAGGACGTCTCCACATCCCTGCTGGATGAAGCCATCGCCGCAGCCTTTGATGCCGCCGAGAATGCGGAGATTAAGGCTGGTATGGCCGAAAACGCAGCCTTTGATGCAGCAAGGTCCGGCGGGTATGCAAACAGCCAGGGCCACTACGCCAAGGAGCAGGGCGATTACGCGAAGGACAACGGCGACTACGCGAAGGACAACGGCGACTACGCTCAGGCCAAAGCTGATGTGGCGCTTGCGGCTGCGTCCCTGGCGAATCAGAAGGCAACTCTCGCAGACCAAAAAGCGGCGCTTGCCGAAGAGAAAGCCACCCTCGCAGACCAGAAGGCCGATTACGCCGACGCTCAGGGTGATTATGCAAAAGCCCAGGGCGACTACGCCAAGGAGCAAGGCGATTATGCAAAAGCCCAGGGCGACTATGCAGACGGGAAAGGCGACTACGCCAAGGAGCAGGGCGACTACGCCAAGGAGCAGGGCGACTACGCCAAGGAGCAGGGCGACTACGCCAAGGAAGAAATAGACGGCGCCAAGGGTGATTTTGACTCACTGAACGAAAGGTTCGAAAATACCGAAGAGGCTGCCATCACCATCGATGAGACCACCGACCCGGCCGACGCCGAATACCAGGACGAGTACCAGCGCGTCCTGAGGGTCTTGTACCAGGCTATAGACGACAGCTCGGAAATCAAGCGCGAAGCGACCATTGCTACAGAAGAGGCCGATGAAGCGGCTTCGAATGCAAAGACCGCCGCTACCCTTGCCGGATATGCAGCTGAAGATGCGCGGCAGAAAGCCGATCTCGCTCAGGCGGCTGCTGATGCCGCCAATGTGGCGGCCGAACAGGCAAAGGGTGACTACAATTCCCTTGATGAACGCCTTGAGGCGATCGAGGCCGGCAAGCAGGACAAGATAGAAGATCTAGGAATCATCCGGGATGGTGCAGGTAAAGGAGAGACGGCCGTGCAGCCCGATGATCTCAAGCCGGTAGCCTTCTCCGGAGAGTATTCAAGCCTTTCCGGCGTGCCCACGAAGCTATCCGACTTCGAAAACGACCTGTATGGATTCGAGGACAGCTCTGATCCAGGATCTCTTATGTAATACAGTAAAAAACTGACAGATATGACAAGACAAGGAAATCTTAAAGACCACCAGGGTAATAAACTAGCCCCGAATACCCTCGCCGCCGCCGTATATGATGCGGCACGGCAGCAGGCGCTGAGCGCATCTCTCTTGAATTTGATTGAGAAAGAAGTGCTTGGCATACCCACATTTTCCACCACGGCGGAATACGCTGTTGGTGATATCGTATTCTACGATCGCCGTATTTATCGGTTCACCGCCGTGCACTCGGGAGCCTGGGACCCCAACGACGTGGAAGCTGCTTCCCTCGGCGATATCTTCGCCTCAGTTGAAAATCTTGAAAGAGGTGATGTTGTTCCGGCAATCGCAGAAAACCTGCGCGCCTGGGCTGAACAGTCTGATCTCTCCGTGGATGATACCTGGACGGACACCGTGCGAACCACCGGTGGCAATAACCCTATCGTTACCGATGAAGGCGGCAAGATCGTAAGGATTACTCCGAAGAGCGACTTCACGGCAAAGGCCTTTGTGGCCACGGGATACAACCAGCTGAAATCGACGCTTCTCGCTACCCTGTTTTCGCAGCCGTTCCTCGGCGGGCAGCTGAGCGGCGGCTGGTATTTCCTGGTGTCCGAACTGACATACGGATCTTTCGGAAATGCAGAGGAAAACAACGGCCTTCTTTTCACCAATGCTGACGGTGAAAATATGCGCCCCACTGTCCGCTTCCAGCCTCTAGCTAGCGGCTATCCGACATCCGCGAATGATGGCACCGCGGTAACGCCCACCGAAGTTATCTTCGGGGGCAAGACATACTACACCTATACAACCAGTGGTCCCGGCTGGCTTATTGTCACCGGCATTGACCGTGACACCACCTGCGCCCACGTCGCCTGGGAGGATTGGTACGACAGGTATATTCCTATGTCAGATAATGAAGATACCTGCGGTGTGATAGTTCTCGACAAACTCTTCGAGGTGGTGCATTCCGACAAGATCCTGAGAACTATTGCCGTGGGCGGCAATGTGGTGGCCGACAGCGTGGAGTTTGGCGAAACCGCCGCCACCTGGGCGCGCCGGGTCAATGTGGAGAGCGTGGGCGCCTACGACGCCGCCAGTGGCACTAAGTGGACCGACACGCCCAATGAGAGCGAAGGCGAGATAGTATCGTACACCCATTCCGTCGTCATCAGCGCGATGAAGAGCGGTGGCCTTGCCCAGATTCTGGGTGGGATAGCACTCGAGGTGGACGGTACCACCGTGAGCTATACCGATGCCAATGAGCACGCTGCCGCCTGCAGCATCAAGTACGAACTGGCCACGGTAACCACCGGCACCAAGGCCTATACGGACGCTGTATTTGCCGGCAGTAATTTCGATCTGACCACCGGGAAATATCCTCTTAACGACTGCGGTTTCGAGGCTCTCGCAGAAGCATCCGGAGAGGCATACGTCACCAGTCTGTATGCCCAGAACTATCCGGATGCCGTAGCTGAACTGGTGCGGATGAAGCTCAGCAATATGACGCGGGTGGTAGCTGAAGCTATCGCCGCCCTGCGTCGCGACCTTTCGGGAATACAGTTTGACCTTGCAGAAGGGACACTTGATATCAAGTCGCGCAACCTTGAGTCAGAAGAGGTGCCCTGCCGTCTCGGCCAGCCGGTATTCGCCCTGGTGGACGCGGCCCCCACCGAGCTGCCGCACAGTCTCGGGCTGCTGCGCTTTAACCCTTCCAACGGTGCCCTCTATGTCTCCAAGGCAGTCACCGGCGCCACCAGCGACTGGAAACAAGTTTTGTAACCCATAAATACGACGAACAATGATAGAGATATTCAACACCAAACAGGAATATAATTCCACGGCGAAAAGCGAAAAGGAGTCAACCGTCTCTCTTATCGAAGAGGGTAACCAGGTGATGGTCGACGGCGTGAATGTCGTCACGGTTGAGCCGAAGCTGGGCGATGCCATATTCAAGGATGCGGACGGATCCGTGGTGGTTATTGCCGCCGAAACCCTGAACAAGTCCCTTCTCCCGGAATCGTGGACCTATGTAGGCCCCGTGCTGGAGAGGGTGGCCAATGATTCAATAGTGGCGATGTACGGTAATGTCTCCAGTCTGCCCACAAAGAAATTCGCCGACGTGGTGCAGTTCAGTATCAGCGCCATCACCGCTGCCACCATCAAATTCTATCTCCATATGGCCGGCGATTATGCCGCCTGGGTCCCCATCGAGGTGCAGCTTACCTCGGCGGAAATCAATGCTACATCTGCAGGCGAGATTTCTGCCGCCCTGGAAGGCGCCGGCAATACCGGTAACGTAGGCTACGACAAGCATAAATACTGGGCATACCTGGCCGATGCGGACGGGAATAAGGTAGATGCCGACGGCACTCAGATAATTGTGCAGTGCGATATATGGGCGGATTACCGTCAGTACCAGTGCTCGGATTCCTCGCACTCCCTGGTAGGCTGCACAATGACGCACACCACCTGGAGCGGTATGCCCGCCAGCGATAAATACTTCAAGGTGAATGGCCGTGTTACAAACTATCGCGGCCTTCAGAATATCGCCGGCGGCGCAGCCTATTGGAGTACCAACGGGCGCACCCTGGCAGCCGACGTGGCTGTAGGCGGCGAGGCTGGCAATACTGACCCTATGAAGCTCAGCGAATACCAGAATTCGCAGTATGCCGCCGCCATCCGCGCCGCATACCCCACATACCAGGACTATCTGCGCGGTGAGTATGGTATCGATGCGGATCAGAAGCTGGGCGTTTTCGCCCTCCCGGATGAATTTGAACTGACCAGCAAGTACGGCCCGATGATGGCACCCACAAAGGCTGGCACCCCGAAAGCCAAGTTCCCTGCGCTTAATTGGGCCTATACGCTTTCCGGAAGCTGGGCGCTTTGGGGCGTCCGCCGCGGCACGCTGCTGATGAATGATGAAAATCTGGCGCTCATAAACAGCACCCAGACGAAAGCCGGCAAGGTAACTATATCTGCCGCCACGTACCGATGGTGGGCCCAGCGGTACGGCGCCAATTCCGCCTGGTTCTTCAACGGTACGACCCGGACCTTGAGCTACGCCAACGTGAGCTACGCGTTTCAGGTGGGGGCGGTCACGCTTTTGAAATTCAAATAAATCTTAACCGGTCTCCACGCATCGCTTCGGCGTGCGTGGAGCCTTGAAGAACCGACGAAGGAATGCAAAAACGATCCAATAAGGCCAATCGAAGCAAAGAATCCATCCTGGCGGACGTGAAGAATCTGCTCTTCATTCTGCATCCTGCGATACAGCAGATGCCGAAGATTGAGCGCATCGACGGTGCTCCGCAAATGATGAAGCAATCGTGCTACGACCTTATCGGACATTATACCGTAGCCAGGGAGGATCCCGAGGTCAGAGCTGAGAACATCCGTGCGATGTGGTCCGACTTCGGGAAGATCCTGGCGGCGTTTGAGATTTGCGTCCAGTGCGGTCTCTTCACGGATAGGGTCGCACTGAAGATAGCGGAACAGACTGAACGGATACGGGAAGGCATAAGGAAGTGGCGCAACGCCACGCGGTCTCCTAAGAGTGAGGCGCGGTGCGAGGTCGGGGAGCCAGGCTCCCAAGAATGCGCCGTCAGTGACGAATAGGTAAAAGGGAGCGCGGCCATCATTTATGGCAGCATCGGATGTCGCTCCGACCGCCACGAACCGATGGTGGGCCCAGCGGTACAACGCCAATAACGCCTGGATCTTCAACGGTACGAACCGGAACTTGAACAACAACAACGTGAACAACGCGAATCAGGTGGGGGCGGTCACGAATTTACCAAATACGCTTACAATGACTGACGAACAAATCTTCTCAATAATGCTGGCCACAATGTTCACCACCAGGAAGAACAAGCGCTATGGCCGCGACAGTGCCGAGTTCGAGGCGAACTGGGCGCCGCTGCTTGTGCGCTGTATGCGTCAGCTTAAGGAGAGGGAATTCCGCGTTGACCACAACTATGCCTTCCTTACTTCCGTCCCGAAATGGCGCGAGATTTTCGCCACCAGCTTCGAGGGTAGGATCGCCGACCATCTGCTGTGTGACACCATAGCTCCATATATAGAGAAAACCCTGCACCATCGCACATATAACAACCGAAAAGGGATGGGATCCCAGGCTGCAATTAACCGAGTCATCGAGGATATATATGAAGTCTCTGAAGGATACTCAAAACCCTGCCGAATAATCAAATGGGACTTGAAGGGATTCTTCCCGAATGCAGTCAACGATGAGATTGAGAGATGCTTCTGCGGCGTTATCGACAGGTATCGCCGCGAGATAGAGACCGACTACGGTTCCGAGATGCCCAATTTCCTCAAATGGCTTACAATGATATGCGTCCACTGCCAGCCGGCACGCCATTGCGAGCTTCGCACCCCGCTCAGATTATGGGAACATATCCCTCCGGAGAAATCGCTGTTCACCAAGGCGCCGGGTATTGGTGCCCCCATTGGCAGGCTCACGTCCCAGATGGGAATGGGCTTGTATCTTAATGATGAAGTCGTCTGGCTGAACGAAGAGTGCGGGATTCGTGCCACGGTATTTATGGATGACTGCGTGATGGTGGTCCCCGAAGAGCTGCACGGATATGCTCTTGCCCTGATGCCCCGCCTCCGAGAGCGCCTCGCAGTCAAGGGCATCCGGCTCAATGAGAAAAAATTCTACGACCAGCCATACCAGCACGGCGTGGAATTCCTCGGAAGCCACATTCGGCCCAATAGGATCCATCTGAACAACAATACCTACGGCCGCGCCCTGGAGACAGTCCGGGCTTATAATGCCGTACCAAATAAGTGGACTGTGCTTGATACATTCGTGGCCAGCGTTAACAGCTATACCGGACTTCTGAAGAACCGGACCGACTATGGCCGGATCCGGAAGATCCGCGAAGCCATCTCTCCCGAGTGGTGGAGCTGGTGCTTCTGGAATGAAGACAAACAGGCGCTGGCCTACCTGCCACATTTTTCTCCGAGGGCACGACTCGCAAAGAAATATCACATCAAATTTAAATCATACTCAAATGACAAGACAAGAAATCGACGAGCGTCGTAACGCTCTGGCCACCGAGGTCCAGAACCTCGAGAGCAGCCTTAGGGCTGCAGACTATAAGGGCATCAAATGCCTGGAGGCTCTCATATCTTTCCTTGAATCCAAATACCCAAAGCTCGCCGAAGCGATGCCTTACGATATCGATAGCCTCATAGCTGAACGGCAGCGGATGCGTGACCGGATCAATGCTGCCCAGGAAGAGATCGCTCAATTAGAATCTATGGAGCCCGAACCTGAGGAATAACCCAATAAAACAATCACAGATAAGCTATAAGAAACAATGATGGACTGGACGACAATCGTAGTAAGTGCCATAGGGGGCGGGGGTCTGCTGACCGGGGTGGTTGAGGTCATAAAATCGGTGATCCTCAAAAAGAAGACTCCCTATGATATGCTGATGGATATGCTGGCTGAACAGAAGAAGTTCTACCAGGAACGCAATGCCGACTACGAGCGCGAAAAGATGGATTCGGCAGAGAAGAGCTCAGTGATAATGCAGAGCCACTTCTGTCGCCACCGCTTCAAGGATCCGGACACGCCGTGCCCCGTTGACACTGCAAACGATGAACGCCTGAAGAAGCGCTGCGAGCGCTGCTCCTATACACCCATCGAGCCGGATCTTCCGGACTCCAGGCCGCCGCGTTTCAATCATAGGAACATCGAAAACGAAGAATTTGATTGACTATGGCAGACGCACGAAAAATGATACCCCACATCAAAAAGTGGGAGGGCGGATGGTCAAACCGCCCCACTGACAAAGGTGGCCCCACAATGATGGGCGTCACGCTCGCTACCTTCCGCCAATACTTTGGCGCCGAGAAAACAATCGCCGACCTCCGGAACATCACCGAAGATCAATGGATGTACATCTTCAAGAATAAATACTGGGACTGGATGCAGGCCGACAAGATCCAAAACCAATCGGTGGCCGAACTCTGTGTAGATATGCTGTGGATGTCCGGCCAGATCACGGCCATAAAAAAAATTCAGGCTGCCCTAGGCTGTACCGTCGATGGCGTTGTCGGCCCCAAGACGCTTGCCGCCATCAACCGCGACAGCGCCTATGCCTTTCACGCCCTCTGGGCTATGCGCTATGACTGGCTCTGCAGGATAGCTTATGGAAACAATCTGAACGGCTGGCTTAACCGCCTGCGCGATCAACACTATAAAGCATAACCGAAATGAAGAAGGAACTGACGATATTCTTAGCCATCGTGGCGGCGTTTTTGGCAGCCGCCCTGTATATCACTATACTTTCAGTAAGAAACGAAAAATTGAAGGCAGATTGTGGCCGCTACAGGGCAAATGTTGAGGTACTGTCTTCCGACTGCGCCATCTATAGGCTTAGAGACTCCCTTAGTGCCGCGAGAGTGATGGCCTTGGAACTGTCGCTGGACGAATTTGAGCGCTACCGCGCAGCTGATGCTGCCCTTATCAGGGAGCTAAAGCAGAAGAACAGGGACCTCTCGGCCGTTAATGACGTCCAGGCACAGACGATCATTGATATGGCAGCGCGCCCGCGAGATACGGTGATAGTCATAGATTCTATTCCCATAAAAGCCAAAGCTGTTCATTGCGGCGACGCCTGGTACGACTTCGATGGCGTGATGACGGAGGAAACATTCACGGGCAAGCTGACCAACCGCGACAGCCTTATCGTAGCCGAAACCGTGCAGTATAAACGATTCTTGGGGTTCCTCTGGAAGACGCCCAAAGTAAAGAACCGCCAAATGGATGTGTTCTCCAAAAACCCCCATACCCAAATAGACGACGTTGTTTATGTAGTGATAGAAGACTAGCATCGCCCGGTAGGCGAGTTTTTTCATACTCATTATTATTTGGTTGGCCTCCGGTGGCAGTGATGCTCCCGGAGGTTTTTACGAGGACCACGGTTCAGATACATTGCACATCTTTTATTACATTTGCCAAACCAAATATACAGGTATGAAAAATAAAGTCTACATTGTAACGTCCGGTGAATATTCCGACTACTCCATAGAGCGCGTTTTTTCAACTCTGAAGCAGGCTAGGGAATATTGCGACCGCTTCGGCGATGACCATAGGGTCGAGACGTTTATTCTCGACGAAGATCTACCGCCGCGAAAAGAATCTCTATATACGGTGGAGATGCGAATCGGCACAAAGAAGCCCGAGGAAGTTCTTATCCAGCCCGATGAGCAAGATGGAACAGTACGTGTAGTTCCAACTTTCAATACCATCCTGTTTGGGGTTAAAACCGATTCAAGGACCAGGGCCATAAAGATAGCATCCGAAAGATATGACCAAGTATTCGCCCTCGAGTCTACCAAATATCCCTACCTGCGGGTCAATATTGTAAGGCGCCTCTGTGTGCTGGAGCCGCCAACATACGACTTTTTATCCGGCGATATTATCCTGGGGATCGGCGAACTCGCCGTCGAGCTCCCTTCCCACATCAAAGTACGCAGACCTGCTGCGGTCGCCGTCGAGCTCAACCCTAAAGCGCAGGCGGCTGCCCAGGAGCTCGCAGATGTATTAAAGCGGGCCAATGAACAGCTCCTTTTGTCGGTTGCGAAAGATGCTGCTCGTATCGCAAAACGAACCGCTAAGCGGGTAAGTAAAGAAACCAGCGACCTTGGGACTTATATCGCCGAGAAGATGGCAAGCATTCCGCCCGGTATGGAACTGAAGAATATTAAAAAAGAGCAAAATTCGTTCAAGCTGGAGTTTGATAATCCAGGAGAATAACTATCTTTGTAGTGCAGCTGTTGCTAAATGGCTGCTCGCTAGAGTTGGGGTCCGCGGTCTGCAACACCGCTGGCCCCATATTTTTTAATAGATTGTTTTACAGATGTTTGATGATTCGCGGGAGTTAAAATCACTCAAGTGCTTATAATCAGCCTTATAGCAGTTATCTTGTAGATATATTAGTTATTTGTCGAAGAAAGGGCAACTCCGCAAGCGGGGTTGCCCTTTTGGGTTTCTTAATTTCCCAGCAAAAGAAATGTTGCGGCGCGAAGGCGTCTGTCGCCCTGATAGAGGGCGTTGCTGCGCCAGTCGGGAA
>JAEEGL014449184.1_pt1 | contig 34566 bp, 23 predicted proteins | sample 9134231 | NCBI WGS metagenome assembly JAEEGL01 (sample SAMN16246548, study PRJNA631951) | gut metagenome | biome: gut microbiome; feature: rumen; material: fiber-attached | host: Bos | place: Iran: Karaj | collected 2018-10
CGTACTCCAGCTTACCTGCTACGACCGCGACGGCGACATCGTGAAGCGTGTCACATCGGCCGATGCAGGTACGGTAGAGGATCCCGAGGGAGATGGTAGCTCAACAGGTGACAATTCTCAGGGCGGCAGCACGAACCCTGATGCAGGCGACGGTCCTACCAACGACGATGGCGACGGTCCGACTAACGAGCCTTAATCGAGGGGGTGGTTGCTGGGGTCAGGCCCCAAAGTAAAGTCGCAAGCGACTGTACTTTGGCGCCAGACCCGAGGCCTACGGGCTCCACTCAGCTGAATAAGAAATAAAAGCAGTGTTAATCCGTGGAATCCGTGCCAAAATTAAAGAATCCGTAACTTTAACCATTAAAATCTTTAAAGCGTATGACAAAGAAAGAAACCTTGAAATGGGTTGTGCAGATCATCGCATCAGTAGCGTCTGCCATCCTAACCGCCCTCAGTGCAACCAGTTGCATAGGGTATTAGCCCCCGAAGACTCAAAGATAATCCTCGCCCACAAAGGAGCGAGGATTATTTTATGGTAATTCTTATAGTCATTTCCGTTTGAGGTCATATAGGAATGCCCAATTGTGCACAATACCCAAGAAAAAGCATAAGATGCTTTATGTTGATTCCAGCCGATAGAATCTGGTGCAAAAATTTGGCTAATTTTGTCATTTCTAAAACATATGCAGACGGTTTCTTAAGAATCCGATGAATTCGGTTGAGCGACTGGTATGGGGCTTCTCATTGCGATAATGCCAATGGGGAGAGCAGATGCATATGTCCAAACCGTATTGCTTCTTGATACGTTTGACCTGACGGACGAAATGCCTTCCATGACAGAAGAATCCGTCGAAGAACACTCCATCAATAGTACGGACGTAATGGTGGATCATCTCGTGGACCAACAGTTCTCTGAGCATCTCCTCATCCAAGTCGATACTTTTTGATATCCAGATATGTCCCATCTTCTTGCCCTTTGGAGTGTTGTCGGTCATGTATCTGCCAAACACATCGCGCATGTAGGTATACGTAAACCTACACATCGGCAGCTCGTTGTTGAAGTAAAGTTTGTTATACTCCTCAAATTTCTGTTTCAATAGTTCTTTTGTTATTTCCATTTTTTATTGAGTTATAGAAGTACAGATCACTCAGTTGTATTATAATGTCCCCTAACAACACGAGCCATTGGCTCGTTAACTCCATCTAACTCCCATTAACTCCCAGCAAGCAGAGCTTGCGAAAGTTGAATAAATAATTCAGCTTCGTCGGCGACCACAACGTTTTCAAAATCTATTTCTTATCCTTGTCATCTTTCTTGGATTTGTGTTTTGACTTCGGTCTGTTTTCTATCATTGACCTAACTGGCTGAAATTGATCATGCATACCGAAAAAAGCTTTCTCTTCCAATACTACCTCTATAGGGAAAGACCCCTCTTTCATTTGTTTTTTTAATTGCCTTGCCTTCGCAAGCAGTTCTTTCGTTTTTTCATCCATAGCTTTATCGTTTTTATGCTGCAAAGATAAAAGATATTTTTGAAAGAGCGATAAAAAAACATAAAAAAGTGGGGACAACCTGATAAAAACAAACAAGTTTCAGTATCTTTGTCGAAAATTGTTGGATATGGAAGAAAAAGACACATCGCTGATTGACAAGGCGTGGGCCTATTACGATAAGGAAGACTATGAACAGGCGCGCATCTACTTTGAGCAAGCTCTCGCTGCTGGCGATATGACGGCAGCTTGCGAACTGGGCAACCTTTATTATTGGGGCAATGGTGTCGACCAGGACTACCAGCGCGCTGTGAAATATTATGAGATAGGTGCGAAGAAAGGCGATGTAGATTGTATTACCAACCTGGGCCGGTGCTACTATTGGGGCAGAGGCGTCAAGATCAATCTGGAATTGTCCGCCTTTTACTGCGAGAAAGCAGCTAAAGCTGGCGATTCGACATCCATGTATGATACAGCGCTCAACTACCAGCGAGGACTTGGAGTAAAGCCCGACATGAAGAAATGCCTCTACTGGCTCGAACAGGCTGCTGAAAATGGCGAAGCCGTAGCATTTGTGGAATTAGGAAATATCTACCGCTATGGTAATGGCGTCAGGAAAAACGAGAAGAAAGCCATAGCATATTACGAAAAAGGAGCCGAAGCCGGAGATCATCTGGCCATGCTGCTATTAGCCCAATACTATGAGAAAGGAAAACATATAGAGCAGAATCAGAGCAAAGCAGAAAAGCTTTACCGAGAATCCTTCGACTATTATTATGAACAAGCCGTAAAGGGTAATCAAAAAGCTCAACTCAGACTGGGCAATATTTACTATTATGACGGTATACCTATGATTGACGTTTCTCAGGATTACGTTGAGGCAGCACGATGGTACGAAAAGTCAGCAGAACAAGGCGAGCCACAGGCACAAAACAACATGGCCAACTTATACTATTTCGGAATCGGTGTTGAGCAAAACTATTCTAAAGCCGTCTATTGGTATAGTCTTGCTGCTGAAAAGAACGACGATATTGCGCTCTGCAGTCTGGCCAATGCTTATTCTTTGGGTAGAGGTGTAAAGCAGGATGATGCCAAAGCGGCAGAGCTATATCGCAGAGCAGCCAATTTGGGTTATCCTAACGCACAAATAGAACTGGCGAAACACTATCTGGAAGGCAAAGGTGTAGAACAGAATTTCACATACGCTATAGAATGGCTGGAAAAGGCAAGCGACAATGGTGCGATAGATGCCTTTGGTTATTTAGGTGACTGTTATCTCGAAGGCAAGGGCGTGGAGAAGGATGAAGAGAAAGCCTTTGCGCTCTATCAGGAAGGTGCCAGCCTGAACGACCTCGAGACCAAGGTCAGACTGGCAGAAGCCTACATTGAAGGCTGGGGAACCCCACCCGACTCCCGTAAAGCTATAGATATTCTGACAAAGGTATGTGACAACGAAGAGGAATACCGCGACCAGCGTATAACGGTTCAAAGCCGCTCCGACGATATGGGAAGGATCTTTATAGAGAACCCCTTAGACCCGCTTTATCTGAAGCACTATGCCAAGGCCAACTATCTGCTGGGCGTACTGAAATACGCAGGCGGTGATGACAAGCCTGATCCAAATGAAGCCATCCGCCGTCTGAGAATGGCTGATAAGTTGGGTTATGTCGATGAGAAGCATCCTAACCAGACCACTGCTTTGATCGAAACGATTATCGGCAACACACCTCACAAAGAGATCCAAGACACCATCGACAGCTATGTTGAGATACGCGACGAGAACCCTCGCAACGGCGAAAGATACCAAGTCTACATCCACCATGCAGACGGTAGCGAGAGCAAAGTAAAATTCCAAGGCAGAGACAAGTTTTTCTACATACTCTGCCTGATGGCAGCCCATGAAGGCTCTTCGGTATCTGGTATTACTACCCGTCATTTCCAATATTTAAAAAAACCATTAATCGATTTGGTAAGCCAGATGCGAGTAGGTTGCCTAAGCATAGACCGTTGGATTGATGAGTTTACCTATTCTGATAGAAGATATGCGCAGCGAGACAAAGACAGCCGACACACTTGGGATTGGGACACCCACACCTATTCAGTAGCACTCAATCACTCTAAGAACCATGTTGCCAAAGCATGCATCTCAGAAGAAGAAAAACGTATATTTGTCCATGACTCTACAAAAGGGAAGAACAGCGTCACAAGACTGGCCTTGAACTCTAATCAGATTATCATCCCTGACTCTCTGATGGATTTCCTTGACATACTCCCTACCCCCGAAGAGATTGACAGTTTTAGATATCGTCCTACTTTGACAATGTAGTTGGCATTTAATGCCAACTATTCTCGCCAGCATAAGGAATAGCAAATTTGTTATACCTTATGCTTTTCATTATACCTTTCGTTATAGGTATAACAGAAAATTTACCTCGATTTTTCGCCGTACCTTTGCACCAGAAATCTGAGGATAGTCCGAGGATATATTAAAATTGCAGAGTTATGTATCAGAACGGTAAAAACATCACCATTATCGACCACTGTGTTAACAGCGTAGAGCGCATCATGAAGGACTTGCGCAAGTGCAAGCCTCTCACTCCAGAAGAGGAGCACGAGTTATGGCTCGACATGAAGCAAGGCAGCAAGAAAGCCTTCGACAGCCTCGTCAGAAGCAACATGTCCTATGCGATGAGCATCGCCAAGAAGTACATGCCTTCTCGCGCTCGACTCGAAGACCTCTTCCAAGCTGGCTGTGAGGGTCTGGTCATCGCTGCCCATAAATACGATGCCTCGCTTGGCTGTCACTTCATCTCCTACGCCACATGGTACGTAGAGAATGAGGTACGCAAGGCTGCCTACGACTACATCAAGCACGATGTCGACTCGCTCAACGACCCTATTGACGCAGAAAAGGCAGATGGCGATACATACCTCGACCGCCTGACGGCGCGCCCATGCCAATCCACAGATTGGAACCTTCGCTATCGCGATGCCCTCGAGGACCTGAAGCGCAAAGCAGAAGAGCGCCAGTTCGGGTTGGGCCGTCTGACAGAGGAACTCCACCAAATGCTGCTCGACGGCTACTCCACCTACGACTTTGCACACAAGCACCGCTTTACCGAAAAACACATGACCCGCCTCCTCAACATCCTTCGCGAGGAGGCCGGTCTTTCCCTACCCCAAGCTGCTTAGAATTCATTTTTTACATATCTATTAGCCCTGAGACAAACAGATTTAGGCAGATTTTCTCAATCTTTAGAAGATTCTTTATAAAAAAGTTGCTGAATTCCGAGAGATTTCGTATTTTTGCAACGTCCATACCTCGCGCAATAAGCGCTATTGCAACCTGAGGGTATGCAAGATAACGGTGTGACACAATTTATGAGAAGCGTCATTGATGCTTTGTTTTGACCCATTTGAACCTAGGAAATTCAAATCTCAAAATCAAGACAAACGCAGAGATGAATGCTACGGGTGTAGTATATACTCCCCGGGTGTGCAGAGGGTCATAATACCCTCATGCACACTTTTGGGCGTATTGTATACTTACAGGCGTGGGTATTCTGACTCTGTTTGTTCTATTGAGAGGGCTTTCCTAGGGCCAAAATGGGGAACAGGCAGATGAAGATACCCCGCTTTTTCATTTATTGTAACCAATAACGATAATAACCATCTGACACTGGGTATCAGTCAGAGAAAACGAAGTGACTGATGCAAGACAAACTGCAGTATGCTCTTGACTTATGCAATAAGAAAAAGTTCGACGAGGCTCTCCCCATTTTAGAGGAGATCACCAAGAATGATCCACAAAAATCTGAGGCTTGGCGCACGCTGGCCCAACTTCATTGGCTACACCAGCACAACGTTGATAAGGCTTATGATGAGTTGATTGAGGCTTTGAAGTGTGATCCTAAAAACTTATGGGCACTCATTCTGATGGGAAATCTGTTGACTCGTGAAAAAAATGATGTAGAGCATGCTAAGAAATACTATGATAAAGTGTTGGAATACCATCCTGACAATGCCATAGCTATCAACAATATTGGTGCAACTTTCATGGAACGTAAGGACTACGAGGGGTCTTTACCTTATTTGGAAAAAGCGTTAAAACTTGATGACACCTACGTGAACTCTTATTATGGATTAGCCCTTTGCTATTACAAACTTGGCCAGTTAGAGCAGAGTTTTACTACATGCCATCAAGGTGCAATTAAATCTGTTGATCGCCCAGAAAATCCAGCTGTCAGAGAGGAACTGCTAAAACTTTATTTGACAGTAGCGAAAGCCCTTTCAGGCAAGACCAATTACATCAATATTTGGAAAGGTATTAAAGATGAACTTGAGGCAGTTGATCATGTTAATATCCGATTTGAAGAAACAAAGACGCTTCAGGTATTGGCAAAGTTAGAATACGCTCCATTACATGGTGCAAAAGAGCATATAGTTAAGTATAACCCAGAAAAGGAATTTGTTGACCATATGTTTGTTCATGAAATGATGCATCTGAAGATGAACCAACAAGCCACTTTGGCAGGGAAGGGCAAAGCCGTTATCAGTTCGGAAAGCACAAGGTCGGCATTTGATAGAAGGTTCCTAAGATTTATGCAGAAAACGCATAAACAGCTTTCTTCATCGTCAATAAGAGATATTATGGATCATTTGGCTGATGGATTGTGCCTTCAGATGATGAACTGTCCTCTTGACCTCTTTGTCGAGCATATGATTTATACCACATACAAAGACATGCGACCTATACAGCTCTTGTCATTATTTCATCAGGAGATGAATAATATAGAGGGATTGAAAAAGGCAAACGAGGAAGGCTTCTTTCCGAAAGAGATAGTCAGAGTCAACAAAGTGATGAACATCGCCACTTCCATGCATCTAAAAAATATGTATGGAATTGATATCATTAAAGAATACCATCCGACTAAGCAAGAGTATGAGCAAGCCAAAGATTTGTTTGACGAGTTTAAAGCATATCTCAACACTTATCATCCAGGTGATGAATACGAAATGATGGAATATTTCGTGCAGTCGTTGGATATGGATGATCTGATAGATATCAGGGATGAAAGCGAGATTACAAACCGATTAAAAAAACAGAGACAATCAGATGCTCTAGAGGAATTGCCTCAGCAGACTCTTTCGGAAGAAGATGTTGATGTTGCCAATGCAGATTTCGCATTGAAACATCAGGATGGAGCCAATCCTGCAGAGACAATGATGATGTCGATGTATATGCTCGGAGCAATGGAGTATTTTGATACTCTTGAACAGCGTGATGTGCATCGTATTGCTTTGGAAATCGCGATGGTGGGTGTTACCGGTATTCATCCTGAAAAGAAATATTCCATTAAGTCGATTCCTGATAAGGAGTTTGGAGGCTATGAATTATTGGCCTATTATTATGTTAGTTGGGCAAGAGCCATTCCTGATAAACTCGATGATTTAGGCTTGCCTTTCTCAAAGGCTTATGAATCGGCTTTGCAGTTGTATAATACTAAGCATAAGAAGCCATGAGTGATTTGGAAGAACTTCGAGAAGCCATAGTGCAATTCACGCAAGAGCGCGACTGGGATCAGTTCCATAATGGGAAGGATCTCGCTCTGGCTCTGTCAATTGAGGCAGCAGAACTCAATGAGGCATTTTTGTGGAAGGATGCCTCAAAAGTAAATGTCGACAAAGTCAAGGAAGAACTGGCCGATATCTTTAATTACGCCATTCTGATAGCCGACAAATACGACCTCGATGTCAAGCAGATCGTCTTGGATAAACTGAGACGTAATGCAGAGAAATACCCTGTGGACAAAGCCTACGGAAGTGCTAAGAAATACAACGAATTATGATTATCTATAGAGCCACCAAGAAACAATTTGTCGAAGATGTGTTCAACAACACCATTGCCGACAACATCGATGAGGCGTTCTTCGAGCATCTGGGCAGACATACCTCGCCCAACGAAGTGCGTTCTTGGCAGAACTCGATGCAATATATGTTCAAGGTGGTAGACACACCTGAACTGCCTGATGAGGCAGGTGTAGCTATAGAATATCAGATACCATTGACAGCAAAGCGCGTGGACTTTATCATCTCTGGTCTGAACGCTCAAAAGAAAGCGCAACTCGTCATCATCGAACTGAAACAATGGGAAGATGCAGAGCCAACGCAAAAGCCCGGTATTGTTGTAACCCGTTTCCAGAATGGCAAAGCCGAAGTGGCTCATCCTTCCTATCAGGCTTGGTCGTATGCCTATATGCTGTCGAACTATAATCTTACTATTCAAGAGAATGATGTCCATATCTGCCCATGCGCCTATCTGCACAACTATTCTCCTGACGGCATGATCAATGGGAAACTCTATGAGGATTATGTTGTAAAGGCACCAGTGTTCTTGAAAAACGATGCAGCCCGACTGCAGGACTATATATTAAGGTATGTACGCTATTGCTCACCCGAAGATATCATCTGGAAGATAGACAATGGTCGCCTGCGTCCTTCAAAACAACTTGCAGACTCGCTGACATCCATGCTGAAGGGTAATGATGAGTTTGTGATGCTCGATGATCAGAAGGTAGTTTATGAATCAGCAGTTTATCTGGCCAAGAAGGCACAAGAAGGTAAGAAACAGGTACTGATTGTGGAAGGAGGTCCTGGAACAGGAAAGAGTGTGCTGGCCATCAATCTTTTGGTAAGCCTCACTGCTGAAGGCATCGCCTCGCCATACGTCACCAAGAACGCCGCTCCCCGATCTGTCTATAGTGTCAAGCTATCAGGCAATTTTAAGAAATCATATATCAACAACCTCTTTGTAGGTAGCGGCAACTTTATTGAGACAGCGCCCAACACAATGGGGGCTTTGATTGTAGACGAAGCCCACCGCCTGAATATGAAAAGTGGCATGTTCTCCAACTTGGGTGAGAATCAGATCAAAGAGATTATCAAGACGGCTCGCTTCTCTGTGTTCTTTGTCGATGATTGCCAGCGCATCCATATGAAGGATGTAGGCAGCGTAAGATATATTAAGCAATGCGCAGAAGAGATGGGAGCAGAGGTACATCAGGAACACCTCAGTTCACAGTTCCGCTGTAACGGATCTGACGGCTATCTAAGTTGGCTTGACAATGCCTTGCAGATTCGTGAGACAGCCAACATCCGACTAACTGAGGAAGACTACGATTTCCGCATCTACGACTCCCCTACCGAGATGTTTGAGGAAATCAAGCGCAAAAACCAATCAAACAATAAAAGTCGTGTAGTGGCTGGCTATTGCTGGGATTGGAATAGCAAACAGAATCATACAGCCTATGACATCATCATACCTCAGTTTGGTTTTCGTAAGCAATGGAATTTCAATAGTAACGAACCTTGGCTGATAGGAGAAAAGTCGATCGATCAGATAGGTTGTATACATACTTGTCAAGGTTTGGAACTCGACTATGTGGGCGTGATTGTAGGTCCCGACCTGTCATACAAGAACAACCGCGTGGTGACAGATGGCTTTAAACGTTCACCCAACGACCAATCTCTGAAAGGCTTTAAGGCGATGGTGGCCAACAGACCAACAGATGCATTGCAGGCTGCAGATGCCATCATCAAAAACACCTATCGCACTCTGATGACTCGCGGCATGAAAGGCTGTTATGTTTATTTCTGCGACAAGGCATTAGCCGATCATTTCAGGGAATTGATGGCAGAGAAACCAGAAATGGCACAAGAAGTACGCATCGAGCCCATTGTGAACGATGATGTGAAGTTTATCGATTTCCTGCCCGTCTACTCCATCAAGGCTGCCTGCGGTTATTTTGGCGAGGGTGAAGAGGTCAGCGAACTGGGTTGGATTAGAGCCGAGGGCGTCGGCAGACTGAATCGCAACATGTTTGTCGTCCAGGCATCAGGCCACTCTATGGAGCCACGTATCAAAGACGGAGATTTCTGTGTGTTTAATCGGAATGTAGCCGGTAGCCGTCAAGGCAAGATTGTGCTTGTACAGCACACCAACTACTATGATCCCGACTACTCAGGCTCCTACTCTATCAAAGAATACTCTAGCGAAAAGTGTTACGACGAGTTCGGCTCTTGGCGGCATGAGAAGATAGAGTTAAAGCCTTTGAACAAGGACTTCAACCCTATTATCCTCACTCTAGAAGACGCTGATGAGTTCAGAGTGATTGGGGAGTTTGTAGGGGTACTTAGCTTTTAAACTCTACTTTGTGACAGTTACTCAAATGCAAATTATTATTTCAATTATTTGCATATTTCACTAAAAACACCTATCTTTGTACGCGAAACTTAAAGCTACAGTTATGAATACGAATGCTATAATTGAGATTAATGACCTTCTGAAAGAGTTGAAGGGGTATGGAGATAATTATCAATCTAATATAGGGAAAGGAGAAAGTAATCTTTCACCAAGATGTAAAGAAATAATAAAAACAGAATTACCCTCAAAGCTTGTTGGGCCCTTTCCAGATGACACTTATAAGATTAAAGGTTCCATAGGAATGGGCCGTGTAACAAAAACTCCATGGATAACCATCATTGATAAGAAAGTTACGAAATCTGCAAAACAGGGCGTATATCTTGTTCTGCTTTTCTCAAAGGATTTAAAGAAATTATACTTCTCATTAGCACAAGGAGTAACTAAATTAAAGAATGATATTATCGTTACAAGAAGAGATACTCTTAGGAAAGAGCTAAACCTTGAAAGCACTATTCTCAAACATTTTAACGACCAAGATATCGAGAATCAAGATTACAAAAACTCAGCTATTTATTCAAACGAATGGAATTGTGATGATCCGGATTATTGCGAAAAGCTTATAGTGGAATTAAAGAATGCATATAAGAAATATGTAAGCCAAGAGATAAATAATTCTGAAAATAAGAACAATTCCCAAAAGACGCCAATAATGAATATGATTCCAAGTACTTCATCAACCACCAAAAGCATTGCATTTTCGATTTGCAAGATAATAGACATCATCAATACTACTGGTCTCATCTACTCTCCATCACTAATAAAAAGATTTGCATTCTCTCTGCTATCCAAACCGTTTGTTATTCTAAGTGGATTGGCCGGCTCTGGAAAGACACAACTAGCATTAGCATTTGCGAGTGCTCTCGTTGAAGACAAGGGAAAACAGATGAGGGTTGTAAGTGTTGGTGCAGATTGGACCAATCGAGAGCCTTTGCTTGGATATCCCAATGCGTTGGACAAAACGGAATATGTGAGACCAGAGAACGGAGTACTCGATTTACTTATTGAAGCAAACAAGCCAGAGAACTCTTCAAAGCCATTCTTCTTGATATTGGATGAAATGAATATGAGTTATGTGGAGCGTTATTTCGCAGATTTCCTATCTGTGATGGAAAGTCACGAAGAGATACCGTTATGGAATGGGACTGACCCACAGAAGGATGATACTCCAAATTCAGTTTCTCTTCCAGAGAATCTATTCATTATTGGTACTATCAATGTAGACGAAACCACTTACATGTTCTCCCCCAAGGTTCTTGACCGTGCAAATGTGATAGAATTCAAAATCTCTGAAGAAGAAATGACTTCATTCCTTTCAAAGATCCAGAACATTAACAGAAATGCAGCTAATTCAAAAGCTGCAGATATGGGAGAAGACTTCGTAAAGCTTGCCAAAGTCAAAGACTTCATTTTAGATAAGGATGCAGCTAATACCCTGAACAAGTTTTTTAAGGAATTGAAGAATGTGAATGCAGAATTCGGATATCGTTCCGCAACAGAGATCTTTAGGTTTATTTGTCAAGCTCAGAAGAATGACGATACAGATGAAAAGCTTAGTAACGATGACATCCTTGATTCAGCTATCGTGCAGAAACTGTTGCCCAAATTGCACGGCTCTCGCAAGAAACTTGATCCTGTACTCAAGAAATTATGGTCGCTTTGCTTTACAGATAAAGACAATGCAACAAATACAATAACGAGCGACTGCGTATATAAAGCTATCTACAAAGAAAGCGCAGACAAGATACAAAGAATGTATGAGGCTGCTAATGCCAATGGTTTCACAAGCTTTGCAGAAGCATAAGCAATGTTACAGAGTAAGGATTACCTAGAGATAGACATAGAGGGAAGAAAAGGCACTGTTAAGCTATTCATTTACCCTCAGACTTCAAACGCCAAATTGTTTGAAGACGATGAACAGTTGTACGGAAAAGCCAAATACCAACTTGTAGAAGGTAATACTTATGTCTATGAATTCTCGGATTCAAACGGATTGACATCATTACAATTTAGCAAAGAAGATGAAATCGTATCATTCCATCCAAATAGAAAAACTCACAAAAGTGAAGGGACTTTCAAGACTGGCATTAATGTTGGTCTGTTGTCCCTAATAATCATTGATAAGAATACTGACGAGGAATATAGTAAACTAAGGCTGGAAATTCAAAGTACAAAAGTCGACTACGATAAGGACTATCAGTTGATGCTTGATGAGATTGCAGAATACTATACAGATCTTGTGCTGCAACAGGGTTCTCCTGTTACCCAACATTTAGAGGTAGACGAGAATTGTACTCCAGAAACATTGTACCAGCGTTTTTCTTTCGTTCATTCCATTATTGATAGTGAAGCTTTTTCTGAGGCTATTCATAAGATAATGACCAGTCCTATTCGTAAATGGACAGAAGCCTTTATTCAAAGAGATATCACCGCCATCCGTCGGCTTTCGAGGAAGAACATACGTCAGATGGCCTCAGATCCAGACAGGATTCCGTTGTCTCGCCCAATGAGAAACGGACTCTGCAGCGTTCCACGTAGTTTGGAAGTTGAATACAAAAAAGATACGACGGACAACATTGAGAATCAATTTGTCAAGTTTGTCCTTCATATGTTTTCTTCTTTCTGCTCAGATATCAGTAAACTTTCTAATGCATCTGAGAGGCTCAAGGAAGAAGCGCATTACACAATCGAAAGGATATCATCATATCTCGAGAGCCAATTTTTCAGAAAGATATCCATGCCTTCTCATCTTAACATGAACAGTCCTGTACTTCAAAGAAAAGAAGGTTATCGAGAAGTGCTACAAGCCTGGTTGCTTTTTGATCTGGCAGCAAAGCTTAATTGGACAGGTGGAGATGACATCTATGAGGCAGGCAAGAAGAATGTTGCAACGCTTTACGAATACTGGTTATTTTTCAAACTGTTGGAACTGGTTAGTGAGTTCTTCAATATCACTCCAGAGGAGAAAGCTAACCTTGTAACTTCAGATCCAGATCATATCAACTTGAATATTGTCCAAGGAAAGACGCAGATGATACGTGGTCAGCAGGAAACCTTTTCAAGATTACTAAATGTAGCTTTCTATTATAATCGGACATTCAACAAGGTCTCAGAAAAGGACGATCCCATTCATAAAGCAGGTAGTTGGACAATGACAATGCGCCCTGACTATACGCTCTCTCTTTGGCCAGGAAATATATCAGAGGAAGAAGCAGAACAACAAGAACTTATTGTTCATATACATTTTGACGCTAAATATCGTCTAAATAAGATTATTCTTGAAGACTCTGATACAGAAACAGACACAGAATCTGAGTTAAAAGAAGAAAAGAAACAACAAGAGCTCAATATCTACAAACGAGGTGATCTTCTCAAAATGCATGCCTATAAAGATGCAATTAGAAGAACGAGTGGAGCATACGTACTTTATCCTGGAAATGATTCAAGAGAAGTTTTGCGTGGTTATCATGAAATTATCCCAGGGTTAGGAGCATTCAGAATTCGTCCTGCATATTGGCAAGAAGATTCCTTATACCTCAAACAGTTCTTAGCTGAAGTCAAGGCGCATCTGTTGGATAGAACATCAGACAGAGAAAAACTATCTTATTTCGATTATAAGATTCATAAGGACAACAAAAACTCTATGGTTATAGAAAGTCTTCCTGAATCAGAAGGTATGAATAGAGGATTTCTTCCTGATGAGACCTATGTGCTGCTAGGCTATTTCAGGGACAAGGTACATCTAAAATGGATACAGGATCATTACCTATATAATAGCAGGGCTGGAGTCAGAAAAGGTACAGTTGCAGTATCTCCAGAGATCGCAACCGCAAAATACATTCTCCTTCATGATTGTTATGGAGAAGCTTACTTATACAAGTTATTATCGGGAGGTCCGATGGTATATGCATACGAAGACATGAAAGCCTCCTCCTACCCATATGATCCTGCTCAAGAGAAAGAAGACAAAAAAAAGACATACCTAGTCTTCCGACTCAATAAGAGAGATATTGAACCAGAGTTTTTGAAGTATAAGTGGAATCCTAATGACATCCCACAATTACATGGACACAATGCTACCAGGTTAACTGCTATTAAGCTGACAGAATTAATGAAGTTTGCAAAGACAACTAGGTAGCCATTTCTCCTTCATACGCGGATCAACACCTTTAGGTGTTAATGGTTCAATAGCAACTATACCATTCATTATACTCATGCCACCCCATCTTTGCCAACTGCTTTTGCGTTTCAATATCTCACTCCTGGTTCCTACGAATCTTCGCCACCCAGAACTCCTGCCTTGTATTGGGTATCTTACAACACTCCGAACTCTCAACTTGTGGCAATGCCACATTGTGTCCATGCCAGAAACACCCATTAACGAAAATACACGTGCGATATTTCTTCAACACCAAGTCTGGATGCCCAGGCAAGCGCTTATAATTAAGTCTATAACGGAATCCCCTGCTCCACAACCACTTTCGCACAATCATCTCAGGCTTCGTATCTTTTGAGTGGATTGCCGCCATATTCTTGTGTCGCTGTTCTGGTGAGAGTTTGTCCATAGGTTGTTCCATTACCTTAGGATTGTTATAATAATCCTAGAACGGGATTATCACTTCTTTACCCTTACGTTTAATGATCCTTTTTTTATTCCATCAACCTCTCTAATCCATGGTTGCATTTCTTCTGTGATCACTGACGGCAAACCCTTAGCTCTAATAGAGAACACCAGCTTTTCCCATACTTTATCAATGAAGTCATTCTCCGAATAATAAACCCATGTTGTGGGATCTTCAGGATTGCCAATGGACAAGACATATGATGCCGGGGCATTTGAGCCTCGCGTTCCTGTACCTCTAAACGCAAAATAATTAAGTAGTGGCTTCAAGATTGAAAGATTACTATATCCATCTTCATTTGTTGTGAATGGGTTGTTTTGATTGACTCCACTTACATCTTCAGGACCACCTTTCAAGCGCAGGAACCAATAGCGATTTACAATTTGGTCAAGAGGTTCTATGGGACTGTTAATCGATTTCATTACTCTAAGTATTTTATCACGAGTAGTCTGATTAATAATTGATGGAGCAGCTCCTCTCTGTGATTTCACGGAAATACCAATACCATTTACAAATACATCTGCTTTATCAAATGAGCCTGCTTTCCCTGCTTTAATTTTCTGGCACATATAAACTAACAAACCAGAGCTGACAGACTTCCAGTCAAGTATTCTGTCAGGATAATCTATCTCCTCTCGTCTTGAATTCTCCACGTTTTTAACGACTTGGTTGGTTTCACCGATTGGAATAACTCGATTATACTTTCTACATTCTACAAGGAATAGCTTCAGCAAATATTCATCCTTATCGCCTTGATTTATATCGACCTCTCTTATTTCCTCATAATGCTGTATAGAGAAAAGCTGCTCAGGGGGCGTATCATTGATGGCTGTTTCATATTTGCTAATACGAATATGCAGAGCACCCTTGTAAACATCTTCTCCATCTCTGTTTTTCCATAGTCTTGTCCATTTCTTAATACTCAGATCTGAAGGCATTACAATACCATGATTTGGCATGCCGCGGTCTGCACGAAAAGAAAATCTCAGGTGCGTCCAGACCTTATCAAAGAAATGATCTTCATCTAAAATGTCCCATGTACTTTCATCGCAGGGGTTGGTATAATCTATGTATCCATCAAGAGTTTCTAATTCAAAAGAAGTGTCATCAAAATCTTTTTTTATGTTATAAGTATGAAAAGCAATGTACGTAAGCAGTTTACGTAAATCTTCTTTGATGTCCAAAAAAGGATTCAGAGGAGATGTGTAAATACAATCTTCGTTAAAAACACCCGCTTCTCTGCACTCCCAATATGAATCTACAGCCTTGTCAATCCTACTGATGTTTATACCTGATTTCTTACACAGTTTCTCAAATTTGTCTCTTGTACTATGATTAATTAAAGGCCTTTCTGTATGATCAAAACATCGGATACCATATTTTAATCCATTAATTTCAATATTAACTTTTGAAAAAACCTGAGGAGCCCCATTGACTCTACATGTGAATTTATATCCTATCAATGATGACAGATCATAAATATCTTCGACAGAAATCTCTGATAAATCAACATTAAGCAACTTACGCAAAGCAGGGAGTTCTTTTCCGTCTTGTTTTACAGATTTAATTGAGGTCTTTCCGGAATCTCTAAGTTGTAATAATCTAAGGACAAGCAAACTTGCTTCAAGCTCAAGAACATCCTGCCTGTTCCTTAAATTAAACACAGCTTTATTAATCTTGTGGGCAAAATCATTTTGCTCATCATTTTTATTGAAAAAGAAAAAAAAGAGAGACATAAGCTTATAACAAATTCAACAATTCTAATTCTATTTCTGCTGTTGCCTTGATGGCTGGTATAGCCACAGAATTACCAAACTGCTTGTAGGCAGAGGCATCTGCAACCACGATTTTAAATTCTTCCGGGAAACCCTGAAGACGAGCCCATTCGCGAGGTGTCATGCGACGAATGCCATCGCGATTAACCTCACCTTTTATGTTAGTTACTGGGGTAAAATCTGTCAAACGATTGTCTATGACAAGATTTCTCTCCCTGCCCATTCCTCCAACGACAATAGCGTTTGCAACGCCATTAGTGTCTATGATTTCATAACCGAAACCATGACCTGCTGCCTCATGGCGTGCCCTATGACGCTTCAATGTCTCAACATAGACATTTGAAAGATAATACTTAACAGATGGTACACTCTTCTCCATCACATCACGAAATTTCACTCGCTTACCCTCTGGTGTCGTAGGTGTTGGATAATGGAATTCATTTACATTGATGTTGAGATCCTTACGGAATCCAATGATGTAAATTCGCTCACGATGCTGAGGCACACCAAAATCCATCGCATTGACGATCTTTGGTGGTACTACATCATAGCCTGCATCATCCAGATGTTCAAGGATGGTTTTCAACGTACGACCTTTATCATGAATAGCAAGCCCCTTCACATTCTCGAGGAAGAAAGCACGAGGCTGATGTCTTCGAAGGATTTCCTCAATTTCAAAGAACAATGTACCTCTGGTTTCATCTTTGAATCCCAATCTTCTGCCAGCTAAAGAAAAAGCCTGGCAAGGGAACCCTCCACAAAGGATATCGAATTCTGCTGGTATATAGCTCTTTGTCACTTCTTTCGTAATATCACCAAATGGCATATCACCATAGTTTGCGAAGTAAGAGCGCTGAGCCTGAGGATCAAATTCTGAAGAATAGACACACTTACCACCAAGTTCCTGCATAGCAATGCGGAAGCCACCAATACCTGCAAACAAATCAATGAATGTAAATGTAGGATGTTCTGGCGCAGGAAAAGGAACATCAAGAACATCTCTAAACAGATCGAGTTCTAAAGCAGACTCCGCAGCATGTCCTTGTACTTTTGAATAGTCAAATGGCACTATCCTCTCATATGCATTTAAAACATAGTCGCACGCTTCATGAAACATGTTGCGTTGCCACTCCTCAACACCTACTTGTGGCATTTGGGGAGTGCAATGTGTCAGAATCGCCAACAGTTCATCAGGGACGGCTTCGCCTTTTAACGTATTTGCACAATAACCATCACCCTGAGCATAGTCTATCAGTGCTCGAACGTTATCTGGTATTGTTTTTTTTAGTATTTCTTTTGTCATGTATTCAATGTCTATAATAGACTTTGCAAAGGTACAAAGAAAATCGTGAAAACCAAAATGAATTCATCATTTTTTACTCAAAACGATGCAAATCTCAATAATTACAGTGTATAGATATACAATAATGAGCAGCCATTTTCCGATGATGGCATGACCCCATTACATTTTCCCGTTTGCAAATGCTCTATAACACTTTATCCCAAACATTTTTGGATACGGGATAATTTCTTCTGCGAGGTGGATGAAAGTTGTAGCTGATATCGTTGTATCGGCACCATGCTATTACTGTAATCGGTATCGCCGCAAATGGTACCATGATAGTCTTTCTTTCTGAAACCTCCTAATGATTTTCTAATAGTATATATACTGGACTATGAGTTCTTTGATTTTGAAATATATTCGATACCTAATCATTAAAAAGTGTTAATTATTTGTCTGTTTCAAGGAAAATACTTATCTTTGTATACTGAACTAAAAACATTAATTATAATTGTTGTTAAAAGAGAAATAGGATCTTTATGAAAGAGTCTCTAATTATCAACTCAACTTTCAGTACAATTGCAAAACAACGTCCTAATGCAATTGATGACCTATGGCCGATTGACGATTTCCTAGTGCATATTGCATCAATTATTTTTCCTTATGTGAGGGACAAAGACTTTGATGAATTGAAAAATCTGGAACTGATGGTCAATGTCATAAAGCCACTGCTCAGAAGCAAAAAAAACTTAGACTATACTTCGTTGAATGAACTATCACTAATAGACGCTTTGAAAGAGACATGGGTAACTTGTCTGGATGATAAGGTAAAATTGGCAAAGTCATTAAATCTGGTTGAGGATGTAAACGATTCTGGTTTTGTGATTTTAAAAGAAAAGCTATTCTATCCATATTTGAAAAGCCAAACAACACGTAAAATTAAATATGGAGACCAAAATTATCATTCGCAATCAAATAGTAAACAAAGTATACTGCAAGAGCAGTTGCCTATCAAAGAAATAAAAGTTGGCATTAAAGCCCCCAAAATAAAGAAATGGGAACCTGAAAGTGAAAAAGAGAAAGAGTTAAAAGATTTCTGGGAGATGAAACATCTTCCGACCTCTCTTGAATATGGACATTTCTTCTGGGAATATAAAATTGACAAAGAGACCTATGATAACACAAAAAGACTCCTTATACAACTTGAACTTAACAAGAATGCTCGCCTATGCTCTAAATACGCCTTTCACATTGCTTTATTTTTAGCAGAATGGTTTAAAAGGGAATATGACGGCTATCAATGTGAGAGAGGATTGGACGCATTGGGTCTTACCTCTCAAAAGTCTACCATCATATGGAAATACTCGAATCTACCTGACGAATACTTGATTAACTCCGGTCAGGACGAGAGATTGTTTTCTATGTATATATTGGGGGGATTTCCGGTAAAATATATTGCAAGGGTACGACGTTTTGATAACCTGTTCAATGATATATACAGGTTGAGTAAGGGAGATATTATCGATGATGAGATTGTTGAGAGTTTCTCAAATTCTTTCGATTCAAACAATTTTGTTTATCAAGCATCTCTGGAAAAAGGAGGAAGCCTATATTCATATATTGAACAATTATTAGACGGCGACTATCCATTGGCAGACTCTGACAAAAAAGAAGAGCCATTTGTGACCTTCTGTGACATTCTGGAAAAAGGTAAAAGATTATGTTATGAGAATTTCTTTTCTCCAGAATGGCTTTTTTATAGTAATGGCGCTGAAGGTGTCGAGACAGACGTCGTTGTAAAAATAGGATATAAGAAAAACAGATGTTATATACCTTATGACTATGTGAAAAGCTGGGATGGGGTTGGTGACATCTCTGGTATTAGTCATTTTACTCTTGGCCTTGTTGATGACACCGGGAAGAAGTCCAAATGCACTATCAGGTTTTCAAAAACTGGAGATGGTGATTCGCCATTTGTTGGATGGGGAACGAATTCGTCGTTATCCATGGATGTTGATATAAAGCAAGTTAATAATCTGTATGTTGTGATGTATTTGCCTGATAACAAAGAAAAAAAGATATATACAATAGCAGTCCGTAATCATTACCAAATATATCAAACAGAGAATTCATATTGTTGGAGTAGTAACAAAAATAATATTGCTTGTTCTGCTTTATTATATAATACTACTAAATATAAGATTGTCGAAAGTCCCATTAAACCGATAGAGTTGATTTTGCCTGACGAAAACCGTAAAGGATGGTGTTGGGTAATTATCATTGATAACATTAAAATTGAAGACGTAACAACTGGTATAGAATATAATTTCTCTAAACAAAGAGGAAAATTAGGTGTGTTGTTCAAAGAGGATAATGGTATCAAACAGAACGTTGTAGAATATACGTATTACAATGAAGATGAAAAAGGAACCCTTTCCGTCCCCATTATGTATGGTATTAAAGGAATCAATTCTGTGAAATTATACCCTTTTGAACCTGACAAGAAACCTGAGTCGTTCAAAACTAAAGATTGTATTATTGAATATAAACAAGGAGTTGGAAAATATGACAAATTAAACAAAGAGAACCAGCCAGATTGTGGATTGACAAACATTCGTGTTAAAAAGGGCGATCTCAGACTGGAGACCATTTGTTATTTCATTCCTTTAGATGATGATAGATCGTTGGTTGTAAGGGATCTGATGAAGCGAGAAATAAGATTCAGGGGGGATGATGTTCCTATTTGGAGTGAGGACCCTAATGGTGATTTTAAGTTAATGAAGGAGAAAAAATATGATGACACTCAATACGACAATCGTCCCGAAGATTGTATTCCTTTCCGAATAGGTACAGCAGAATCCTATATAACTATTGAGGTGTTCCGTGCCAAAGACTGTAGGGAAATATATTATAATGGTCAACTTCTTAAACAATCCGGCAGTGATAGAGCAAGAGAAGTTCCCCTGATATTAAAAGACAAATTCAAAATACGTACAATCAATGAAAATGGGGTGTCATGGGATTCTTTGGAAGAACATAAATTGCTTGATTTTCATTTCATAAACAATGATGGCACTTATAAAACAATTTCAGAGGCTGGCAATGATTCTGGAACGCTTGTCTATCTGTATAAAGATAAACATAAATGGGATTGTCCCTTAAACATCTTGAAGATATCTCCAGACCATGTTTCACAATATGTTTTCTATTATTGGGCAATTGAAGAAAGTCATGACCCTATCAAATTAAATTACGAATATGATGCAGACAACAAGGAATTAAAACTACCTGATTTGTTTTATTCAGGAAATAAAGCAGGTATGATTTTCCAAAGTTTAAAAGGAGATGTATATCCTCCTAATTATTCACAACCTTATTATTCAAGTTGGAGTCGACTGTTAAACAGGAACTTTACGGAGTCCATTAACATGAAATGTCTAAAATTGGCAGCAGAGCATCATATCTATTTTTCACAATTTCCACCTCTTTATAAACTAGTTGAGAGCGTTGATGCTGCAAAACAATTGATTGCACTAGCTTTAAAATATATGGAAGAAATGGAAAGTTCAGGAAGAAACGCAGCTCATGATCTCCACCGATTTGCAGACGAGTTCCTTTTTGACTGGATGTTATTACCAGTTCAATTATGGAAAGCTGCATGTCGAGACTCAGATAAGAATCGCAAGAATGCAGAAAAAATCTTCCGTTATAAACCTCATGTTAACTCTGCTAGCGAAAGGTCTTATTTAAATATGATAATTCAAAAATATTGGTCTATATCTTCAAAATGGGAAGTAAAAGGGAGAAAGCCAGAAGCCATTGCCCTAAAATTCATAAAAGGAACTGATAAAGATTATTATTTTTTTGGTAAGAAGAAGACCAAATTGACCACAGAATACATGGACACAAAGGTGTTAATTGGGATCCTTCAGGGTTTCAGAGCCTCTGACAGATTCTATTATAATCTTTACCAACTCATTTGCAAAAAATTATGTAACTAAAAATTTAGATATATGAAATTTAGCGAACTCTATCGTGATAACAAAGAGGCTGTGAACAATGCTTTGACAGCCATGTGGTGTTCAGAAAACGGGACAGACACCCCTGACGATTACTCCAGGCAGATCAGAAGACTGATTAATGATAAACTATTCGCATCTGAGGGTTTTTATCCATTGGTGCAATGTATGGATCGATACAAAAGTGTATTCAGCGTTACACCTGAGGAGGCAGAGTCATTGGTTGGTGGATTATGGCAGAAAACCATGAAACCCGGGAAATACTATCCGCCTTACGAACATCAGTATTTGGCATGGAAGGCACTTACAAATACTGATGGACCCAAGAAGTCAATGGTAGTCACAACAGGAACTGGTTCAGGTAAGACAGAATGTTTTATGTTGCCCTTGGTACACGATCTGGTGAAAAACGGGAAATCTGGGGAAATACAGGCCATTTTCCTTTATCCTCTTAATGCGTTGATGGAAGACCAAAAGGAGCGACTTCAGGTCCTATTGAAAGATACTGGTTTGAAATTTGCCGTCTATAATGGCAATATGCCCGAGGATGAAAATAGTTGTAATCCTAAGACTTTACAGGAAGAAAGGGCAAAATATCCAGATATCCTTCCTACTAGAAAGGAGATGCATGCTACCCCTCCTAACATCATTCTTACTAACCCGACCATGCTAGAATACATGTTGCTCCGTATCAAAGACCAGCATTTGTTTTCTGAAGGAAGTTTAAGATGGATTGTCATAGATGAAACACATACCTTTAGTGGAGCCGGTGCCGCAGAATTGGCGATGCTCATCAGAAGAGTTTTGGATGCATTTAAGCAGGAACCAGGCGAAATACGTTTTGCCACCTCTTCTGCAACCATAGGAAACGACAACACTGACGAGGGCAAAGAACGCAGTAAGAAGGATTTGTTACAATTCATCTCTGATATCACTGGGGTGCCAAAAGAACAAATTGAGCCGATTACGGGTGATCGTGATATTAAATTTAATGCCGATACAGATGATGAAGTTCGCCGATGCAGACAACTTCTTGATAGATCGGATTATGTTAGTTTGAAAGAATTGTTCCCCAATGAAAATGAATCTATTGAGGAAAAACTTTCAAGACTGGATGCTCTTTGCGGTTTAGAGAAAGACCCATTAAAAGCAAAAGTTCATTATTTCTATCGTGTTCCGAATAATGGTTTAAGAGTTCAATTAGATGACCATCAGCATGGTGTTTTTAATGTAAAGGCACAAAGCGGATTGGATTCTGATCAGTCTCCATATTTAGAACTAATGCGATGTAATCATTGTGGAGGTTACATTGCGGTGGGTGAGAGTGTTCCCGGATCTCAAAGCGAATTCCGCCCTTTAACAAAAAGCGGTGATGATATGTTTGCGTTTGATGATGAAGAAACTGCCTCCAAGTTCATTTTTGGCTTGTCAAAAGCTCAGATAGCAAAAGATGAAAAGAATGGTGATGTGCCAGTCCGTGTGGATGGATGTCACATTTACGAGGATGCTCATGCTGCGGATGAGGAAGGTTGGAGAATTATACAGAATGTGCAACATTGTTGTCCTCATTGCCATGCCCAGATATTCGGTAAAAACAGAGAAGCAGACGAAGATGAAGATCCTGATGCAGATCTGTCGAAGAACGCATTGTCATTCAGAATCCCGTCTAATCTGGTCTCGCAAATTATTGCCCCAAGTATATTACCGCATCTGCATGAAAAAGAAAAGGATGATAATGGTAATCTGAATCCTCACAAAGGCCAACAATATATTAGTTTTGTAGATAGTCGCCAGGCTGCTGCACGATCCACGATGCTCCAAAACATTGAAGAAGAACGGTTGTGGCTTTATAGCAGAATCTTCAGTCTGCTTAATAAAAAGGCTATAAATGATAATGCTCAGGATGAGATAGCTTCTTTAAAAGAAGAGCGGGCAAAGCAATCGAGTACAGCCATGATAGAAATGATTGATAAAGAGATTGAACGTTTAATTAATTCCAATGCCTCTTTGTCATGGACAGATATCTATGAAAAATTAACCAAACACAAAGAGTTAGATTGGCTAGCATATCAATTTGCAGATAAAAAAGAATATAGTGATGAATTTGATGTAAATAATGACGAAGTAAGCCCTGACGTAAGGAATAAGTATCTCTTGATGGTCATGATAGAGTTACTTGGACGTCATCCACGATTAGCAATGGCTCCAGAGACAATGGGGCTGTTTACAACTTGCTACCCCAAGTTGAAGGATATTAAAAAGTTGCCAGATGCAGTAGATGAGTTTAACAAACTGATCTTGGATGAAAAGAAAATTGATTTGACAGAATGGAGAAATCTTCTCAAAATATATCTTGATTATGTTGTTCGTTCTAATCAGTCCGTTTATATGCGGTTACCGAACCTTGATTATGATATTTTTATGTGTCAAAGGTTTGGTACCGCAAAGCCTCATCGTCGACCTACAATTAAACCGAACATTACTGACAAGAACAATGGCTCTTTTCCAAGTGTGGCATTGTTGTTGGCAGCATTGATTGAGCCCAGTAAACGTGACAATTTGTCGGATGTTGTTAAGAAATACAGAACGGACATTAATAAGGTATTTGATGCAATCTGGAAAAACCTTACACAAGACACTAATTTACTTCAAATTAGCCAGAGTTATTCCAATGGTTCATGGTGTGATGACAATCCCAGAATTATTGATGGTGAACCAATACCCCCAATGCGACTAAATGTTAAGGATATTTCATTTTCTGTGATTAAAAAAGCTTGGATATGTGATGCCAGAAAAACTCTTAAAGACGGAGTTAAGCCCCGCCCCGTAGATACTTTGTTTATGGGGCTCTCGCCCTTCGTTATAGGTAATAAAGTGTCACTCCCCTTATCTGACGAAAATAAGTGGACTCCCTGGCCATACAACGATGGTACAAAAGATGGTGCGGCGATTCAGTTGAATGACATTCATGAATGGGCAAGGACAAATCGTTCTATATTGTGGGACAATAACATTTGGGGAGAAGATGGGATTTTCTCCAATCGCCTCGATACTATCTATTCCTATCCAAACGTCTTTGTTCAGGCCGAACATACAGCTCAAGTAGACAAGTTGGTTTCACGCCATAGTCAAGATCTATTTAAGAATCAGAAGATTAATATCTTAGCCTGTTCTACAACAATGGAGATGGGTGTGGATTTGGGTAACTTGGAATTGGTCTTGATGACTTCAATACCTCCTCATCCCACAAACTATAAACAGAGGGCTGGTCGTAGTGGACGTAACGATGACACTCGAAGCGCATGTATTACCTTGTGTAACTCTGATGCATTAGGTTTAAGGACATTAAAGAATCCTATGGATCAAATAATAAATCGCCCTATGGCCGTCCCGTTTGTGGATCGTCAAAGTCCTCAAGTCGTTCAAAGACATGTAAACGCTTTCTTATTCCGCTCATCAAGATTGTTCTTTGATGGATTTGGGAATAAGAAGAATAATCTTGGTCAGGAGGTAATAGATTTCTTTACAACTTATTATTTTGACAAAGAGGAGAAACTGAAGACGTTTACTATAAGGAACAATGACCCTAATCAGACCGAAGTATTTCCATTGGACGGCTTAGGTAACGAAAAACAAACAAAGTACTATCAATTCATATGCTATCTCAATGAAGACAAAGTACTCGATTCGGATGGGAATGAAATTAAAAATTTCCCCAAATTGGCTGATGTAAAGGATTCTTTAAATACATTGTTACAGTCAACTTGTTATGAGGGTGACATTAATGGATGTATCGCCCGTTGTAAAGCAGATATAGGAAAAGTTTATGGTTCCCTATCGAAAAGAGTATCCGACATTAGGGATGCTTATATAGTTGAGAAAGATCGTCTGCTTAATTCTTCTAAACCAGATGATAAAAAATTAGTTTTAGGTAGTGGAGAGATAAGATCTGGTTTTGGATATGTATTGCGTCATAAGTTTTCTGAATGTCTTGCTGAGAATTTGATATCTTTCTTGGCTACAACCAGATTCACACCCAATGCAAATATGCCTGTGGACATCATCAGTTTTAATGCAAACCTGAAATGGGAAAGCCAGAATTCTTTTAGCTTGAAAAAGCATAACAATCCTTCTTATGGATTACAAGAAGCTCTACAACAATATGCACCTGGTAATACTATCGTAATGGAGAATAAGACCAGCGTCATTCGCGGTATACAATACACAGGACAGTTTAATTCTTTAAATAAGAAGACAAGTACATTCAAGAAACTATATACAGATGGTAATGATACGGTCATTGACTTCAAACATAGCCTTAGAGGTAACCCTCGAGAATGGGATGTGTCGGGTAAAGAGGATCTGACATTGGTCGAACCGATATCCTTTATACCAGATATCAATGAGGGATTTACTCGTGTTGTTGAAAAAAATGCATATACACAAGTCAGTGCTCAGTTGATTGGCGCAGGATCTTGGCAGGGGGATTCCAACTCCATGATCGCAACCCGTAACAATCGTGATTGTTGCGAAGCAAAGATTCTCTATTATAATGAAGGTATCGGTTATGGCTATTGTTTCTGTTCGGTCTGTGGAAAAGCTATTCTTGAGACGAGTAATCGTGGAAAAAAATACGATTATCCACCAGAAATGAATGACCAAACCAAGAAAAGCACAAGTGGACAGACAATCGGCTATCATTATCATATCGATAGAATTAATGTTAAGAATAAGCGTAATCCAAAAATTGAGTGCTCCCAAAATAAGATACTCCGTCATGTCATCTTGGGCGGTCTTATTCAGACTGACTATTGTGAGATTCAATTCAGACCTAGTGCAAATACGCAATGGATTGGTGCAGATACATTCGATAGAGCAACCCATGTTCCCATTCTGAACGTCTTGGGAATTGTAATTACCCGAACATTTACAGAATACATCGGCAAAGACAGGAAGGACGTTAGTTTTGCAATTATGCCTAATGGCCATCTCTGTGTCTTTGACACCAATCCTGGAGGGTCAGGTTACTCTAACCAATTGTCGGGTCAACAAATGATACTCCATATCTTAAAGTTGTCAAAAGATCTACTTGATAGTATTTCATCGCAGGACGAACTGTTGGACAGATATACCAACAGATATGCTGATCATCTGGATGTAAATGGCACAAAGGAAATTATAAAAGCAATACTGGATAATTCGAAGAGTGTTCCAGATCACATATCAGCCGCATATCCAAATGCCGAGACTGCTATGGTTGAGGATATCTTCAAGAAATTTAAAGAAGATGTCAATTCTGAAAAAGTGTTATTTGTAAATGACAACTGGGATAATTGGAATTATATGCCAGATGAGCAAGATTTGTCAGATTCTGTCGGTCTGAAACAACGTTGGCAAAGTATTTCCAGTTTGAATATCCCGACATCTAAAATCAGGATATGTATATATGGAAACCAACCCATTCCCTATCCAATTTATACTACACTTGCCCAGATGTCGGGTTGGGCAAAAATTTGTAAGACTTCTACACAATTACCAGCCCCTATTATTCCTGTTGCCATGGTAGGAAATGTATTCTATTTTACAGATAGAAAGAGTCTTATCTCGGCAAATTATAATTGGGGTCAGAGTGATATGTATTATATTGAACTTAATGCTCCTGAATTTAGTTTTGAAGCCATAGATGTAACCTACAAACCACAATTAAGCAAAAAGTTTAAGATGCTTGTAGGTAATGACAATAGCAGGATTTGGTCAAAAGACCTAGGCGGTCTTTTAGTACCATATTTTTCAGATTTGCTCGATAACTATCTAAGTAGTCTGCCTCAGAATGGCATCTTAACGGTGAAGTATCAAGATGAACATCTGAAATCGCCTCTTGGCATGGTTGTGACCCTACAATTTATTGAGCACTTTGTTAGGAAAATCAACAAACCATTCACTCTCAAGTTTATTAATGAAGAGTATACAGAGAATGTAAATAGATATGATATTGATTCAAATATCGACAATGATTATGACAGGAATGATTTACTCAGAGATCTGTCAGATGAATGGAAACTCAAACTTAAAGAAAGTAGAGTTGATTGTCGATCAATAGATATAGACACAAGGCGTAGACGCAACCTTCCTCATTGGAGAGTCTTAAGTTTTAGTTGTGGCGGTAAAGAAATGAACATCTATCCTAATGGAGGTATTATTAATGAATGGTTCCTGGATAAGTACCACCATGACTATCAGGATATCAGTGTAGATGACTTGTCTGTTACAGATAACATTAGGCTATATCGCAAAAAGGAAATTATGTACGATATTGAAATAAAGTAACAAAAGAAATGACGCCCTTCAGTCAGTTAATGATTGGAGGGCGTTTGGAATCATATCAGTATCGTCGTAAAAACAAACTACTATTTCTTGAAATAATACAATCCTGCTACTATCCCTTTGTAATAATGAAGATTAAGAGCATCGACATTTATCTTCAAATTACGTACTGACCGATTCAAATCAGCCAAGAATTTGGCTGTATCCCCTGTAGTGTTCGCAATCTCGGCAATCTTAACTGTCAGGTTCTTAGTAAAAGCCGAAGAATAGCCTTGTTGATTGAACTGTTTTTGCAGATTATCACGATAAGCAGTAAGAGAAGGGGCCGTTTCCGCAACTAATACAAGATTGTTCCTGCTAATGGATAACTTTGAAAACGTAATTCCACATTCTCTAATATTACGACTAATTATGCGGCAAGCTGCTGTTAGTGGAACAAGATCCACCCAAGGCTTTTTACCAAATTCAAGTATACGTAATGAGCATCGTTTTTTATTCCATTCGGTGTGACGGTATTTGTTTTGTTTTAATTGGATGTTATATTTTAATGCCAATCTTCCTATATCTTTCAATAATAGTTTAAATACTTCATTATTAAACAATGCCGAACAATCCAAGGATATAAAACTCTCAGCACCCAAATTGCCACTATCATCACAGTGAACAAATCCTGCATCCATATGATCAGCGACATGGAGGACAGAAAACAAGGGAGATGACCATACATCAGAATGTTTTCTTCTTTCATTTTCACTACGTTTGCTTGTTCCCAAGTGATATCTAATTACATCCAAAACATCATTGTCTATTTTCAACCCAAGTTTTTCTAATATATCACGTGATCTATATCCGTGTCCGCTTGCGGCATCAACAATGTTATTATCTTTGTCTCGGATAACATGTACATCACATATATCATGAAGTAAGCCTGCTAAAATGACTTTATCTTTAGGAATACTGTTCCCTGCTAAAGATAGAGCATTAAGACAAACACCTAAAGAATGTTGAGCCAATGCACCGTCATAGTCATTGTGATGAGAATTGCAACGTGCCTTTGTGTAAAATGTCGTATTATTCAGAGCAGGAATCAATTTATTAATAACGCTTTTATTCCCTGTTTCATTAAGTAGATCGATGATTTTACCCTTATTGGCAAAACGTTCACCTTTATTAGGACGTTTGTTAGAAACATTTACGAAACCATCTTCTCTTTGTTCTTGGGTATATTTCATCATATCCTGAATGATTTGTAACTGATAGTCATTCATCGCTTCTACGACATCTTTGTGATCTAGAATAGCGCGTTCTGCCTTACGTCCACACATAAACAATATCGTTGGTGTAAAGCGATCAGCCTCTATGGCTTGGTATATTTCTTTAGGCAGAGATTTGTGTATTTCCAAAACTATCTTCATGGCTCCAAATGAAGACTTGTTATTAGGATACTTTCTATCATAATCGTAGATTTCCCAATACATGCCTTCAGCGAAAAATATCTCTGCGGCTTTAGGATAGCAATCTATCATACATTTTATGTTCTGGGACATATTTGGGATCTTTTCCATCAGACCCTTTGCCTGTTGGCAAATTGTTGAGAATCTAGGTTTTGACATAATTAAAAGTATTGGGTTATTATTGTATAATTAGAGGCAACCATTTGCCTTTTTCTTCCAATTCTACTCCTTTAGGTATCAATAAGTCTAAAGGCTTCTTTCCTTTTAGGATCTTCTGGATGATGGGATGTTCTTCTTTGATCCGGCCATCTTCATCATTCCATTCTTCATAGAAATAGCCATAGGTGCCATCGGGCGTTGCGTTGAATTGGGCAGTGAGGTCTGCGATGATTTGTGCAGAATTATCAAAGACGAACTCACCAAAGAACACCTTTGTACTCCATAAAGCCCCATATCCTCTTTCTGAAGGAACTGCATCGCCCAAGAGAATTTTCAGATTTGAAGCACAGCGTTGAATCCAATATGGCCAGATATAACATGGTATACCAAACTCATCCTCTATCGCCTTTTTACGTACAAAGGGATTTTCGGGATCTCTGTATACACTTAGTTTCTTAAAGTGTCCAGGTCCGTGGAACTCCAAGAAGTATTTCCTGTCGCCGTCTTCCACATAAATATCGATGTATTTTCGTCCCCATTTATATTGAGACTCAACCTTTGCATTGGGGTACGTCTGCTTAATGAGGCTGATAAGGATATACTCATCGAGACTGATTGTGCTGTTACCTTTCTTACATGGCAGAGCGTTGGGAATAAGATTCTTCTCCCAATAATCTTTTCGGAGTGTTGACTCACTAATATATGGCGTGTCATTAATGAGTTTGAAAGATACTGATTTCAGATCTTCACCAGCAACTCCGAGGATTGTTTTGACATCCTCTTTAGCAATAAAAGAACCGACGTATTTATCTGATTCTTTCAGACTGAATATTCCTAAAGGTTTTCCTAATAGTCCCATAAAGTTACGATTTAACTTAAATATTCAACACTGATCTAAACGCTCCTTGATGAACTGAGTGATTTCATTGTCTTCGCCATCGATTTCTACACTATCAGCATATGCCTTTTCGAAATACTCTTTGGCTTTATTCTTTTCGCCTTCAGAATCTTGGATACAGACTGTTCACCAGTTTTCTGATGTACGGCTACGGCATCTAATAACTAATCATATTGATAAAAGCTGGCGGGAATGGGTTCGTAGTCATGCTCAGGAAGGGTTTCAGCATCATCGCCAACACACTTTATTAGCAAATATATGGCTCCGACGAATATGACTACACCAAGGAGGCGTCCGATCAGGAATGAGACGTACTCTCCTATCCCATTGAACTCCCATATTATACCCCAGACTTCTTTGAAGAATCTCATATAGTTTTTATTTTTATTGCTGCAAATATATTCATTTCTCCTCAAACCACCAAGGATTTGAAGGGAAAGTATGTTTAACACCTTATTATTTTTCTCTTAATTTGTCGATGATTTCCTTGATGTGTCCGTATTGGCTGCCATCCTTGAATACTTCTTGGTCGAGGGCGGTATACACTTTAAAACCTTCAAGGACATTGTCTAGTCTCTTTTCCCGATAAACAGAATATTCTTCTTCCTCATGTTTCTCTTTGAACCTTCGAAGTGCATACTTCAAGCGATCAATTTTCTCTTCCACACGCTTGATGTTGCTCTTGCGCAACCGCGTGTATCCGTTACGACGAATCTCATAACCGAGAAATCCTATGTAACGATTGCTATTGCTTTTCTCTTCACCTTCACCCCAGAGGAATGGACGATGAGACTTGATGCCCCAGAATTCACAACGTGAACATTCAGAAACCTCTGAGAAGGGATGATAAATCAGGCCGTGATCAGTTAACGATTGTGCATATGCGTTCATCAGGCGCGCACACTCATTGTAATCAGTATGGAGCAGAATCATATCGTCGCAGTATCGAACAAACAGACGGTTTGGATCTGCAGTCTGAACAATGGCCTGATCAACATCGTTCAGCACGATATTGGCAATGAGAAGTGACAAAGCACCACCCTGAGGAACTCCTCTATGCATGTGTTTCTGAGGATCACCTAGTTCTTGGGGCCAATCAATTCTATAGTTATTAAGGCGTTTTACATCATGGAGCCGGCGACGCACTTTATAGTATACATAATCATGTTGCTCTGCCTCATGCCAGGCATTGGTGTAGAAGTTGTAACTCTTAAGATAAGCTTTGACCACTCTCATGACTTGAGCCCTACCCTGTTCTTTTAATGAAGACTTGTCTAGCAGACGATCGAAACAATCTTCTACCACTTGATGGGGTATAATGTCGTAGAACTTCTTGATGTCGCAATCGGCTGCATATATGGGTTGAGAGGTATGCTGACGAAGAAAATCCGTAATGAGTTTAACGCCGTCGTTAAAATCGGTCATGCGCTTCTTACCACCAAAGGTACGAAGTGGACGATAGGAAAGGATATTTTCGTGGAGATAGACATCAAAGTAGCGCGTCAGATACAAACTTGTCAGGGCTAAGATAATCTTATCTTCAAGGCGTGAATAGACCGACAATGGTCTGCAGATAACTTGCTGCCTGTCTTTCTTATCAAAATCCTTAAAGATGGGCAGGAGACTCGGTGACTGGAACTCTAAACTATCGGAAGCAAGAAGACTCCTGATACGGGCAAAGAATGCTTGCTGCTCGTCAAGGTAGTCGAAAGTCTGCCCTTGTTTCTGCAACATTTTATCTCGCGCAATGGTATGCAAAACGGCTTTCACAATATTCTTCCGCTTTTCAAGAGAATCCTTGGGTTTCTTGATGCGCTTCTTGGGGTGAACCCAAAAACGTCTTGGGGGCATTAAACGGCTAAGTTGCTTACGAAAAGAAAGATCGGTGATATCGCACTCTTTATCTAGGTTGTGTTTCTTATCACTACGATTCCGACCACTCTGCTTAACTCGTTCTTTGACGAGCAGACGGGTTAGTGTCTTATCTGTTGCAAATTGTAGTAATGTTATGACGGCCATAGTTACACATATTTATAGAAAGGGAGACTCTAGAGGAAGCGTTTCTCATGTTTAACATGCATCCCTCAAAGAGGGGGGGAGATAAAATTTAGCCTAAGGCTCTAACTCGTGAAAGTTAATCTCCTGCACAAAGGCGTGAATTCATCTTTCTTAAATCAATTCAAGACAGTCCACTAATAGTGTTCCAACGTCTCGCGTCCGCTCTGACCTCTAGAGCTCCCTTTTGGTGTGCAAAGGTAAACATTTCCCCTCAAACCACCAAGGATTTGAAGGGAAATATGTTATTCTTTAGCCTTATTGATAATGGCCTGGGGGATTCCGGCGGTGTATTCCACATCGTCCATATTGAGGTCAGCATCCATGTGCTCGTAGAAGAAGTCGCGGGCTTCATCGTCATCGAGACCGCTGACGTAATCGTCGAGCCATTCGGAGAAGGCATCGTTTTTAGCCTCTTCTATCTCGTCTTCGTATGATTCCGGATCTTCCTTGTAATATTCGAGATCGTCTTCATCGAAAAACTCTTCGGGCTTGAACTCATAAGAAAAACCGAGATTCTTCTCACAGTAGTCCATCAACTCATAGACATCGTACTCGTAATAGCCATTGTTATAGCCTTCCCAGAGCCAGTGCATCTCTTCGGCGTTGTAGGCCATATTGCGATAGGCGTCGTCGAGTTTCTCGTAAATGTCGGGATAGAGGTTCTCGAGGTCGAGAGCCTCGACATCGGTGGTACCTTTCTCCTTGATCAGCTTGACCAGGATATCAACTTCTTCGTCGGAGAGTTCTACTGCGCTCTCTCCATTGACTGTTACTGCCCCATGATGGGACATGCCGAGACACTGCTCGCTTTCAATACTGTATAGTGCCATATGCGAAAGTGTTTATAATTGTGTTAAGTATGCTATATTTACAAATCAAAACGGATTAAAGGAGTATAATCACTGGGATTCTTACATTTAGAGTTTGGACACATCTTGTTGAGCTCTTGCTCAAATTCCTCACGAGTGCATAATGCTAATTCTTCTAATGTCATGATCTTGTTGTTTATTGTTACTACTTTTTCTATAATTGTCTCTAAGGCAAATATGGCAAAGTGGCAGGAATTTTAAAAGGCTTTTAATATGTATGAAAGTAAATTCCCCTCAAACCACCAAGGATTTGAAGGGAAATTTATAATTGATATACCTGTCTCATTCTACAAATTTTGCATTCGATATGCAAAAAAGTGTTCTAGAATTTGCGAACATTAAATAAAATTTGTATCTTTGCACCCAAATGATAGTAACATTCGAAGAAACATATTTAGAAGAACTCTATACTCAAGGCAAAGCCAATGATAAAAAACATCGGTTTCAGCCCCATATAGTCGACAAGTATATCAAAGTTATCAATTTGATGAAACAGCAGGAAAATGTACTTGGGCTTACCAAATATGGATCGTTACATTACGAGAAGCTGCTTGGCGACAAGAAGGGTATATCTTCAGTCAAGGTAAACGATCAATATCGAATAGAGTTCATAGAGGAAACGGAGGAAGGCAAGCAGATTGCCACTATTTGTAGCATTACAGAATTGTCAAACCATTATAAATAAGGAGGAACAGAACATGATTACACTAAAAGGAAAGGATCCAAAGATGATTGCCAATAACCTGAAACCCTTTAAGCCAACCCATCCAGGTGAGGTTTTAAAGGACGAATTGGAGTTTCGCGGAATCTCCCAGCGAGGTTTGGCCAAGAAAATGGATATTTCTTATTCTGCGCTCAATGAAGTACTGAATGGAAAACGAGCCCTAAATCCAGAGTTGGCTATGATGATGGAAGCTGCACTCGGAGTAGATGCAGCCCCGCTTTTAGCCATGCAGAATGAATACGATATGCAGATGGCAGAGCGCAATGAAACATTTATGGAAAAACTCAAGCATCTTCGTCGCATAGCCGCAATCTTCTGATAAGTGGTTAACTATTCCCTCAAATCCTCGGTGGTTTGAGGGAATGTTTAGTGTGTAGTGAAGGAGCGGTTGATGTCTTTGATCAGACTCTTGACCATCTCCTCAGTCAACTTGTACTTCTGAGCGATATCGTGCAAAGCATATCCTTGGGCTTTCATCATCACGTAGTCAGCCCAAAGATCTGCTGCCTGAGGGAAGAATTTGCTCTTCACCTGTGCCTTCATACTGTCGATGGCCTGCTCGTACCTGATGTCCCAGTCGGGATTGTACTCACTGCCTGCACTTATCATGTCCCCAAGCGTGCAATTGCAG
>JAEEGL012542612.1_pt1 | contig 34562 bp, 31 predicted proteins | sample 9134231 | NCBI WGS metagenome assembly JAEEGL01 (sample SAMN16246548, study PRJNA631951) | gut metagenome | biome: gut microbiome; feature: rumen; material: fiber-attached | host: Bos | place: Iran: Karaj | collected 2018-10
CCCATGATCACCTGTTAATAGTATTTTTGTGGGTATTTTTTGATAAACCTCAATTGCTTTATCTAATCGATTTGCTAACATCATACTTGGTGAATCACCATTTACTTTACATCCTAAAACAATAATGGCATCATAGTCATCTGTTTTTTCTAAATCATTAATATTTATAATTTGTTTCTTTGTCGAATTAATCATATGGATATTAATTATAAGTGTACCAATACCTATTAAAAGAATAATAATGATTATGATAATTATAAACTTTTTCATTAAAACTCCTTCTTAAATTCGCCTCTTATACCGACACCTTCACTCTTAACCATAAAGCAGTGATCATTATAATTTTTTAAGAATCTTTCTAATCTAATTAATTCGTACTTCGTTAATGCTGTATAAATAATATATGTTTTCGAGTCATCATAACCACCTTTGGCATCCCAATAAGTAAAATCTCTTTTTAAGACATTTTTAATATAATCATTAATAACTTTAGGATTCTTCTTGCAAAAGATAAAGGCTGTAGAACAAATATTTTGTTCATGGAATTTATCTACCATAAAGTTATCAACTGCAGAATAAATAATTGAATATACCATAATTTCAATACCATATCTAATACCTGCTATTGAATAAATAATGATATTAACTAATAATCCTAGTTTACCAACAGAGAAATGGTTATTCTTCTTTGCAAGTGATAAACCTATGATATCTGTTCCACCTGTAGATGATCCTGATGATAATAACAAGCCTACACCAACACCACCAATCAAACCACCTAAAACAACATTTGTTAAGACATCCTCTACTACTTGTATTGATGGTAAAAGTGATAATAATAATGCTTGTAATGAAACAGAAAATAGTGTTCGATAAAAGAATTGTTTACTAATATTTTTATATGCCACAATAAAAAGGGGTATATTAATTGCATAGTAAATAACACCACTATAATCAAAAGAACTATTAATGTTAAAAATATCATTAACAATACTTCTTATTAATTGTGATAAACCTAATACACCACCTGTATATAAATGATTTGGTGTAACAAAGAAATTAATCGCAATACAAAATAGTACTGAACCTACAATTGCTTTTAAAACATCATCTAATTTCCATTTAAATAATCCTAATATTTTTTTCATAAATCACCACAATATAATTATACTTTTTTAAAATAATTATTCAATATAATTTCATAATAAAAAAAGAGAGTTTTACTCTCTTTTATTCACTTCTTAAAGCTAATACTGGATCTTGTTTAGAAGCTTTTCTACTAGGTATTAATCCACCTATTAACGTTAAGATAACACTTAGTATTACTAAGATAATCGCAGCTCCTATTGGTAAAATCGCAACAATATTAGGATTATTAGTAAAGTGATGAATCAAAGCATTAATTGGGATTAATAATAAGAATGATACTCCTACACCGATTAATCCTGATAAGAAACCAACAATAAAGGTTTCGGCATTAAAGATTGATGAAACGTTTCTTTTGGATGCTCCCATCGCTCTTAAGATACCAATTTCTTTTGTTCTTTCAAGTACTGAAATATAAGTAATAATACCAATCATAATACTAGAAACAATAAGTGATATACTTACAAAAGCTATTAATACGTAGCTTACACTATCAACAATTACTTTGACAGATGAAGTTAAAACACTTGTTAAATCAACATATCTAATGACTTTATCTTCATCTACTTCACCCATTTTTTTATTATAATCTTCTAAGAAATCGACAAACGCTTCTTTTGATGCAAAATCACGGAAATAAAATGCAATCGAACTTGGTTCTTCTAAATCTTGATAACCTAATGTGACTAAATTAGAAGTAGCATCCGCTATTGAATCATTATTAGAAGCCATAAAAATTCTTTTAATATCATCTTCTGTCAAATTAAATTTGAATGCTTTAGCAATTTTCTTTTGATCTACTTTTAATCCTCCAAAAGCCGCTTTCATAACTTTAGCAGTTATTTGATTAATCTTTTTAGGAATTGTTTGCGTTACTGTTTTCTCAGCTAAATTGTTAGCAATTAATTCAATCATTTTATTAACATCAGTATTAGTAGTCATTATTTTAACTAATTCGTCTACTTTATCTTTTGATATTGCTCCAACGTTATTTTCATCAATACTACTTACTGAAATGTAACTCTTTAAAAATAATTTTATAATATCACCAAAAGTATTTTTATATGGACTTATTGATAAATTATATTGTCTTTCTAAACTATATATTAATAGATCCATTTCACCACTATTCATATATTTATCAACAATGGTATCAACGTCTTCTAATTTCATGTTAGCAACATCAATATTGTCTAAATGATTATCTCTTACATAATCTTCTAATAATTTAGTTGTTACTCTCTTGAGTGCTACTGCTAAATTATTTTTTGCTAACTTAGCATCTTCTGCTATTTCATTTTTTAATTCATTTAAATATTGATTAGTAATTTTTTGTAGTTCATTATTATTAATTTTAATATTGAAAGCACTTTGTAACATCTTCGCATTAACACTAATTAAATTATTAAAATTAATACCTGAATCAGTGCTTTTATCATCAAATCTTTTTCCACTAAAAACATTAACTTCTTTATTATTTAATTGTTTTTTTACGATTTCACTTTTCTTTGCATTATCAATAATGTATTTAGTTAAATCACTAGTATAACCAACACCTGATGTTAACGCTGATAAATTATTATTATCATGAAGTATTAAAATACCAACGATTTTTAAATCAAGTCCTTTGTTATATAATTCTTTCATATATTTTTCATCATTACTCATATCTTCATAAATATTATATTTAGAATTATATTTAAAAGTTTCATAATTATTAATTAATTTAAATTTTAAATTTAATAAATCATCATAAGTTAACTTTAATGTAGCGTCATCTGTTTCAATTTTCTCACCACTAGATAACTTCGTAATCATTTTCTCTAAATCGGCATTATCTTTAATACCAATACTATATAAAAGCATATCAGATATATGATGTTCATCAGGTAGAATAATAACCATTTCATTAAACTTTTCTGGTAATCTTCCTTTTAAAATATCATATTTCTTTTTAGTAGTTTCAATATTAGTATCTAATTCATTAAATATTCCAAAACGATTAGACATACCTGAATAATTACTACTATTATTACCTCGCATATTAAAAAGATTACTTGGATTAACTTTAACTATTTTATCTTCTCTTTTAGTATAGACATAAGGAACAATATCATAATAGTAATTTGTACTTAAAACCATTTTATCAATTTTTTCTTTATTACCATCTAAATATTTTTTAAAAGAAGCAATATCATTTTTACCAACAGATGAAAACATATTTTCAATATTCTTTGTTTCTTTTATTTCTTCGTCTTTAAGTTCTTCATCTTCTTCTTTTTTCATAGTTGATAATAAAAGTGATGTTGTGTCCGCAGTCGTTTTAGATATTGTTAATGGATATGATGTTAAAGCATCTTCTTGAACTTTATCAATATACTTTTGAAAACCATTTGATAAAGATAGTATTAAAGCAATACCAATAATACCTATCGAACCTGCAAAAGAAGTAAGAATAGTTCTTCCCTTTTTAGTTAATAAGTTATTTAAACTTAAACCAAAAGCCGTTAAGATACCCATACTTGATTTACCAAAGTTTTTATTACTAATAGCTTCTTTTCTTTTGCGAATCGTATATGGATGTGAATCTTTAGTGATTTTACCATCTTTTAAATTAACTATTCTATTAGAATACTTTTTAGCAAGTTCAGGATTATGCGTTACCATAATAACTAATCGATCACTAGCAATATTTTTTAATATTTCCATTACTTGAACACTAGTTTTAGAATCCAAGGCTCCTGTTGGTTCATCCGCTAAAATAATTTTCGGATTATTAACTAAAGCACGAGCAATGGCAACTCTTTGCATTTGTCCACCACTTAATTGGTTAGGTCTTTTATGAGCATGTTCTTTTAAACCAACTGATTCTAGTGCATCAAGTGCTAACTTTTCCCCTCTTTTTTTGGAAATGCCACTAATTGTTAACGCTAACATAACATTTCTTAAAATAGTTTGATGAGGAATTAAATTATAATTTTGAAAAATAAAACCAATACCATGATTACGATATGAATCCCAATCACGATCTTTGTAATTTTTAGTTGATTTATTACCAATAATTAATTCACCAGAATCATATTTATCTAAACCACCAATAATATTTAATAAAGTTGTTTTTCCACTACCACTTGGTCCTAAAATACTAACGAATTCCGAATCACGGAAATTAAGAGTGACATCATCTAGCGCTACTTGACGAAAGCCACCAGTGTTATAAACTTTTTTAATATTTTTTAGTTCTAGCATAATGTCACCTCCTTAAAAATAAAACATATATAATTATACGCGTTTCTTTATTATTTTACCATATTAAATTTAATAATAGTATATAATTGCTTTTATATATTATTAATGAGATAATAAATTTGAGGTGCATTATGAAAAAAAATATAACTTATAGTAAAGCGATTAGAATAATCAGTATTATATTAATAATTATTTCTCTTGCCTATCATGTTTTATCACCAATATTAAGTTTAATAAGAGATTTATTAATTAAGATCCAGGCTGTAGGTATATTAACAAACTTTTTTATTAGTTTTCTTACTAATCTTCTAGCAATAATACCATTAATCTTCTTATTAATAGTTTGTTTTAAGAAAGATGCTTTACGTTTTAATAAACAAATGAAATATGCAATAGCTGCTATTACAGTTACTTCTTTAAATTTTATTAGTATCTTTGTTAAAAACATAATATCTATATTCTATTATGGTAATTATGTCGTATTGAAAGCTTTAATTGTTTCCATATTAATTACTTTTATAACTACTACTATTGCTATTGCCTTTTATATTTTATTAATGTTTTATTGTCGTAATAAAGAAAATAAAGTTATTGATATCCTATTTATTATCTTTTTAGTTCTATTATATTTAAAAAATATTTATCCATTCGGCCAATTTATATATTCCGTTCTTAATAATCAAATTGCATATGCAAATCCATTTGGTCTTAATAAAATGTTTTATATTGTAAGTTATATTATAACTTTATTAATATCATTTAATATTCCAATAGTAGAAACATTATTCTTTATCGAATATAAGAAAAATAAATAAAAAAGAGACTTTTGTCTCTTTTATTTTTTCCATGGATTATTTTTATCAGGGTCTGTTGGATCCCAGCCTTTATTAGGACTATCAGCTGGTATTTTTGGAACAGTCGGTTTCGTAATACCACTAGGAATATTTCCATCATATATTTTTACTTTCGTACCGACAGGACAATTATCATAAATCCATTTAACATCACGAACTGTCATTCTTACACAACCAGCTGATGCTTTAGTACCTAGCTTATTATATTCTTCCCACTCTAACGTACTAGCATCTTTTTTATAATATGGAACTGAATGGAATAAAATGGATCCGGTAATTCTTGTTGAATATTGACCATACACGCCACCTTTTAACCATCCCCAACGTTTACCTGCTGTTGTAGTAAAAGTTCCTGTTGGTGTATTATTTCCTTTACCAACTGATACTGTAAATACTTTAACTACTTTCTTATATTCATTATTACCATCTAAGCCATATACAATAACAATATTTTGATTACGGATTACTTCGATATAATATGGTTTTTTATTTACTTGTTTAGCTTTAACGGTAATTGTGATTGTCTTACTACTTTCATTCTTACTTGTATCTTTAGCTTTAATAGTTACTTTATAAGTACCTATTTTTGATGTATCATATTTACCATTTATTTCACATTTTACTTTATCATCAACTGCATCAACACAACTTATTTTACTTTCTAAATCATACTTTGTACCAACATTAACACTAGTATTACTGGCATTAATTACTGGTCCTGTTTTATCTTTAACAATATTATATTTTATTTCTTTAAATAAGTATTCATCGGTTAATTTATCCATCATCTCTTTAAATTCATTATAATTATTCCTTTTATTAAAGATAACTTCTTCTTTAAGTTCATATTTTTTATTATTTAAGAATTCAATTATTTTTTTACTATTATTTATAGAATATTCTATATTATTTAAATTATTTAAATAACTATCATACTTAATAGTACTTAATTTTTCTTTAAAGAATTTAATTTGCTTTTCATTTAATTCTTTTAAATATGATTCTTGATTATTAAGATTATTAAATTCTTCTTTTAATGATTTAATTACTTCAATCTTATCATCATATAAACTATTAAGCTTTTTAAGATCTTTTAAATTATCCAGCGATGTACTATTAATTAATTCTTCATTATTATATAATTCATTTACTTTATCTAAAGAATTATTTAAAGTATTTAGATACTCTTTAATAGCTTTTTCTAACTTCTTATTATCATCACTAATTTCTTCACTAAATAATTTATCAACATCAGTTAATTCATTATTACTTAGTTTTTCTTGATAACTAGTTATTGCATCAGTTAAAATTTTAAAATCATCTTTTTTATTAAAAGCACATCCAGTTAATAATAAAATAAAAATTAATAAGAATACTTTTTTCATATTTCACCAACAGGCTTATTATAGCAAAATAAAAAATAGTATTCAATTACTATTTCTTATCTTTAAATATCGAATTTATCAAAAATATCTGATGTTATATCGTAAATATCATTAATTAATATTTTCTTATTATTAAGATAAAGATATTTTCTAACAGGATCTATTTTCGTAATAAAGCCTTTTTCATTAAGATACTTTCCACCATTCTTTTTTTGATCTTTAACATAATAAGTTACTAATACTTCAATATTATCATTAAGATGTTCTCTTAAATAATTTAATTTATTATTAATAATCATTATTGCTTCTTCATCTAAAATCTTTCTTTTTTCCACAAGTCTTGCAGTTTCTTTAATTTCATCATCATAACCTGTTAAAGCAGCGAATGGGGAAAACTGAGCTGCACGTGATGCCATACTTAATTTGGGATACTTTGATATTGGTCTATCTAAATCAATAATATCTTGATAATTATCCACGATGACCACCTACTTCCATATTACGTTCACGCATTGTTGCTTTGGAATCTAAATTCATTCCTTTTAATATAGCATTCTTTCCATATTTTTCTTGAATTTTAATTATTGCTCTTTGAACTTCTTTTTCATTTCTTTCTTGTTCTGCTTCTTTTATTTTTTTATTATCGATTTCATTATAATTAGTAAATAAATTTAATTGAACTTTTTTATTAATTTTAGGTACTACTTTATCTTCTTGTATTAAATCACAAAAAGTAACATTAATTCTTCTAATTAATAAGAATGGATTAATTATTCTAGCATATAATTTAATAATACTATCGGTAATTAATTTAGTTGATGAAGTTGCATGATCAATATTAATAGTTCCATGAGCAGGTTTGGGTACCATTCTTCCATAACGATCTTTAGTAATATCACCTTTATACAAATCCATAATCTTTTTATTTTTAATATTTTCAATATCATAACCAATATCTAAAACAATTTTATCGGTTACTAAATGCTTTTTAACTAAATCAAGAACTAAGGAATCAGTCATTTCTTCAACAATGATTTTCGCAGACTTGGCATCATATGGTGTATGTAATACTTGACCTGATGAAATACTACTAGATTGGGGAACATAACTTTTAGCATCTTTAATAGTACAAGGCTCATACCCCCATGCATGATCAATTAATAGTTCTGCGTTTACTCCAAACATTTCATATAATTTATCTTCATCATCAATGGATAATCTTGCGATATCACCCATTGTATAGATCTTATTATCATTTAATCTTTTTGATATTCCGGCACCAACACGCCAGAAATCCGTTAATGGTTGATGATTCCACAATGTTTTTCGATAAGTTTTTTCATCAAGACTAGCAATACGAACGCCATATTCATTGGGCTTCATATGTTTAGCAGTGATATCCATCGCTATTTTGGCAAGATACATATTAGTTCCAATACCTGCGGTTGCCGTAATACCCGTTGTATTATAAACATCCATTATCATTTTAGTTACTAATTCTTTTGGTGTTAATTTATATGTTTTTAAATAACTTGTTATATCACAAAATACTTCATCAATGGAATATACTAAGATGTCGCTTGAAGATATATACTTTAAATAAATATTATATATTTGACTACTATATTTCATATATAGTCGCATTCTAGGAATTGCTCTTATAAAATCTAATTCTAAACTAGGATTTTCTTTTAATTCCGAATCTAAATATGATTTGCCACTAAACTTACGATAATGATTTTTTTTTCGTCTTTCTGCATTTACTTCTTTTACTTTTTCAATCGCTTCATATAAACGACATCTTCCACTTAAACCATATGCTTTTAAGGAAGGACTAACTGCAAGACAAATTGTTTTTTCAGTACGTGATTCATCGGCAACTACTAAATTAGTATTCAATGGATCTAAATTTCTTTCACGACATTCAACGGATGCATAAAAAGATTTTAAATCAATACACATATATATTTTTCGCATTTTTCCCTCCCAAATTAATTATAACAAATAAGAAAAAAAGATAAAACTTGGTTTTATCTTTATTTAGTCAATACCTTATCATCAATAGTAAATAATTCATCAATCTTTTCGGTCTTTGAATATGTACTAATACCATTAGCTAACACTGATAATCTTATTAATGATGGAATACTTGTTAATCTTGTTATTAAATTATTACCACTCATTGATACGATATTATCATGACGTTCTTTAGCTTTTTCAACTGATGCTTGATGACGACTTACAGTAGGAGCAATATAATCAACATCACTGTAATCCATATTTCCATATAATCTAATTAAGTCATCAAATTGTTTAATATCTCTTTCATAGAACATATCAGGACTAATACATACAGAGTACATCATTCTTAAAACATGACGATCAATATAATTAATATCCACTTTATTAAGATCTATATGACATAATCTAAAAGCAATTACTTTTGATAAATTATAGGCTATTTCATTTCTTTCACTTTGATTAGTACAATAAGTTTTAATCTTTTTATAGAAAGTAACTATTTCTTCATTAGTCATCAATGAAGTAATTGTTAATAAATAAGCCATACGATTCATATCTTGATTATTCATATAGTTTAAATAGATAAAATGAATATTATCATCTTTAAATAACGGATTATTAAATTCTTTTCTTATATCTTCTGCTGTTTTAATAACTGGTACTTCTTCTTTAGTTTGATTTAACTTCGTAATAATATTACGACGCATCTTACTATATATATCTAATAATTTCTTAGGTGTTTCCATACCTAATGCACTTATTTGTTTTACAACACTACGATTATAATCATAAGGGAAACGGAAATGAAAATAATTATTCGTAACTTGTGTAATTGCATCTTCCATTATTTTTAAATCATCTTGGTAAGTGTTAACATCAATATTATTAAGATTATCATAATCACGAGACAAACTATAAATTGTATATAAATAACTCATAGGCTCTTCTCGATTACCTACTACTTCCACTAATTGTGGATTAACAATATAATAGTCATGAACTGTTTTAGAATCATAATATTCATTAACATCTAAACCATTTTGATAAAATTCATGAAATACAAAACTTAGTCTATCTTCAACAGGTTTTGTTGCAAGTCTTGCTAATAAGGAATCACTAAAGTTAATAGGACGAAATTTCTCATTCATTCTCTGACTTTTTAGGACTGTAATATTATCAACGACCGTTAAATAATTACCAATATTTTCAATAACACGATCTTCTTCTGCAGGTAATGCTTCATATGGATTATGGGCTAATCCTTTAAAGTAATCATAAACTTCTTCTTCAGATTTATCGCCATAACTATATGGTGTTTTCATATCACTAATTATTTCTTCAATAATTATTCTTTTACGATTTTTATCAAGAGTATCATCAAAGAAATGGTCACTATTATTTACACGAAATCTTAAAATAAATTTATTTAATTTATCAATTTCAGAAATTCTTCTATTATAACTTGTTGCGATACTAAAAATAGTCTCGACACTTCTTAAACAATCCTTTCTTTCATTTTCATCTAATAAGAAACGATTAATAAGAAAAGTAATAACATCATAATTGTTTTTTAAACTTTGTTTTATTCTTTCTAATTTAGCTTCTTCTTTTACTAAATTTTCTTCTAATAATTCTTTTTCAATTCTTAAATCTCTTGGGTTAATATCATTCATTTTGTCCTCCTAAATCATTTTTAAATATTGTTTTTCTTGTTTATTATAATCATCTAATAAATAATGCATTTTTTCATTATGCGCTAATAAATCACTTCTTTTTAATAAGTATAATAATTCTAATTCTTCTTTATTAAATTCACTTAATACTTTTTTTAAACTAATTTCATCTAATTTACCGAAATTAAGATCATGATAATAAATTAATTTCTCTACTAATTCAGTAAGTTCTTTACTAAGATTATTATTTAAAGCGAAAGTATGAAAAATATCTTTAGAATATTCCCAATGACCATGAAAGTGACCAATACCTTCATCATCCAAATTAAAAGCAATGGGTTTTCCAATATCATGAAATAAAGCAGCTAAGCGTAATGCTAAATTACATGGAACACCATCAACAACATGTAATGTATGAACATAAACGTCATATATATGCCATGGATTTCTTTGATCAAAACCTTTACATACTTTTAATTCAGGAATGAAACTAAATAAATTATCTTCATTCGCTAATAAATAAGAACTAGGTTGATCACTTAATAATAATTCTTTTAATTCATTAAAATTCATAATTCACCAGTAAATATTGTACCATAATTAAATAAAATATAAAGTTTTTTTACATAAGAAAAAGATGCTAAGCATCTTTATTAAAACGATTTATTATTTGGTTAGCAGCGTCTCTTCCAGCTCCCATTGCAAGAATAACGGTTGCAGAACCTGTTACAGCATCTCCTCCTGCATAAATACTATCAACACTAGTTTGGGTATCATTAACAATAATTAAACCACGTTCATTTAATTTAATAGAACTATTTTTAAGAGATTCATGATTAGGATTAGTTCCTAATGCCATAACAACAATATCGCAAGGTACATAATATTTTGAATTCTTTACCTCAGTAACACCACGTCTTCCGTCAGGGCCTTCTTCTCCAAGTTCCATTTTAACTACTTCCATACCAGTAACATCATTTTGATCATTTGTTAAAATAGCGATTGGATTTCTTAGTAAATCAAAAATAATTCCTTCTTCTTCAGCATGTGTTACTTCAACTTTTCTTGCCGGTAATTCATCCATACTACGACGATACATCAAATGAACTTCCATACCGAGTCTTCTTAAAGATCTTGCGGCATCCATTGCAACATTACCACCACCAATAACGTATGCTATTTTACCTTTCTTTATTGGTGTACTAGAATCTTTCCATGCTTCCATTAAATTAATTCTTGTTAAAATTTCATTAGCTGCAAATACACCATTGGCTGATTCATTAGGAATTCCCATAAATTTTGGTAAACCGGCACCACTTGCTATAAATACAGCATCATATTCTTCTTTTAATTCATCAAGAAAATATGTATTTCCAATCGAAATATTCGTTTTTATTTCTACACCTAAATTAACTAAACTTTCTATTTGTTTAGCAACTATTTTTTTAGGTAAACGAAATTCTGGGATACCATAAGTTAACACCCCACCTGCTTTATGTAATACTTCATAAATAGTTACTTTAAAACCATTTCTAATTAAATTATAAGCACAAGTAAGACCAGCTGGTCCACTACCAACAATGGCTACTTTTTTACCATTTTTCTTAATTTTTAATTTGTTTTCATAATTGTTATCCATGGCATAGTCAGCAACGAAACGTTCTAAAGCACCAATTGCTAAAGATTCACCTTTGATACCACGAACGCAATTACCTTCACATTGTTTTTCTTGTGGACAAACTCTACCACAAATCGCTGGTAAAGAAGAATTCTTAAGAATTATTTCATAAGCATCTAAAAATCTTTCTTCTTTAATCGCTTTAATAAAACTAGGAATATCAATTTTAACAGGACATCCTTCTATACAACGAGGTACTTTACAATTAAGACATCGTGATGCTTCTTGAATTGCTTCTTCTTTAGTATATCCTAGTTCAACTTCTTGAAAATCATTTTGTCGTTCTTTAGCGTCCCTAACACGCATCTTTACTCTATCATTCATGTTTCGACCTCATCATTTTATCTTTTACTTGTTCTTCTTCACGATAAATATTTTGTCTCTTAATTAGGGTTTTAAAATCAACTTTAAAGCCATCAAATTCTGGTCCATCGATACATGCGAATTTAGGTTTTCCATCAATTTCACAACGACAAGCACCACACATTCCACTACCATCAACCATAATTGGATTTAAACTAACTATCGTTTGTAAATTGTGTTCTTTTGTTAAATCACAAACGCTTTTCATCATGATCATAGGTCCAATACAAACACATTGATCATAATTATTAATTACTTTTTCTAGAGCATTAGTAACAAAGCCTTGTTCACCGTAAGAACCATCATCTGTACAATATGTTATTCTAAAACATACTTTTTCTAATTTATCACGGATGATTAATAAATCCTTAGTACGAGCTCCATATATTAAATCTACTTTAAATCCTAAATCATGTAAATATTTAATTTGGGGATAAACGGGTGCAATACCAACTCCACCGGCTACATAAACAATTTTTTTATCACGATATTCTTCATAATTAGCACATATAACGTTTGGTTTACCAATAGGGCCAAGAATAGCAAAAACTTCATCTTTTACTTTACTCATTTCATAAGTACTAGCTCCTACTACTTGGTAAATAACACTTATAATACCTTTTTCTTTATCATAATCATAAATTGTTAAAGGAATTCTTTCACTATTTTCATAACTCATAATAATGACAAATTGTCCTGGTATCGCATTATGACATACATCTTTAGCTTCGATATCCATTAAATAAGTATTTTCATTTAATTGTTCATTTTTTAAAACTTTATACATATTCCTCCTATATATCTAGTACAGCTAAGATAATTATACCAACAATCGCAATAATTAAGCCAACATATTTACTCTTAGTTAACTTTTCTTTCAAGAAGATATGCGATAGTATTAAAGATAATAAGCAATATGATCCTACTATTGTTGCACCAATTGTTGAATTATGAGCCATTGCAAAAACATAAAAGAATTGGCCTAGCGTTTCTAATAAAGCTGCAATTATTTTATTCTTTTCTTTATGAATTACGAATTTTACTTTTTTATAACGCATAACAAGATAAGTAATAATTGCATAAAATAGAAAAGTAAATTCATAACAAATAAGCGCACTATCTTCACTAATTAAACTTAATTTATCAAGATATACTCCATCTAAGAATGTTCCTAATCCATCAATTAAACAATATATTAATGGAAACATAATAATTAATAATTTAAGTTTTTTATATTTAACGATTCTTTTTTCTTTCTTTTCTTCATAATATATAAAGATAATACCTATAAAGACTAATAAGAAAGCTAGATAAGCGAGCATCGATAATTTTTCATGAAAGAAAATAATTAGTAATATCGAAGTAATAACTCCTGATGTATTTTGAATTGGCGAAGTTAATGATAACTCCATATATTTTAATCCTTTATAACCAATTACCATACTTGCTATATAACATATTGATATTGGTAAATATTTAACTAAATCCATGATATTTAAACTTAAATGGTTAATTATCATATAAATAATGGCATGAATACCCATTACTAAACCAACAATAACACCTGTTTTTAAATGATTATCTTCTTCACTACCGACATTACCTTTTTTATAAAATAAATCAGCAAAACCCCAAGATAAAAAGGTTAATAAACTATATATCATAAAATCACCTTCTTAATTATATAAAAAAAAGATTATTGAAATCAATAAATTAATATGTTTTTTTATAATTAATGATATAATACTATTAGAGGATATAATTATGGCATCAACAATAGTTCATTTTACAATTGCTTTAAGAATTAAAAATAAATTAAGAATTAATAATCTTAATGATTATCTTTTAGGTTCAATAGCTCCTGATATTGGTAAACTTACTAATGTTCCTAAAGAAATAACCCATTTTACTAATAATAATCCTGATTATATTCCTGATGTAGATTTATTTATTAAAGAATATCCTAATTATAAAGAAAATGATTTTCTATTAGGTTATTTTGTTCATTTATTCGCTGATAAAATATGGTTTGGTGAATTATTAAAAGAAGTTGTTTATGATAATAAAACCCATTTCTTAGATGGTACGATTACAGAATTTGATCATGATAAATTCTATGATTATTTATATTTAGATTATGACAACTTAAATAAAAGAGTTATTAAAAAATATAATATTAATTATGATTTTTTAAAAAAACCTTTTATAAAACCAAACACTAATATTAGAGAAATTGATGTTAATAAATTACCATTATTAATTGAAAAAACAATTTATTTTATAGAACATGATAAAAGTAAACAATTATATTTAGTCAGTGAAGATATGATTAATGAATATATTGATCATACTATTCAAAAAACCATTAATTATTTAGAAAGGAATCATTACTATGAGGTATAAAAATATAAAAAATAATAAAGTAATGAATACACTAATAATTATTCTCCTAATAGTTGAAGTAGTTGTTTTATTTAATTACTACAAAAAATATACGCAACAAATTAAAATTGATAATGTTGAGTTTGCATATGAAGAATTAACTATTCAAAAAGATGAGATAGTCAAATTGAATTTTACAAGTGTTCCTGAAGTATCCGCTACGAAGTTTAAATGGACTAGTGATAATAACAGTATAAAAATTGATAACCGTGGTTATGTAAGAGGTACAGAAGTAGGAACGGGAACAATTACAATTGAACTAAATAATCATAAAGATACTTGTAAAGTTACTGTTGTTGATAATGAAGTAGCTTTTGAATTGGAAAATGAAAAAAATGAATAATAATTATTCATTTTTTATTTTACTTTACCCATTCTACTAAATGGAAATAAGACTGTCTTGATTATTTTACCACGAATCATTTTATCAGTAACTAAACCAATGTAACGCGAATCTTTCGAGTTAGGTCGATTATCACCTACAACAAAGTATTTTCCTTCTGGAATTACACCTTCTAATTCATAATTATGCGTTACTTCATGATCAAACGGTTCTTCAACATATTCACCATTAATATATAGTTTATTATCTTCAAAACGAACAGTATCACCAGGCATACCAATAACCCTTTTTATTAACATTGTGTTTCCATAATAAACAACTACAATATCAAATCTTTTAACACCATTAATAGAATAACCTATTTCATTAAGTAACATAATATCCCAATCTTTTAAAGTAGGATTCATACTATCACCTGTTACTTTAACTGGTGAAATGATATATCTTTTTATTAATAAAACAACAACGATAATAACAATATAACTTAGTATTTCTTTTATTATTTCTTTTCTCATATTTCTATTATAACAAAAAAAATGAGTTTGTACTCATTTTTTTTATGCTCTTTCAGTAATTTTAAATTGACTATTTAAATCTCTTAAGAAAGTCATCTTTGCACGACGTGATTTACCTTTTCTTAATACTGTAATTTTAGCTACTTTAGGTGAATGTACTGGGAATATTCTTTCAACACCTACACCATAAGATATTTTTCTTACAGTAAATGTTTCGTTAACACCAGAACCTTTACGAGCCATTACAATACCTTCGAATGCTTGGATACGTTCACGTTTACCTTCGATAATCTTAACATCTACTCTTACTTCGTCACCAACACGAAATTCAGGAACGTTAGGATTAATTTGTGTTGCATTGATCTTATCAATTACGTTCATTTCACACACTCCTTTTTTTAATCATAATCATAATTATCGTTAGAATGAATAACTTTCCTAATCAGCGGATTACTACAATATTTTATCATAGTTCATAAAAAAAGCAAGTTTTTTTATTATTTAATATTCTTAATATAATCGAAATCCCATATTTTACCTTTAGGATAACGATAGAAATCAAGTTTCTCTTTTGTCATTGGATGAAGGAAACTTAAATGATAACAACATAATCCTAATTCTTTAGAGTCATCCTCACCATAACGACGATCACCTAAAAGGGGATAATTTCTTGACGAAAATTGCACTCTTATTTGATGATGTCTACCAGTTTCTAAATGCACATTAACTAAACTTAAATCATTTTTATTTTCTAAGTTTTCAAATGATAATTTAGCATACTTACCGGACTTATCTACTATCGTTTTAAAGTCATCCATCTTTTTTAAGTAATCTTCATAAGTATCACTTTTAGGATTACCATGAACAATTGCTAAGTAATCCTTTGTCATTTGGTTATTACGAATTTGTTCTGATAATCTAGAAGCTGCCTTACTAGTTTTCGCGAAGACCATCACACCACTAGTTACGCGGTCAAGTCTATGAACAAGACCTAAATATACATTACCGGGTTTATGATATTTTTCTTTAAGATATTTTTTTATTAAAGTTAGCATATCCATATCACCTGTACTATCTTCTTGACTTAAGATATTAACAGGCTTAAATACCACTATTAAATGATTATCTTCATAAAGTATTTCTAAATTATTCATAATCAATTCTTCCATATATACCACAAGGTAATACTAAATCTTTACCAATAGGTAAACCTATTTCATCTATTGAAATAATTCCTTCTTGATAAACGATTTTTAATATATCTTCTAAAATACTTGGTGATAATCCTGAATAGGAATTAACTAATAAGAATAATGGTTTATCACTTAATAAATCTTTAACTAATTTTATTAAATAAAATAAACTTTCTTCAATATTCCATACTTCGCCATTAACACCTCTTCCAAATGAAGGTGGATCCATTATTATGGCATCATACTTATTACCACGTCTTATTTCTCTTTTTACAAACTTGATAACATCGTCAACAATATAACGAACTTTCGTTTCATCAAGATGATTACTTTTAACATTTTCTTTAGCCCAATCAACCATACCACGAGATGCATCAACATGCGTTACATGAGCTCCTGCTTTCATACAAGCTACTGTTGCACCACCCGTATAGGCAAACAAATTAAGAACTTTAATACTACGATTACTCTTTTTTATTTTATCCATCATATATAACCAGTTATATCCTTGTTCAGGGAATAATCCGGTATGTTTAAAGCCCATTTGTTTAATATTAAATACTAAATCATGATAGGTAATTGTGAAGCGATCAGGCATTGCTTTTTTATTTTCCCAATGTCCACCACCTTTATTACTTCGATAATAAACACTATTAATTAAATCAGCATATTTTTCTTCTAAATTACCATGATCCCATATTATTTGTGGATCTGGTCTTAATAAATAGTATTTATTCCATCTTTCTAATTTCATACCACATGATGCATCAATAATTTCATAATCATCATAATCATTAACTAATTTCATATAACCTCTTTTTATATTTTATCAAAAAAATCCTAATAATTAAATATTATTAGGATTAAAATCAATTTCTATTTTAATTTTATTATTACTTTTATAATGATTAATTAAATCATTAAGAACATTATATAAATTATCTTCTTTTTGATATTTAATTAAGATACCAAAGCGACACATATTATTTACTTTAAACGGTGAACAAACACTTGGTCCTAAAATTTCCATATTACTTAATTTACTATTTAAAATATTCGTTATTTTTCGACTTTCAAAACTAGCTAATTCATATTCATGAGCTTTAATAACTAAATAACATAAATAATAATATGGTGGATATTTATTAGCAAGTCGATAACGCATTTCTTCATTATAAAAACCAATATAATTATTATTACTAGCATAATTAATAGCATAATGATTACTATTAAATGTTTGAATAATAACTAAACCTTCTTTTTCGCCACGACCACTTCTACCCGCTACTTGTGCAAGTAATTCAAAAGTTCTTTCGGGACTTTTAAATGATGGGATAAAAAGTGATGTATCAGCGTTTAAGACCCCAACTAATGTTACATTAGGAAAATCTAGTCCTTTTGAAATCATTTGTGTTCCTAATAAAATATCATATTCATGATTTTGAAAATCTTTGATAATTCTTTCATGACTTCCTTTACGAACTGTTGTATCAAGATCCATTCGTATAACTCTTAAGTTAGGGAACAAATTACTAATTTCTTCTTCAATTTTTTCTGTTCCTGTGCCACTTAAAGCAAGTGAATCACTCTTACATACAGGGCAAACACTTGGCTTATTTATCGCAAGGCCACAATAATGACATCGTAAATTATCTTTATTTTTGTGATATGTATAACTTACATCACAATGTGGACATGTAAAAACATAACCACAGTTTTTACACATCATACTACTTGAATATCCTCTTCTATTAATTAATAAAATTACTTGTTCATGATTATTTGTTCTATTAATGATCTCATCATACAATTCTTTAGAAAAAGAACTTCTTTTTATTTTTTCACTTTTAGTTAAATCAACAATTTTTATTTTCGGTAACTTACTATTACCAACACGATGTGGTAATAATAATATTTTATACAAACCTTTTTGCGCTTTCGCAAAAGTAGTTAATTCTGGCGTTGCACTACCAAGAATTAATGGGCAATTAAAATGTTTACTTCGCTCTTCTAAAACATCGATTGCATGATACTTAGGCATATTATCTTGTTTATAACTATCGGTATGACATTCGTCGATAATCATAACACCAACATTATCAAGTGGCGCAAAACAAGCACTTCTTGCCCCAATTACGATATCTACTTCTCCTCTTTTAATTCTTCGGTATTCATCATATCTTTCACCATCAGATAAACCGGAATGTAATATCGCAATACGTTCAAATCTTTCTAGGAATCTCTCTTCAATCTGGGTTGTTAAAGTAATCTCTGGCACTAATAATAATGCTTGTTTACCAGACTTTATTACTTTATCTATTATTTCCATATAACATAATGTTTTACCAGAACCAGTAACTCCAAATAATAAATATGTTTCATTTTTATCTAAATTAATACTATTAACTACTTTTTCTTGTTCTTCTGTTAATATTATTTTATCTTTCAAATTACTATCTTTATGATAACGATATATTTCTTTTTCATATTTAATCAGATAATTCTTTTTAATTAAAGTATCCACACTACTATTAATATTTTTTAATTCTTGATAACTAATTTCATCACAATTATTAAACATTTCCATAATTATTAATTGTTTATCAGTTAATTTATTAATAGTAATATTTTGATTAACTTTAACATAATACTCTTGTTTAATATTAACTTTTTTAGTTTTTAATTTAGCTTTTAAAGCTTTAGGTAACATTACTTGATAACAACTAATTAAAGTACTTACTGTTTTCTTACTTAACCATTTACCTAAATTTAATAATTCATCATTCAAAATTGGTTCGTCATCAACAACACTAATAATATCTTTAATATCATCATATTCACCATCTAATATTTCCATAATAATTCCTTGTACAAAAGAATTATTAAATGGTACTTGTACTCTTTTACCAATTGCAATTTGACTTATTAAATCATCATTAACATGATAAATAAAACTCTTATCTACATTAAAAGCACTATATTCTATTAAAACATTTATGTACATATAATCCTTTCTATTATAAGAAAATTCCGTATAACGGAATTTAATTAAAATCTTTTAAAATATCTTCTATTTCACTATTATTATCTACTTTAATCTCTTGTTTTTTATCAAACCATAAAGGAGTATTATTAACGTCTAACTTCTTTATTTCTTTAACTTTAGGATCTTTAACCATTTTCTTATGTTCTTTTTTGCAAATATTCATCGCTTCTTTAACGGTTTCAATATTAAGACGTTTCCATTGACCAGCGATGGTTTCAATAAATTCTTTATTTAATTTCATATTATTAACTTTTAAAGCATAATCTATTAAAACATTAATAACCCCAGGATTTAATTTTTGATCAATCATTAAATTCTCAATAATCTTTTTATCACGCATCGTAGGTTCGGCGCCATTATAAGAACTTTTTAAGTAATCATAAGGACTAACATTTTCAAAAGTGTAAATCATTTTAGCAAGATCACTCTTATCACCAGTTGGTTCTTTTAAATACTCTGGTTGGGTATTATAAATTAATGTTGGTAATTTACCATTATTCTCATATTGATAATAATTACGACATAATTTACGTAATTCATTACTATCAATCATACCTTTTTCATTGATAGCATTTCTTACTAGACCTTGCATATTTAAATTATCTATTTTATAAATATAAGCTAAATAAATAATTAATTCATTAGTTTCTTGATTAAAACATTTACTAGAAACCATTTGTCTTGGAATACCACTTATTATTAAGTTAAGATCAATATTGCTTTTTATTTCTAATTTTCTTGTTTTATCACTAATGATATCTTTATTCTCTAAGTTATAACCATTAACACTAGTATATACTTCATCAAAAGATGTAGTAATATCTTGATAATCTTTAAAAGAAGAACGATGAATACGATATTTATCTACTATTTTTTCATATTCTACTTTACCTAAATTATTATATAAAACAACATTTAATAAAGGATGATTTAAAAATTCACTAGCTGGTATGGGTGCATATAAAACATAAACATAACTATTAATACTATCTTCCTTAAAGAAAGTTTTCAATAAACCAATCGCTTCTAATTTACGACGAGCATCAATAATTGTTTTTAAATCCGTCATCATTAAACTCATTAAATGATGATGATTAAATTCTTCACTCTCAATACCATTACGATCTAAATCATTATATAAAGTTAAATATAAACTTACAGATACCATCCCAATTATCGGTTGATATAAAGTAACTAATAAATCTTTTTCACGATCTGTAATTAAAGCTCGATTAAATACTTTATATGTATCTGCTGGTAAGATTGTTTTCATAAGCCTTCCTTAATTTAATTATATCAAAGATAATCCCAATAATTAAACATTTTACAATTATTTAAATAAAAACTCCATTTGTTATCCAAATGAAGTTTTTGTTATTAATGAAATATTCCTTCTGCCCAAACGCCATTACGAGCTTCAACTTTTATTCTGAATGATATCGGATTGTTTTTAATACTTGACCATTCGCTAGTTGTGAAAACAGTTCGTCCATTAACCCATTCATCAGTAGTACCACCTTCAATACCATAAGTATCTGTAATTGCTATATCATTTTCATCAATATAAGCTTTAATATTGATAGTACCATTAACACCAGTTGCACCTTTGGCAATATAACCATATAAGATTTTACTATTTGAATTAATAGTATGCCGTGTTAAATAATATACATTTACGTTATGTCCACGATTTGAAAAATAATAATCATCTAGTTGACCTAAATTAGTTGCTGTAATTTTTGTTGAAATAGGAATTTCTTTGTTGTTAACTCTATTATTGACATCTATCGCACTAACAACATATTCAATACCGGCATCATTAGTTGTATCACCAGTAATAGCAATTGTAAAACTACCAACGTTATTTGTATCAGTATCTACCTCACTTACCGAAATGGGAAATATATTTGATAAACTAATATAGTTTTGTTCAGTACTATTAAAATGAATTCTACCTACACTAAGACTATTATTAGAACCTGTTCTTATATAAGTAAACATTGCATAAGCTACACCGACAGCAACTATAACTAAAAGAAATGTTGAAATAATTATTAATTTTTTATTATTATTCATATCTTACCTCTCTTTAATCATAAATAATTAGCAAAAAAGTGTCAATAATCTATGACACTTTTTTCAACTCCATTCGTAAACGTATATTATCATTACGACTAAATGTATATTTGGTGTTATTAATAGTACTATAATCCATATATGTAATATCTATTAATTCACCATAATAAGTAATATTATTAACTGTATTTGCTATATAAACTAGATAATTACCTGTTGGTAGATTTGATAAATCAACTTCTTTATTGAACCAAGCTCGTGTTTTATCTAAGTTATCAGATACCGCCATGGTAATAGGATAATCACCATTAGTAATACTTCCTAAATCATATTTATATACTTGATAATTAGTTTTATCCTCGAATATTAATTCACGTTTAACATTATCATTAGTACCAAATGGCATACCATAACTATGACTTGTTCCTTTAATAGTTATCTTATTATCATTTAGTTTTAAATCATAGAAGAAGTTATACATATTATCAAGAGTTTGCGGAATATTAGTACTTATTAAATGTTCTCTCACTCTAAATAATAATGGACTATTTAAAGTACTATAATCAATATCAATAGCGTATTCTTTTTGTTTACCAACTACTCTTCTTGCCATATCCATATAAGCGATATTAGTGAATAACGTTTTTGTTTGATAATTATTCATTTGCGCAAAAACATAGATTTTATAGTCACCTACTGGTAAATTTGTTAAATCAATATTTGATTTGAACCAACCGCCAGAATAATCATATGTTTCTTTATCATCTAATGAACTCATTTCATATGGATAATCTTGCCAATTAGCTAAATTGTAAACTATTTCTTCGTTGGTATTCTCATTAACAAAAATTAATTTATGCGTTACTACTTTATTATTAATACCTTGGCAAGCTAAGAAACCACTAAATTCAAATGTATTATCAGAAATATGTTTCAATGAATTATACATGAATAATGGATTAGAATCATGCATATCTAATACCGTAATTGTTACTTCTTTAGATACTGTATTACCAAATGAATCAGTTACGGTATAAGTTATTTTATAAGTACCTTTTTTAGTAGTATCAACACTACCCGTTACTTTTATCTTATTAGTGATGTCACCATCTTCAGTATCTATTGCTTTAACACCCGCCAATACATTAAAGTTATCACCAACATAAATTGTTTGATCACTTGCAGTAATAACAGGTTTCATATCAACAAAATCACTAGTATATGTTACATAACTATTAGCTCCATCAATATAGCAATATCTTAAACTATCAGTAACACTATACAATACCTTTAAAAGTGTTTTATTATCTACTTTTGTTCTATCAATAATAGCGAAGGCATTTTTATCGTAAATACTTGCAACACTATTCGTTAATTTAGTATCACTATAACAACTTACATACTTACCTTCTTCTTCAATATTCACTTTTAATAAGTCACGGTTATCAACTAAAGTTACCTTACTCGCATCTACCCAATAATGTTGATATTTTTGATAATCTGTAATTACCCAATAATATGTTTTATCACCACTAGTCATCTTTTCTAAGATTGTAATATAACTTCCTTTTAAAATAGTTCCTTTTTTAGTTAATAAACTAGATGTGTAATAATAATCAATATTTTGGTTAACTAAACCTAATTTAACGGTTTTATCTTTATCTAGATATGATTCATAAGTACTAGTTTCACTTTTTACATCAATTGGTTTGTTATAAGAGCCATCTGGGTTCTTAGCATCATTTATCTTCATAAAGTTTGATGAATGAACATATAAGTAACCATTCCAATTATATTTAGGAAATGAACTAGAAGATGATACAATCTTACCACTTGAATTAATATTTGATTCACTTTGAATTTTATACCAAATATTACTACCACTAACTGTCGTTCCTTCAACTTCTTCAATTAATACTAAAGGAATGTTTTTTTCTTTAATTGTATATACACTAGTACTACTAGTATTAGGTGCTGTTCTAACATTAATATTTGTTCCTGTAGAAACAACTAATTGATAATAATCATAATCTTTCATACCATTTGATAAATCAATATCGAAATAATATGAAGCAGCTTTTTCACCCCAATAAACATCAGATGCATAATCATGATTCATACCTGTATCTTTGTTACCAAAGTGACCACCATGATAACGACTATCGGCAACTTCACTATAACCATAATTAACATAATAATAGGCATGCGAATTAATACTACTACGAATATCTAAGTAACTTGTACCACTGGCAAATGGTGATGAATCAACAGCGTTATGACCAAAAATATTATTTTTCTTAATTGCTAGTGAACTTGTTCCTCTAGCTGATTCATTAATACTAATACCAAGCATTGCCATCGCATTAGCGCCATACATATATTCAGCATTTAAATAATGATCTGCTTCTCCATAAATTGTTGAATACTTACTAACTTTTGTTTTACCATAAATAGAACCAATAAAACCATATTGTGTACGGAAATAAGTATCCATATCATCGTTAGTATAATTAGTTCTTGTTCTTTGTGGTAAATACATATAATAATTATAGTAAACATGATCTTTATTAACTGCTTTAGTACTAACACCAGCTTTATTATCATCTATTAAATCGTAATAGTTTTGATAAAAATAATGACCATCATAACTATAATATTTACCATTAGGAATATAATCGACTTTAGGTCCTATTTTATAAGACATACTAGTACCGGTTTTTTCAATATTACTAGTATAGTAATGTCGAACATAATTATTATCTATATTATAGTAACTACTAGATTTTACCCAAGCAATAGGAACTATTTTATAATAGTCTTTCTTAATCCAACCAGTAACACCACTAATTTCTAATTTAACACTATAATTACTATAATTAAAATCTAATAAACTAGCATCAGTTCCGCCATAAAGAGAACTACCATTGATATAAGTTTTTTGGGTTTTAACAGTATTACTAGTATAAATATAAGTTAATACATCACTACCTTTATCCAAGTATAATAAGCCATATTTAGCATTAATAACTTTAGTAACATTATCTTTTCTTTCAAGAATAATTAAATCTTTTTCTTCGTTACTATTCATGGCATTCAAAGCATCAGTATAACTTGTATAACATTCAATCTTAGTAATAGAACCATCAGTATTAGCTTTACCTAATTCAATATTAGGACAAACAGCTCTACTTGACAAATCCGTTCCTGTTAAAGCATAAGCATTAATAAAAAGTGACATAATGAAAACACTAATAATTAAGAATTTTCTCATTATATCACCTACTTTCTCACCATAATTATACCATGACAGCCATAAAAAAAGATGTTTTCACATCTATTTTTATTTTTACTTTACACTGTTGAACACTATATTTTTACACATTTTTACATTCTAAATAGTAAAATTAATTATCTTCATCTTTCTTTAATATTTCATTATCAATTAAATAATTAGTAATAGCTTGAAAGTTCTCATCAAATGGTTGTTTGATTTGATCATGTTTAATCCACATTGTAGACCAGGAACTATTTTCTTCCATGATTTTCTTAACTAATTCATTGCTAATTACTGGATTATTCTCTTGATGATTAATATCAACGCAATGTAATTCATCATATATCTTACATTGAATATCACATTCTAATTTATCGCATTCAAAGGCAAACATGGCTTCCTTAGTACTATGACTATCAAACTCTAAAAATAATTTTTCTATTTCTTCACCATCAATTAAATCTTTTAAGATACTATGAACAGCTTCATGTTCAATCTTTTCTTTGTCTTCCACAGTCATATCATTGGGAGTAAGATCACCAATAATCGTTTCGCCTACTTCATGAATGGCTAACATATATATTACTTTCATAATATCGATGTCATACTGATATTCTGATTTGATAGCAAGCGCTAACATCTGAACACCAAAAACATGCTCTGCCACACTTTCAAGACGTTCTTTTTTAACTTGCCAATATAACCATCCAGTTCTTATGACATCTTTTAAGCGATTACATATTAAATAATAATTAATTACTCTTTCTTCTTTTTTCACTTTTGACCTCGTAAATAGGCTTCATAAGTATTTTGCATTAACATAGCAACTGTCATTGGTCCGACACCACCTGGTACTGGTGTTATTAATTTAGCTTTTGGATAACAATCTTCATAATCAATATCACCAATTAATTTATCTTCCATTCTATTAATACCAACATCAATTAAGATAGCACCTTTTTTAATCATTTCTTTCTTTAAGAAATTAGGCTTACCAATCGCAACGACAACAATATCAGCATGTTTCGTATATTCAGTAATATTAACTGTTTTCGAATGACATAATGTAACCGTACTATTAGCATTAACAAATAAGTTTACCATTGGTTTTCCTACTAAAATACTTCTCCCAATGACAACTACTTTTTTACCGACTAAATCAACATTACTTCTTTTTAATAGTTCCATAATTCCTTTTGGTGTACAACTTACTAAACATTCACTATTATTTAATAATTTACCAGCATTGATATAGCTTAAGCCATCAACATCTTTATTACTATCAATATGATTAACGATTTTTGTACTATCTAAATTACTTGGTAATGGTAATTGAACAATAATACCATTAACACTTGTATCAGCATTTAACTTATCAATTTCCCCTAATAATTCTTCTTCACTAATCTTATCAAAATGTAAATGTAAATATTCTATTCCTACTAAATTAGCAGCTTTTTCTTTTTGTCTTACATAGACTTTACTTGCTTCATTATTACCGACACTAATAACTACTAATTTGGGTTTAACTTCTAATAAACTTATTTTTTCTTTTAATTCTTTTTTAATATCTTTACTTATTTCTTTACCATCAATTATTTTATTCATTATTATTTAAATCCTTTCTTAATTTATTATAATTAGGGCAATGTTCTTCTACACAATTCCAAAAATCCTTGGAATGATTATGATATAAAAAATGACTTAATTCATGAATTATAACATAATCTAAATATTTAATATTTCTTTTAATTAATTCTAAATTTAATGTTACTTTTTCTAGTTTATAATTACATACTCCCCAACGTGTTTTCATACTTCTTATCATTAAAGTTGGATATGGAATATCATAATGAAAACTATGATATATTTTATCTAATTCTTGTTGAAAAATAACTTTAGCTTGTTTTTTATACCAATTATCAATATTAACATTTTTGTTAATAAAAACTTTATTATTACCTAAAACTACTTTTTTAACATTTAGTTCGCTTATTTCATATTTTTTTCCTAAATAATAAAAATTATTATCAATCTCTTTTTTATTATCAACTCTATTTGCCATTTTAGTAACCATTTTAGCGATACTATTTTTATTATCTTCAATTATTTTAATAATTTCACGATTACTAGTTAGAGTATTAACAGAGATATAAATATTTAGATCTTCTTTAACACGAATATTTATTCTTTTTAAGCCTCTTTTTTTAGTAATAATAATATCATATTCTTGGCCATTTATTTCTATTTTCATAATTATCACTCATAGATTATTATATAAAAAAAAGAATACTATTACTAGTATTCTCTTTATTTATTTACACATGTTTTTAAACGATAACTATATTGTACTTGTTCACTACCATCTAACTTGACATAACCTTCTGGTAATTCAGATTCTAACATTAAATCTGTATATTCAGTAGATCCATCAGTATAATGTGTACTAACACTTCTACTACGATAGTATGTTTCTTTAGTAGTTGTTTTTTCTTCATATGAATAACCAGTTACTACTAACTTTGTAGTTAATGTAGCAGGTTTTGTTGTTGTAACTTCTGTTTTAACATAACAATCATATAAAATCTTACCGTTTTGATCAGTATATTTATTAGGACAAGAAATAACACTACTGTTACCAAACCATCCTGTAGCTGATAAACCTTTAACTAATTTAGTACCTTCTGTTTTAATAGTACAAGTTGTTCCTGATAAAGTACCTTCTTTACATGTATATTCTTCACGTTTTTCAACGATTTCTTTAACATTACGAATTGTTTCGCTATTTGTTACTTTAGTTGTACTTGTTTTAGCTACCCAAGTTTCAACATCTTCTTCTTTAGTTTGAACTTGACGAGAACTTGTAGCAGTTATTTTTTCTTTTGTCCAATCACTCCAGCTACCATAACTTGAATAAGATGATCCTGGAATTGTTTTAACACCTTTAACTAAAGTTCTAGTTCTTTCTTCTAATTTAGGAAGATCTACTCTAGTCGTTGACCAGTCTGTCCAACGATCACATGAATAAGCACTGTAATCAGTATCGTCATCATCGTCATCTGTTGGTGGTTCTGGTTCCGGTGTAGGTGTTGGTGTAGGTTCATCATCATTATAGTTAATAGTACCATCTAGTAAACTATCACCATCACAGTTAGTACAAGATACATTTGTTAATGTATAATAGAATAATTTTGTACGATTTTCTTTACTACAAATAGCATTTACTGTTAAAACATAATTTGAACTTGTTTTCTCTAAACTTGCATATGAAGAATTTAAATTACAAGTGTTTTTATTAATATCAACAAATTCTGTTAAATATCCTTTATCAATTAAAGTATCAACGGTTATTACATCAATACCATTTTTAGGTTTATTATCAATAAAGAAATATTTTTCAGCAGCTTTTCTTAACTTCGTAAGATTTTCATTCATATTAGATGTATTATCAGCAATTGGTGTAGGTGTAGGTGTTACCTTATTAGGTTTATTACCTGCTAATTTACCTATTAACCAAATTAAAATAATTAAACATAATATAATGATTATTACTTTAAAAATAATATTTTTATTTCTTTCCCAAAAACTACTTTCTTGTTCAAATTCATCTTCTGAGACATATTGATTATTATATTCATCATATGATTCTGCATTATTTGTATAATCTTCTGTGTACATCTCTATTCCCCCTTAACTGTTTCATATTATATCATAGTTGTCTAAAAATGTCAAATAAAACCCTATTTAGACAACAAAAAAATCATAGACTAAGCTATGATTAAGGGTAAATTGTATGGTATCCTATAAATTAATTTTACGGCTTAGGTCGAGTTGAGTTTCTCTAAATTCTACCATAAGTTACCTACCGGCCATTTCTGTTTAAAGAATTTAATCCAAGGGACTACTCGATTACCACTTAGTCCGCACCACAATCTTTATAGATTGACACCCTAGAGGTTTTCCCAAACAAACAATTAATATTTTTATTCGCTTTTGCAAGGCTTTTTTCAATTGCTATCCCAAAGACTCACTCACGACATGTGTTTATTATATGTTTCTCTCAATAAAAGGATCCAATGTATGCCATTACACCTTCTCCTTAAATTTAAAATTATATAGCCACCCCGATCTGGTCGAACAAAGCAACTATATAAAGTTCTTGCACAATTAATGGATTTTTAGCCCCATCTTCCAATACTCTGTTTGACTAGAATAATGCACCACACGGATATAATTATAGCAAAAATCACTCTTTTTGTCAAATTGCGAAAAAGAAAAATGAGTGCTTTTAAACACTCATCAAATCGTTTTCTTTTTCTTTTGTTACATCTTCTGCTTGCTTATTATATTTATTAACTAACTCTTGAATATCGTCTTCTGTTTTCTTTTCAGAATCTTCTGGAAGATCAGCATTTTTAACTAAATCCATACCATCACGACGTGCGTTACGGATTGCTACTTTAGCATCTTCACACATTCCTTTTACTTGTTTAACAAGTTCTTTACGACGATCTTCTGTAAGTGGTGGAATAACAATACGAATATTTTCGCCATCATTATTTGGAGTGAATCCTAAATTTGCTTCATTAATGGCTCTTTCAATTTCTTTTAAACAACTCTTATCAAATGGTTTAATTAATAATTGACGAGCTTCTGGTACATTAACATTAGCTAGTTGTTTTAATGGAGTTGGTACACCATAATATAAGACTTTAACGCCATCTAAACTACTAGGGTTAGCTCTACCAGTTCTTACTGTTTTAAAACGATTCTCTAATGCAGCAATTGCATCTTCCATTTTTGTTTCTACTTCTAATAAAATTTCTTCTTCCATAATTCACCTTCAACTTTATTTTATTATAATTTTATTTTAAATCAAGTTTTTTCTTTGAAAAACTGTTACTTCTTTATTAATATATACTTTTATCTTACAACTAGTAACAAACTTTATAAAACCTAACCCATCAATACATAAATCTTCTTGATCATTAATTTCATAATTAATACTAGGTAATTCTTGTAATTTGTCTTTTCGATAATTACAACGACGAATCTTTATTTCATTAGGTACATAAAAAGTTAAACTATTATGATCACCTTCTAAATAATCAATTCTTAATAAATCTCCTATTACTAAAGCTTCATTTTTTCTTAATTGATAAGTTTTTGGTTTAATTTGTCTTTTACTATTAAGTTTTTTATATAACTTTTGATCAACATAATTAATTATATTATGACTATCTATAATACCTGGAGTATCAAATAATGTTATTTTCTTATTAATAGGAATCATTACTTTATTTAAAGTAGTTGATGGTAATGGTGATATCGTTAAATTAGTATTACCATCACCATAATTATTAATAAATCTTGTTATTAGACTACTTTTACCAGCATTAGTATAACCAACTACATAAACTTTTTCACTCTTTTGGTATTTAAGAATTGCTTCATATAATAAATCCATATGATAATTTTTTTCACTACTAACAATGATAATATCTTTAAATGGTAAATTCTTATCCATATAGTATTTCTTTATCTTTTCATCTTTAACACTTAACGGTAATAAATCACGCTTATTAATTACTAAAATAATATCATTTTTTAAATACTTATCAATACTTTCAATTTCTTGTGGCAGATTAAGAATATCAACAACGTATAATACTAAATCACGGCTACGATTAACCATTGATAAAATAGTTGGATAATCAACTAAATTAGAAGCGACACTTTCGTATTCACCATAATGACGTAAGCGAAAGCAACGCATACATAAATCATTTTCTAAATTAATGGTATAACCTAGTTTAAGAATATTTTCATCTTGTAATTTAACACCACAACCACTACAATGTTTGACTTTCTTCATAATATTCGCCATCCTTAAAATTTATTCTTTTTTTCATTATTCTTTCAATTCGACGATTAAACCATGTAACTCTTAAATCTTTTTCACCTAATGGATCAACTAATAATGTTTTATAACCAGCTCTTACGCCAAACAAGATATCGGTAAAGAATTGATCTCCTATTATTAAGACTTCATTTTTCTTAAACTGATATTTATCAATTGTTTTGGTAAAGAATAAAAATGGTTTAAACACATGGTAATAACCTTCACAATTAAGCCATTTTACATAACGATATACTCTTTTACGACAATTATTAGATGCTACTATTACTTTAAAATCTTTTAATAAATTATTAAATAATTCTTTAACACGATTACTAGCATCATTTTCTTTAATATAAGCTAAAGTATTATCTAAATCAAAAACAATTAGTTTAATACCAATTTTTTTTAAATACTTATAATTTATATTAAAAACATTATCTTTATATATATCTGGCTTAATTTTCTTCATACAATAATTTTACTATAAACCTTTCTCATTATCAATTATTATCTTTTAAATATTGATATAAGTTTTCTGCAACTTCTTTTGGTAGTACTTCACTAAGTTCATCAACTGAAGCTTCCTTAATCTTCTTTAAAGAACTAAATTTTCTTAATAAATCTTTTCTTCTTTGTTCACCAATACCTGGTACCATTTCAAGAACACTAGATAACATCCCTTTATTCTTAATTTCACGATGATATGTAATCGCATAACGGTGAACTTCTTCTTGAATATTAGCAAGGTACAAGAATAAGTTACTATGCGAATCAACTTTAATCTCTTCTAAATTACGATTAATAATCACATTAGTTTTGTGATGGGAGTCCTTTTTTAAACCAATAATATTAATTGGTAATTTAAGTTCATCAATTACTTCTTTAACAACATTTACTTGTAATTCACCACCATCAACAACGATCAAATCAGGATATGTTTTCTCTTCCATCATTAAACGGAAATACCTACGATATACTACTTCTCGCATAGCTTATAAATCATCTTTAACGGAAACATCAACTTTAAATTTACGATATTCTGATCGTTCCGGCAAAAAATTATTAAAGACAACCATTCCTCCTACATAATACGTTCCAAAAAGATGCGAATTATCAAAAGACTCCATACGATTTACTTTATAACCTAGAATATTTTCTAATTCATTAATCGCTTTCATTCTTTTTTCTTCGTCTTTCGTTAATTCTTCTTCTTTTTCTTCTAGATGTATTTTAGCATTTTCATAAGCTAAATCAAGTAATTTTTTAATATCACCTTTTTCTCTAGTTTCAACTTTAATATTAAAATATTCACTTAATAATTTACTATCTATATAACTAGGTACGATTATTTCTTTAGGCAATAAATTCTTTTCATAAAACTTAATTATATATTCATTTAATGCTTCATCATAATCGCTTAAAGTATTTATTATTCTTTGATCTCTACCAAATAATACACCATTACGGATAAAGAATACTTGAATAGATAAATAGTTATTATCTTGATAACAGTTAAATAAATCAAAATTCAAATCTTTGTTTAAAGATATTTTTTGTTTTTCATTAGTAACATGAATATCATCTAACATCTTTTTAAATTCTAAAGCTTTTTCATAATTCATAATCTTACTAGCTTTTTGCATTTCTTCATTGATCTTTTTTTCAATATAAGTATTATTACCAGATAAAAAAGCTTTTATTTCATTATACATTTCATTAATAATATTCTTATCAACATCTAATTTACAATAACCTAAACATTCACCCAAATGATAATATAAACAAAGATCTTTCTTTAATTTATCACATTTTCTTAAAGGATATAACCTATTTAACATATTAACTGTACGTTTTGCACTACCAACATTAGGAAATGGTCCATATAAATTATTCTTATTCTTCTTGATCTTAACATTACGAACTATTTTTAAAGTAGGATACTTATCATTAGTTAATTCAATATATGGATAACTCTTATCATCTTTTAATAAAACATTATATTTAGGATTATACTTTTTAATTAAAGTAATTTCTAGTAATAAACTCTCTAATTCTGATGATGTAACAATATATTCAAAATCAGCGATATTACTTACTAAAACTTTAGTTTTCCCAGTTACTGTTCTTGTAAAATAACTCTTTAATCTTCTTTTTAAGTTCTTAGCTTTACCAACATAAATAATTATGCCATCTTTATCTTTCATTTGGTAAGAACCTGGAAGTTCTGGTACTAATTTAAGTTTTTCACTAAACATATAAACCACCGAAGTAATTGTATCATAATAACACAATAAAAACTAGATTTCTCTAGTTTTAGACATGTTTATAAAAAAAATAGAGATAATAATATCTCTATTCTATATCTACACCTTTATTTAATTCTTTTTTACATAAAATACTCATTAAAGTAATGATGATTACATAAATAATAATTGATATTAGTACTAATAGTTTAAATGATGAACTATTAAGCATAATATTATTTTTAAATAAGTCCATAATATTACTATTGAATACTCCTGTTATAAAGACTAGGAATAAGACAATTGATTGGGCTAATAAGTAAGCAATAAAACCAACTAATACTGAACATCCTGCTTTACCATTACTTTTTCTGTAACCTAAGATAATGCCTAAAAAGCCACATTGAATAGCATTAAAGATTTCTAAGAAAATAACAGTTAACATACTTGTAATAAATAATGTTGTATTAAATTCTAAACCCGTTGTTATTTTATTTATCATTCCTTTTACTATTAACCAATTCTCTTTTGTATAAAAAGCGACAAACAAACATAAGACTATAATTATAAAACCTATAATATAAAAGATTAATGTTTGTATAAACTTTGAATTATAGATATCCTTTTTAGTAACTGGTAAAGTGTGTGTTAAATATGCTTCATCTTTATAGATAGAATCTCTAAATCTTATCCAACTAATCATCATTGTATTAATTAATATATTTGCTAACATGGAAAACATACATCCATAACTAATATTAGTTAGAATATGTAACATAACTGTACTACCAAGAGATGAGAATAATCTTGATAAGATCGAAAAGAAGAAAGCTAAAAGGTAAAAGACAATCATTCTTTTAATCATAAATTTTAAATCGTATTTTAATAATTTAGTTAACATTTGAACATCCTCCTAAAGATTTCATCAATCGAAGCATCTTCTTTATTTCTTAATTTATCAGCATCACTTTGTAAAACGACCTCACCTTTATCAATAAAGATTACTTCATCAAGAATTCTTTCAATATCAGAGATTAAATGTGTTGAAATAAGGACACTCGAATTTTCTTTAAAATTAGATAGAATGGTATCTAAAATATAATCCCTAGTAGCTGGATCAACACCACCTAATGGTTCATCTAAGATATATAGATCAGC
>JAEEGL012247463.1_pt1 | contig 34561 bp, 31 predicted proteins | sample 9134231 | NCBI WGS metagenome assembly JAEEGL01 (sample SAMN16246548, study PRJNA631951) | gut metagenome | biome: gut microbiome; feature: rumen; material: fiber-attached | host: Bos | place: Iran: Karaj | collected 2018-10
TGAATATTTGAAATTTCAAGCGCCTGCTGAGTGAATATACCCTGTTGAGAAGCATCGGAATTTTCAATGGCGGCAATATAGTCCGCATCTGTCAGAATGCTCTCGTATTGCGCTCTGTGGCAGGTGGGAACACGTTTGAACGTTTTGGGGTCCTCAACATACTCAATACCGTATTTGCAGAGCACCAGACCCCAGTGCGCCTCGGCATCGGAGTTGTTCTCGTTGAGTATTTTTTCATAGACCTCCGCCGCCTTGTCAAATTCGGATTTGAGGCGCAGGTTGTTTGCGCGGTTAAACAAATTGTTGATTACATCATCGCTGCCCTTAGGCAGAGTCTGCACCGAGCCGCAGCTGTCACAGGTGCCGACAGCGTCGCCGGGGTTGAACTCAATATTACCCCCGCACATTTTACATTTTAAAAGAGCCATAACAAAACTCCTCAAAGAAATAATGAATAAAAAGCAAATAATTAGATATAAAAATCCAAATTAAATTATATTATATTATTATAGAAAATTCAATAATATTTATTCGTTTGAAGAAATTGCAAAAGTGTTTATGAATAACCCCGTAATTAAACAGGACTGTGCCTTTTAAAGTTGAAAGAAACACAAAGCAACATTTGTTAAATAAAGTTCGATAAAACTTTATGTTTCAGATTAAAAGACTAAGCTCCGGATGCACCTTGCATCCGGAGCTTGTTGATATTATATCTTTTTTAACCGGCTCTGATTGTATATGACAATTGCCGCATTGTGATTTGATTACTTTTTACCGGCTTATGAGCGGCCGCCTTCCACAGAGCTTTTTTCATTATATAAACTTTACAGAACCGCGTTCCCTTCGTCGTTTATGCAAAGCATGCATACGCCTGCAATAAGGTTGACGAACAGCAGCGAGCAGATTTTGAAACCGAGAGTCATCGGCTCGCCTCTGTCAATGCAGTGAAACGCCTTTATTGTCATCGGAATACACCATAAAAGCGGAATAATGAGCCAGCCGAATGTAACGCAGCCGACCACCATAAACGCCTTGATGAGCAGCTTTATAAGGTCACTCGTCTGCGCCGCCGAATTTGACGGCTGACTGTATTGATAGGCGTTGCCCGCTCCGACTCCGCCGTGGTCCTCCGCCCTGTATGAGTAGGGGTTGCGGTTGGGTGCGCCGTATTGCGGTGCTCCCTGAGGAGGCGCATTATACGCTCCCTGCGACTGAGGCGCGGGATTGAAGCTGTTTCCGCACACAATGCAAAAATCCGCATCGGCTGAAACTCTCGCTCCGCACTGGGTGCAGAACTTGAACTGCTGCTCCTGTGCCGCGGGTTCTTCCTCAACGGGAGGAGTGCTTACGGTTTCTTCGGGCGCCGCCTGCTCCGTTACGGGCTCTGCGGCGGGCTCAACGGCCGCGGGTTCTTCGGTTGCCGCCTTTTCAACGGCAGGTTCTTCATAGGCGGGTGCCTCCGGAGCTACTCTCGCTCCGCAGTTTGTGCAGAATGAACTGCCGTCTGCAATTAATGCTCCGCACTGGTTGCAATACATACCGTGTCCTCCCTTATCTTATAATTATGCTGTCTCTCTCGGGGCCTACCGAAACGTAGCCGATTCTGCAGCCTATCTGCTCCTCAATAAAGAGCACGTATTTTCTCGCCGCCTCGGGCAGGTCCTCCCATTTGCGGACGCCGGAGATATCGGTCTTCCAGCCGTCCATATATTCAATAACGGGCTTTGCGCTGTCAAGCACGCAGGGGAACGGGAACTCGTCCGTCTCTTTGCCGTCAACAATATATTTCGTGCAAACGGGGATTTTATCCATATAGCTGAGAATATCCATCTTTGTCAGCGCTATGTTCGTCGCGCCCTGGCACTCAACGCCGTAGCGTGTCGCAACTATGTCGATGGGCCCGACTCTGCGCGGTCTGCCCGTCTTTGCGCCGTATTCGCCGCCCGCCTCGCGCAGTTTCTCGGCCTCTTCGCCGAACCATTCGCAGGTGAACGGACCTTCGCCCACGCAGGTGGAATATGCCTTTACAACGCCCACAACCTCGTCAATAACAGCCGAGGGCAGTCCCGAGCCGACGGGAGCGTATGCCGCAATGGGGTTTGACGATGTGGTGTAGGGGTGAATGCCGTAATCTATGTCGCGCAGAGAGCCGAGCTGTGCCTCAAACAGAATGCTCTTGCCCGCCTTCTGTGCGTCACGCAGGAAGATTCCCGTGTTGCAGATGAAGGGCTTGATTTTTTCGCCGTAATCCTCAACCCACTTCATAAGCTGTTCCATCGTCGCGGGCTCTGCGCCGTAAACCTTTGTGAGTGTGAGATTTTTCCACTCCATAAGGTCCGCAAGGTGCGCTTTGAGATGTTCGGGGTAAAGAAGCTCGCCCGCAAGCACGGTCTTTTTCTGGTATTTGTCCGAATAAAACGGGGCGATTCCCTGTCTTGTCGAACCGAATTTTTTATCCTTCAGCCTTGCCTCCTCAAGCCCGTCAAGGTCGCGGTGCCAGGGCAGAACAAGTGAGGCGCGGTCGCTGATTTTAAGGTTTTCGGGTGTGATTGCAACGCCCTGAGCGACAACCTCTTCAATCTCTTTCCAGAGGTTTTCGCAGTCAAGCGCAACGCCGTTGCCCAGAATGTTGACGGCGCCCTTCGTGAATATGCCCGAAGGCAGCAGGTGAAGCGCGAATTTGCCGTATTCGTTGATGACGGTGTGTCCGGCGTTGCCGCCGCCCTGGTAGCGCACGACAATGTCGTAATCCTTCGTGAGCAGGTCAACCATTCTGCCCTTTCCTTCATCGCCCCAGTTGATACCGACAATAGCACAGTTAGACATTAAACATTTTCCTCATTTTCCGGGAGAAACCTCCCATATATTTTATTAACCGATTTATTATATCATTTTACGTAATTTATGTAAATATATTTTCTGCATTTTAAGAATAAAAAGAGCGTTTGCCTATATTCCCTTCTCATCCATCCAGCTTTTTGCGAGCACATAGGTCTGCCGTCCGTCGTGCGACATATACGAGCTGTGGTCCGCCCCCTTTATCACCGCCATATCGCTGCCTTTTATATTCTCGTGAATATATAAAGTGTCCTCAAGCCACATTATGTCGAACTGCCCGCTGACTATGTATGCGTGGCAGGTGACCTTTGCAAGAAATTCCGGCGTGAAATCGGGCAGGGTGAGCATCATATCGTTGAGCTTGTCCGGCATAAACAGATTTTTCACCCAAACCCCGATGGGGAAATACGGCTTGAACGTGCCCGGTCTCGAGTTTGCCCCGCAGGCGATTATCGCGCCCGGCGCGTCGGGGTAAAGAGCGGCGAGGGTAATTGCATTTATCGCTCCGTCGCTGTGCCCTATAACAACCGGCTTTTCAATGCCGAGCGCCTTTATAAATCCGTTTAAATCCTTCGCCATAAGATCGTATGAGATTTCGCCGGGGTCGCTGCTTTTGCCGTGGCAGCGGCTTTCGGGCACATATACCGTGTAATCGTTTGCAAGATACTGCGCCGCCTCTTTAAGCGAGTTCGCGCTGCCGCCGTTGCCGTGAACGAGAATAACCGCCCTGTCGCCTTCGCCGTAAACAAGGTAGTGCATTTTAACCCCGTCAAGCTCAACAAAAGCGTCCTCGCGCGGCTCCTCAACGGGAGCGGGAAGTCCGGAGATGTCAAGCGTTATCGCATTGTATTTCTGCGGGTTTATCAAAAAATCAATCTGCGACATAAAGCCGCTGAAAAATGTTGCAAAAGCAAGAATAACAGCCGAAACGGTCTTCATATTCCGCCCCTTTTCTCAGAGTTTTACGGCAACCTCAACGCTGCCCGTGAATTCCTTTTTCACACCGCCGCAGTCTATCTGCGCCCTGATTCTTTCATCTGCGTGCGCCTTTATGACTGCGGTGCCGTTTTCTTTTCTGATTTCAACGCCGATTTCGCCGTTCTGCGTTGTGATATGCCCCTTTACATAATTGAGCCCGTCAACAAGGCAGGGCGAAACAACAACCTTCTCAAAGCCCGCCGAATCATCGGGCTGACGGATTCCGAGCAGGCGTGTGAACAGATATTTCGTAACCGCTCCGAACATCGGATGGTTCTTCGAGCTCTCTCCGTTCCAGTTCTCCCAGATGGTGGTCGCCCCGTTTCTCGCCATATAGTCAAACGAAACCTCACCCCTGCTTGTCAGCAGGTCATACGCCAGCTTCGCCTCTCCGTTGTCAAACAGCCAGCCCGTCAGCGCGGGGGTCGCAATAATTCCCGTGTCGAACATACCGAGCGCGCGGTATTTTTCAACCACCTTTTTATGCACGCCCTCGTTGCCGTTCCCAATCTGAAGCGCAAGGCAGGAGGCGCCCTGAACGTCGCCGCAGTAAGCCCTCTGCTGCTTGCTGAAATACGCAATGTCTATCGCCTTTTTCACTCTTTCGATTCTTTCGGGCAGGTGCCGCGCCTCGCTCTGCCTGCCGAGAATCTCCGCAATCTTCATCACCGTCTGCATGAAGCCGACATAAAGGCAGGTGTTTACAAACGCCTCGGGAATCTTTATCGGCTCGGGCGGGCACCAGTCGCCCAGGCACCAGCCGTCTTTTTCCTCGTGCCAGACAAGGCCGTTGTCGCTCCTCATTTCAAGGTAGTCAAGGAATCTCAGCATCTTCGGGAAGAACTCGTCGAGCAGGTCCCTGTCGCCGTAGTGCCTGTAGAACTGCCACGGCACCTCAACTATGGCGCCGCCCCAGCCCGCAGGTCCTCCGCCTCCGCCCATAAGCGGAGCCGTGTGGGCAACGTGCCCCGTCTCAATGCACTGGCTGTCGGCTATGTCGTAAATCCATTTGCGGTAGAATTCCTTACAGTCGAGCATAAGCATCGCCGCCTCGCAGCAGAGCTGACCGTCGCCCGTGTAGCCGAGGCGCTCCCTGTGCGGGCAGTCCGAAGGCACGCCCGAATGCATGTTGCACAGCTGAGTGTTTATATATGCGTTATAGAGCCAGTTTAACTGTTCGCTGTCGCTCTCAAAAGATGATAAAACAGGGCAGTCGGAATGCACAACGTCAACACGCAGAACCTCTGCATCGCCTTTTACTTTGAACCAGCGGAAGCCGTGCCACGTGAAATGGGGGAAGTATTCTCTGTCCGTTCCGTCGGTTATGAAAACCTCCGTCTGGTAATCCTCCCTGAAATGAATACCGAAATTCGGCTTGTCATATATGTCCTCGGCGTAGCTCACCGTGATTTTTTCGCCCTTCTTTGCGCACTTCACAACGGCGTAGCCCGCCGTGTTCTCGCCCGCGTCATAAAGCCGCTCCTCACCGTCGTCCTCAACAAGCACGGGTGTCAGCGATTTTATGACCTTATCTGCAGGAGCATATTGAATTTCATAATTGCTTTCGGGCGTTTCAATCTCTCTCGACGGCGCAAAATCATTCCCGTCATAGTCCGCCGTCATATAGTTTGCCGGCAGAAGCGTGTAATCGTGCTTTTCGCCGTTATACAGGCAGCTCTCGGTAATATAGCCCTTGTGCGAGAGCGTCGAAGAGTCCGAAAGAACATCTCCGCTCGGCTTTTCAATCACATAGCACAGCTTCGGTCTGCCGAAGGTGACATATCCCTCCGCGTCGCGGTAGTCGTTGCAGTAGTAGCCCGGTCCCAGGCAGATAACCATCACGTTCTCACCGTCTGCAAGGTATTCCGATATGTCGTATTTCACGCAGTAGGTGCGGAACGAAAGCTTGTCAACAAGCGGATACTCAAACTTCGACAAATCCCTGTAATTGTAGTTCGAAGCGTTTGGCACAAGCAGGTCGTCGCTTACCTTTCTGCCGTTAATATACAGCCGGAAAAAACCGAGACCGCAGACCAGAGCGGTCGCAGTCTCGCCTCTGACGGCTGTGAATGTCTTTCTGAAAACAGGTGCGCTGCTGCCGCAGCAGTCAATAAAACGCGCCCCCTTGAAAAGCCCGGTTCCCTTCATTTCATTCACATCCCGTATATATATTTTCTTTTTATTCTCCCGTTGTGTTTTCTTCCGTCTGCACGGCTTCCTGCGCGTCATCCTCCGCCTTCTCTGCGGCGCTGTTTGCCTCGCGCACATAGGCATAGACGGGTTCAAGACGCTCTTTGGTGAGCGGGAAGAAGAACTTGTAAAGTATGAAAATCAGCGTGTAAACAATGGCGGGTATAAGCGTGCATACCTTGAGTATTCCCTCGCTTATGCCGGGCTTGTAGCCGATTTTCGCCATCTCCTCGGTGTAGCCCACCATACCGAGCAGCGTCAGTCCGCCGTAGTCTGCGGCAGTCTGACCGAGCTTTCGGCAGAAGGTGTAAACCGCATAAATTGCGCTCTCGCTTCGCTCGTGCGTCTTGTATTGCTGGTAGTCAATAACGTCCGCAACAACCGCCCAGTTTGTAATTGAAACAAACGAGTAGCCGAAGCCGATTACAAACAGCAGAATCATAAACAGCCACGCCTGATCCCTGCCCGGCTTGATAACATAGGTTGCTATCGCCGCCGCCGCCGAGAAAAACGCGCCCACCTGGCTCAGTTCCTTTTTGCCGTATTTTTTGCTGAGCTTCGGCACAAAGAAAATCATAATCGCAACGGGCAGATACTGCGCGACCGTGCCGAGAATCGAAAGCCGCGTGTCGCAGAAATAGTTTTTGTAAAGATACTGGTTGAGCGAGGAGAACTGAAGCTGACCGCTTATGAGAATACCCGTCACCGCAAGCACAACAAAGGGTCTGCTCTTTATCATCGAGCCGTAGGTCTTTTTCAGGTTCACCTGCGGATTCGGCTCTGAGGGCACACGCTCTTTTGTCGTGGCGTAGCAGACAAGGTAAGCCGTAACCGAGAACACCGCCATAATCAGCGCAAACAGGAACATTCCCTTTCCGTTTGCAACGTCGTAGGTGCCGCCGGCTCCGTCGTCAACCTTTGTGTAAACAATCATCGGGGCGAGCAGCAGAGGCGCCGCTCCGCCCACACCGCTGCCTATCGCGCGGAAGGTGGAGAGCAGAGTCCTGCCGTCGGGGTCGTCCGTAATAACCGAGGCAAGCGAGCCGAAGGGGACGTTCATCCCCGTGTAGAGCATGCCGAAAGCAATATATGTCGCATAGGCAAAGGCGAGGAACACGCCCTGACTCTGCGTCAGCTTGTCAATTCCGAAAAAGCAGAGCAGCTCAGACACAGCGAGCGGAATCGAAACAGTCAGCAGATACCGGCGGTATTTGCCGTTTCTGCCCGGCTTTCTCTTTGCCACAATCGCACCCCAGAGAGGGTCGTTTACCGCATCCCACAGACGGGTGAAAAGAAAAAGGTTTGCAACCGTCGGCTTTGCCCTGAGCTTTAACACGTCGGTCAGAAACACCTTGAGATAAGAGCTGACATAGGTGAGCACAAACATATTGCCTGCGTCGCCTATCATGTAACTCAGCCCGTCCTTTATGCCTATGTGATTCGGGTGAACGGGCTTTTCCTCAGGCAGCTTTCTGTCTTTCGCCATAAAACCACTCCTTCAAAAATACTGTTAATATAATATAACATATTCACAATTAAATCAACCGTAATAATTATTGAATCGCGCCCCGTTGTGTGCTATATTGAAATCAATAAACACGTTGTGCATTATAATTAACGGAGGTGCCCCATGAAAAAAATCATCACAATCGCCCTTCTGATTGCCTCGGCAGTCCTCGTCGCCGCCGGCTGCGCGGCGGGTCAGCCCTCTGCCGTCTTTGCCAAGGCGGTAACCGTATGTCTGGAGTGTATCGGCATTGGATAAACGAAAACGCTTCGCCGTTCAGGCACTTTCAACCTTTCTGCACAACGCTGATTTCAGGGGATTTTTCACGGGCAGAATCTCACAGTCCCCCGCAAAAAACGTCTGCGTGCCCGGTCTCAACTGCTACTCCTGCCCCGCCGCCGCGGGCGCCTGCCCCGTCGGCTCTCTCCAGAGCGCGCTCGGTGCGCAGAAGTTCAGGTTCCCTTATTACGTCCTCGGTCTTCTCATCTTCTTCGGTGCGCTCGCAGGCAGATTCATCTGCGGCTTCCTGTGCCCCTTCGGCTTTTTGCAGGATTTGCTTTATAAAATTCCGTTTTTCAAAAAAATCAGAACCTTCAGAGGCGACCGATACCTGCGGTGGATAAAATACGCCGTTCTCATCCTCCTCGTCATCGTCCTGCCCCTCTTTGTCAAACTCACACCGTTTTTCTGCAAATATCTGTGCCCCTCGGGCACTCTTGCGGGCATATTGCTCGCCTTCTCCGACACCCGCCTTTTCGACCTCTTCGGCACAATGTTCGCCTGGAAGGCGTGCGTGCTCGGCATCATCGTTCTCGCAAGCGTTCTCATCTTCAGGCCGTTCTGCAAATACCTATGCCCCCTCGGCGCGTTCTACTCCCTTTTCAACCGTGTCTCCGTCTTTAAGATGGCAAAAAACGAAAGCGCCTGCGACGGCTGCGGCAGGTGCAAAAGAACCTGCAAAATGGGCGTCAATCCCGCAGAGAACCCCAACGCACTTGAATGTATCCGCTGCGGCGAGTGCATAAACGTCTGCCCGCACTCCGCCCTTGAATACACAACCGCTTTTTCAAAAAAGACGGCAGACGGCAAAGAAAGCGGCGCAGCCCACGAAGATAAAAAAGAAACCGCGCAATAAGGAGTGATAAGATGAGCGGCGGCAATGTGAATATTGAAACTGCAAAAAAAATCGCCGCGCTCGTCGCAGAACTCGGCGGAAAAACATATTATGTCGGCGGAACGGTGCGCGACGGACTTCTCGGCATTGAGAACAAGGATGTCGATATCGAGGTTCACGGCATAACCCCCGCACAGCTTGAAAACATTCTGGACTCCGTCGGCGAAAAGCTTAAAATCGGCGCAAGCTTCGGCATCTACGGCCTTCGCGGCTGCGACATCGACATAGCAATGCCCCGCCTCGAGCAGGCAACGGGCAGAGGGCACCGCGATTTCGAGGTCTTCGTTGACCCCTTCTTAGGCGCACAAAAAGCGGCCCTGCGCCGCGATTTCACAATAAACGCCCTTATGAAAGACGTTCTCACGGGCGAAATAACCGACTGCTTCGGCGGAATTGACGATTTAAAAAACGGCATCCTTCGCCACGTCAACGACAAAACCTTCGTCGAAGACCCCCTGCGCGCCCTTCGCGCCTGTCAGTTTGCGGCAAGGTTCAATTTTAAAATCGCCCCCGGAACGCTCGATATAATAAAAACAATGAACCTCGACGCCCTCGCAAGGGAGAGAGTGCTCGCCGAACTTAAAAAAGCGCTCCTGAAAGCGGAGCGCCCCTCAATATTTTTCGACTGCCTGCGAGACACATGGCAGCTCGGCTTCTGGTTTCCCGAATTAAAATCGCTCATCGGGCTTGAACAGCCGCCGATATGGCACCCCGAAGGCGATGTTTACAGCCACACAATGCTCGTCCTCGATGCGGCGGCTAAGCTGAAAAACAAAGCGCAAAACCCGACCGGCTTTATGCTCGGCGCCCTCTGCCACGACTTCGGCAAGGCGGTAACGCAAAAAACCGAAAACGGCAAAATCACGTTCTACTCTCACGAAACGGAGGGTCTTCCGCTTATCGAAAGCTTCCTGCGCCGCCTGACCGATGAAACGGATTTAATAAAATACACGCTCAATCTGTGCGAACTCCACATGCGCCCCAATCAGCTCGCAGCGTTCAATTCAAGTCAGAAGGCGCTCAACAAGCTCTTTTACGCCTGCGAAGACCCCGCCGCCCTCGTTATGCTCGCAAAGGCGGATGCCCTCGGCTGCGGCAGCCGCGAAATCAATCCGAAAATGCAGGAATACCTCATAAACGGTTTAAACGCTTATAATGAAATTATGGCGAAGCCCCACGTCACGGGAGCCGACCTCGTCGCCGCAGGTCTCACCCCCGGCACATATTTTTCCGGACTCCTCGACTACGCAACAAAGCTCCGCCTCGCAGGCATCGAAAAAGAAAACGCCCTCACCCAGACCCTCGCCTTCGCAAAATCAGAAGGTTATATTAAACAGAAATAACCTCAGATTTAATTACACAGAATAATCAAAAGCCCATAAATAATCAATTCAATAAAGACTCATCCACGTGGGCGGTTACCGACCGCCCGCTTTTTGTTGCAATTAATTCAAAATCACCTGTCATCCCGCCCAACAACCTGTCATCACCCCCGCAACCTGTCATTCTGAGCCGCAGGCGAAGAATCTCAACCACCTCAATCTCTCCTCAACCCGCTGTCCTCCTTGCCTCGCCCTTCGGGAGAGGTGGCTCGCCGCAGGCGAGACGGAAGGGTCAAAACCCACATTAATCAAAAACTCCTGTCATCCTGAGCGCAGCGAAGGATCTCCTATTGCAGCCGAAAAATCTCTTATATCCTCCCGTTTTTATGGCTTCCCCTTGAGGGGAAGCTGTCACGGCATTTTAGTATAAAGCCGTGACTGATGAGGTGTCGTCACTGCAGGTGATGCCAGTAGGGAACGCCGTCCGGCGTTCCGAATTAGCCTCCCCTCATAGGGGAGGTGGCTCGCCGGCAGGCGAGACGGAGAGGGCTCTCACCCATACCTTAATCTCAAATCAACCCCCGCCCCAAACAAAAACCCACCCCTTCACGGGATGGGTTTTTCTCTTTTAATTCACTCAGTCAATAATCTCGCCCATTGTGCCGGGTGCGGGAACAACTGCGTTGGACTCGTCCGTGTCAATGTGCATTGCAAGGGCGAACTTGGGGCTTACCCTGACAACAACGTCGTCAAAAATAAGCGAACGGCCGCCTGCGGAATCGATTTTAACCTTGACAATCTGCTTGTCCTCAAGGCCGTATTTTTCAGCGTCCTCGGGTGTGGCGTGTATGTGTCTCTTTGCCGCAATAACACCGCAGTCGAGCTCAACCTCGCCCTTGGGGCCCACAAGCTTGCAGGGGCCGCTGCCTTCGATGTCGCCGCTCTCGCGGACGGGCGCGGTAACGCCGATTGAACGTGCGTCTGTAAGCGAAAGTTCAACCTGGCAGGCGGGGCGGATGGGTCCGAGAATCGAAACGGCGGGGAACTGTCCCTTGCTGCCTACAACCGCAACTCTCTCTTCACAGGCAAACTGCCCGGGCTGGGAGAGATCTTTCTTTTTTGTCAATTCATAGCCCTCGCCGAAAAGGATGTCAAGCGCCTCGCGTGTAACGTGAACGTGACGCGCGGAGGTCTCAATAAGAACTTCTTTTTTCATCGGGTGTCCGTCTCCTTATCAGTATTTGATTGTCCATGAATCAGAGGTAAGGAAGGGAAGAACCGCACCCGCCTTATCGAAGTTGATTGTCCAGTAGAGGTCATAGTTTGCGCTCAGAACGTTGCCTGTCTCTTTGTCAACAACAATTACCGCCTTGGATGAGGGGTAGTTCATTGTCGCAGTGCCTACCATGCTGGCGGCAACACCGGGGATGTTGTCATTTACAACGCCGGGAAGAACAACGTTGAACGCCTTGGGAGCGTGACCCTGACCGTGCTGGATGTTTGCCGATTTGCCGTCGGCAACGGTGATTATCGTGATTGTGTATTTGCCGTCCGCCTCTGTGCAGGTGGCTGATTTTACATCGTCAACAGTGAGCTTGGAAGCCCAGCTCTCGTTTTCAACGGGGTAGGTGTTTTTAATCTGTGAGCCGGTAAAGGTCTCTGAGCCCTTGCTGTTCTTTGCAAGCTGGTCGCCCAGGAACTTGTCTGCGCCGCCGAGAAGGCGGAGAATGCCGCTGAGTGCGGAGGGGAGAGTAGTGGGGCCTGCAAGCGAAATCTTGGAGTAGTTGCGTGTTGCCGATTTCGCGTCGGTCTTTACTTTGTTTACGGAAGCGTTGAAGAACTCTACTATTTCTTCTTTTGTTTCGGGCTTCTTTGCCGCTTCTGTTGTTTCTTCTTCTGTTTCTGTTTCGGTCTCTTCTGCCGTTGTTGTTTCGGCGGCGGTTGTCTCAGCCGCTTCTGTGCTCTCTTCGGGAGCTTCGGTGCTTTCTGCGGATGTCTCGCCGTTTGCGGCGGTAACAACTTCGCTTGTCAGGTTTTCTTCTTCGGTCTTGGCACCGCATGCAGCCATGCACAGAACCATTGAAAGCGCAAGCAGTAAAGCAAAAATCTTTTTCATTATATTTTCCTCCTGATTACGGGTTTGTTTTGGCGGCGCACCGCCTTTTACCCCGATTAAAGATAAGTATAAAATATTTTTATTTATTTTTCAAGGGGGATGTTAATTTTTTCGCCGTCTGCCTCCCGAAAAAATTATTTTTCTCAGAAACGGCGGAACTTGACACAAAAAGGTCACGAAAAACCCGTTTTCACGCTATGGGTGAGAGGCAAATTTCTCAAACCCTTTCCGAAAGGAGAAAAAATGCAGCCGGATTTAACAAAACGCGAAAAACTTTTCATATCCCTTTACGCAAAAACCCGCGATGCCCGCTCTTCAGCCGCCCTCGCCGGCTATTCCGCCCCCCGCCTTAGCGCGCACCGTCTGCTCGCAAGGCAGGAGATAGCAGCGGAGATTTCCCGCACAATCGCCTCGCAGACACCCCCTCCCGATGAGAGTGCGCAGGGCTACCGCCGCCTCTCGTTCGGCAGCACGGCGGATGCCGTCATCCTTCTCAGAAACTGGGAGACGCTCACCGACTCCGACATTGAAAAGCTCGACCTCTTCAACGTCTCCGAAATCCGCCTCCCGAAAAGCGGAGGTATGGAAATTCGCTTTTTCGACCGCCTCAAAGCCCTTGAGAAGCTTGAAAACTCCCGCTCCTGCACATCTGCCGGGGATGACCTCCTCGCCGCCCTGCGCGAGGGTGCCGAAAAGCTCGGAGGTGTCGGCGATTAAACAAAAAGAGAGCTTTCGCCCCTTCTCGAAAAAGCAGATGAAGGTCTTCTGCTGGTGGCACGAAAACAGCGATTTCAGGGATTATGACGCAATAATCTGCGACGGTGCCGTGCGAAGCGGAAAAACCTTCAGCATGTGCCTATCGTTCTGCATCTGGGCTACGCTCAGAAAAGATGACTGCGACTTCGCCCTTTGCGGCAAAACAATCGCCTCTCTGCGCCGCAACATCGTCACCCCCGTTCTGCCCGCCCTGCGCCGCCTCCGTTTTGAAGTTCACGAAAAGCTCTCAAAAAATCTGGTCGAAATCTCCGCCTGCGGCCACACAAACAGGTTCCACCTTTTCGGCGGTAGGGATGAGAGCTCCGCCTCTCTCATCCAGGGTATGACTCTTGCGGGCGTCCTCTTCGACGAGGTCGTTTTAATGCCCCGCTCCTTTGTCGAGCAGGCGCTTGCCCGCTGCTCCGTTGACGGCTCAAAAATCTGGTTCAGCTGCAACCCCGCCAATCCCTCCCACTGGTTTTATGAGGAGTGGATTAAAAAAGCCGCCCAAAAAAACTGCCTTTATATTCATTTCACAATGGATGACAACCCCTCCCTGAGCCCCGCCATAGTCAGCCGCTATAAAAACCTTTACAGCGGAACCTTCTACGAGCGCTTTGTCGAGGGCAGATGGACCGCCGCTCACGGAGCCGTTTACCCGATGTTCCGCCCCGAAACCCATGTAAAAGAGCCCGAAGTCCCCACGCGCGGAAGATTCATCTCCTGCGACTACGGCACCGTCAACCCCTCCTCCTTCGGCGTCTGGGGCGAGTGCGGCGGCAGGTGGTATCGCCTGCGCGAATACTACTTTGATTCCTCCCGCGAGGGCTTTTCACGCACGGATGAAGAGCACTACCTCGCGCTTAAAGAACTTGCGGGCGACGACCCGATTGAAGCGGTAATCGTTGACCCGAGCGCCGCGAGCTTTATGGAGTGCATAAGAAGGCACGGCGAGTTTGCCGTCCTGCCCGCCGACAACGACGTGCTGGGCGGAATCCGCAAAACCGGCGATATGTTAAGAGAGCGCAGAATCCTCATCTGCCCCTGCTGTAAGGATATCATCCGCGAGTTCGGGCTTTATCACTGGGAGAACAACGCCGTGCGCGACACGGTGTGCAAAAACAACGACCACGCAATGGACGATATGCGCTATTTCGTAAAAACCGCCCTCGGTGCAGACAGCGCCTTCTTTGTCTCGGCGGCGGAAAGGAGGTGTGACAAATGGTATTGAGAAAAAAGCCGAAGCAGCAGACGGTCTCCGCCGTTCAGATTTCCCCCTCAAAGGGCTCCGCCTTCGGAATACCGGAGCAGTGCGTTCCCGTCCCCTGCAGGCACACAAAAATCTACTACGCCCTGCGCGAGGCGGTTCCCGTAATCGATGCGGCTGTCTTCAAGCTCGTGCGCCTGACCGGCGGCTTTCGCGTCGAATGCGCCTCCCCTTACGCTCAGAAAATGCTCGACGCCTTCATAATGCAGGTTGATGTCGGCGGCACACAGACGGGGCTTGAAGCGTTCATCTCCTCTTATTTCGAGCAGCTTCTCACCTGCGGCACTGCGGCAGGCGAAATACTCACCGACCTGTCGGGCGTTCCCCGCTCGCTCTCGGTGGCCCCGCTTGAAAATATCGAGCTTGTCCGCAGCAAAAACCGGGCGGGTGTCGGCATCCTCACCCTCGCCTCCGGCACTCCCGAGCCCGTAAAACGCCCCGACCTATGCCTTATCAGCGTCCTGAATCCCGAGCCCGGCTCCCTCTACGGCTCCTCCCTGTTAAAAGGTATGCCCTTCGTCAGCGGCATCCTTCTTAAAATATTCGAGAGCATCGGCTCCAACTGGGAGCGTGCGGGCAACATCCGCTTTGCCGTCACCTACAAGCCGGGCAGCGACTCCGTTGACAGGGCTTACGCAGGCGAACGCGCAAAACAGATGGCGGAGCAGTGGAGCAGGGCAATGCAGCCGGGAGCCGTGCGCGATTTCGTGTGCGCGGGCGATGTGCAGATCAAAGCCATCGGTGCGGACTGCGCCGTTCCCGAAAGCGAAATTCCCGTGCGCCAGATGCTCGAGCAGATAGTTGCCAAAACGGGAATACCGCCTTTTATGCTCGGTCTTTCCTGGTCGTCAACCGAAAGAATGTCCCAGCAGCAGGCGGACGCCCTGACAAGCGAGCTCGAGGCATACAGACGCATTCTCACCCCCGTCATCGAAAAAATCTGCCGCACCTACCTGCGCAGCGTCGGCTGCGGCGACGGGCTTGAGGTTGTCTGGAACGATATAACAATGCAGGACGAGGTCGCCCTGAGCGAGGCGGAATTAAACCGCGCAAATGCCTTAAAAATAAGGAGTGAATTATAAAAATGAACAAATCTGTCCCCGACGCCCGTGAGCTTGAGCTCATCAACAGCTACACCGTCTCACCCGTCGAAGCAAAGGATATCTACAAATTTGCGGTCATTCTGTGCGACAACGAGATTGACCGCGACTGCGAGCGCTTCTCCGCCGGGGCGCTTAAAAAAGCGGCGGAGCTTTTCAAGGGCAAAACGGGAATTTCCGACCATTCCTGCAGCGCGAAGGATCAGAGCGCGAGAATCTTCGACACCGAGTTAATCACCGACCCCGAGCGCATAACCTCCTCCGGCGAGCCCTATACCTGTATAAAAGCTTACGCCTATATGCCCAGAACTCAGAAGAACGCCTCCCTGATTGAAGAGATTGAAATGGGAATACGCAAAGAGACAAGCGTCGGTCTGTCGGTCAGAAGCAAAATCTGTTCCGTCTGCGGCGAGGATATAAGAAACTGCGGGCACGTAAAGGGCAGATTCTACGACGGCAAGCTCTGCCACGCCGTTCTCACCGACCCCGACGACGCCTACGAGTGGAGCTTTGTCGCCGTTCCCGCACAGAAGGCGGCGGGCGTCACCAAATCTTATGACATTGAGGGCGTAATCAAAAAATACACGTCGGGCGCTCCCGTCTGCAGCAAAGAGAAAACCGCGCTCTCCGCCGATGTCGGCGGGCTTCTCCGCCTTGCCGCGCAGGGCGAGGAATACCGCCTCTCCCTCGTGCGCGAAGGCGTCAAAAAATGCTGCAGGGCGTTCCCTTCTCTTGAAAGCGCCTTTTTTGAAGAACTGCTTGAAAATGCGGATGTCTCAAAGCTTCTGCGCCTCTCATCCGCCCTTGACACGGCGGATGAAATCCTGCCCCCGCAGTTTTCTTCAAACCGTAAAAACAGCGAAAATTCCAACAGCGAATACAGAATATAAGGAGGAAATATTATGTCAGTATCATTTGACGGCTTCGGCACTTCCGCACTCACCTTTGCCTGTGCGGATGAAATTCAGCCCGGCACTCCCGTTAAAATGACCGCTCCGGGAGAGGTCGCCCCCTGTTCGCAGGGTGATGAATTCTGCGGCGCCGTCGCATCATACCGCGGCGGATATGCCGGCGTGAACCTGTGCGGCACCGTAACCCTCGCTTTAAGCGGAACGGCCCCCTCTGCTGGCTACGCAAAGCTTGCGGCGGACGGCAGCGGCGGAGTTGCCGTCTCAGACAGCGGCAGGGAATACCTCGTGCTCGACACCGACACGGCGGCAGGCACGGTCACAATCTTGCTTTAAGGAGGATTTTGTATGAACTATGACAATATACGGCTTGAAAAAGGTCTTTACTGCAACGGCTCAATAACCGGCGCCCTCGAAAAGGAGGACCCTTCCGCTCAGTATAAGGGCACCTCTCTCGAAGGGCTCGACGCCTACGAGCGCCAGCTCAAAAGGTTCAATATCAGAGTCAGCGGTCCGGGCAGCGACACGGTTGAAAAGTTTTTCAAAACAACCGACTCCGCCGTTCTCTTCCCCGAATATGTCGCACGCGCCGTGCGTCAGGGTATGGAGCAGGCGGATATTCTCCCCCGCATAGTCGCAGCAACCACGGTCATTGACTCCTCCGATTACCGCACAATCACATCCGACCCCGACGAAGATAAAAAGGAGCTTAAAAACGTAGCCGAAGGCGCCTTCATCCCCGAAACAAGGGTGAGCGTCAAAAGCTCCCTCGTAACTCTTAACAAAAGGGGCAGAATGCTCGTCGCCTCCTATGAGGCGGTCCGCCGTCAGCGCCTCGACCTCTTCACCGTAACCCTCAGGCAGATAGGCGCCTATATCGCCCGCTCCCAGCTTAAAGACGCCGTCGGCGTGCTTGTCAGCGGCGACGGCAGCGGCAATGCGGCGGCTGTCACAAACACGGCGGTTTCCGGCACCCTCGCCTACACCGACCTTGCCGCCTTCTGGAACTCCTTTGACCCCTATGAGCTCAACACCCTTCTCGTCTCTCCCGATGTTATGCAGAAGGTGCTCGAAATGGCGGAATTCCGCGACGCCGCCGCAGGTCTCAACTTCCACGCAACAGGCAGAATGATTACCCCTATGGGCGCCTCTCTCATCAAGGCGGGCTGTGTCGCCCCCGGCACGGTAATCGGTCTTGACCGCTCCTGCGCCCTCGAAATGGTCAGGTGCGGCGGCATCACCACCGAATATGACAAGCTCATCGACCGCCAGCTCGAAAGGGCGGCAATCACCTGCACGGCGGGCTTCTCAAAAATCTTCGACCCCGCGTCAAAAATCCTCAGCGTTTAAGATGAATCAGCTTATAGATTTCCGCAAAGCAGCCGACACCTACCGTCGCAACTACGGCGAGCCCCCGCTTCTCAACGGCGATTTTTACGCCCTGTGCGCGGCAGTCTGTGACGAGATTTCGCCCCTCGTCAGGCATAACGCCCGTTTTGACGACATCCGCCTTTTAAACCTCGCCGCCGCAGGTGTCAGATACACCCTCGCCGTCCGGGAAGCGTCCTCGCAGGGCGGTGCCGTCTCCTTCAAAGCGGGCGATGTCGCCGTCACCTCCGACTTCGGCTCTGTCCTTGCCCGCGCGGAAGATGAAAAAAAGCGCCGTCTTGAATCGGCACTCCCCCTTCTTGAAGACAGCGGCTTCTGTTTTATGCAGGTGAAAATATGAACACGGCAAAATATCTCGACACAGTCGGCAGGCAGGTGTCCCTCATCTCGCCTTCGGGTGAAACTTTGAGCGCTCACAGGGCTGTCATAAGCCCCCTTCGCTACAAAAACAAGATGTATTTAAACGGAGTTTTCACCGACATCGGCTTCAACAGCGAGGGGCACTATCTCTATATAGGCCCTCCCTCCTGCGACCTGACAGACGCCCCCGACGGCTCCTTCCTGCTCGCAGACGGCATAAAATACCGCATCGACAGGGCGGAGAAGGTTTATGCAGGTGATGAGATTTTTTACATCTGGGCGATTATAAGAGTAATGATTGAGGAGGATGAAAATGAGTGAAATAAGCGCCCTGCCCGGCTCAATCGCCTCCTGGCTCGGCAGTCAGGAGGCGCTCTCGGGCATAAGATTCACAACCGAATATCCCGCCGAACGCAAGAGCGTTCCCCTCTCCCGCACAATAGTCTCCGTCGGCATTGATTCCGTCACTGTCACCGACACCTTCGTTGAAAACGACGGCGGTGTTCTCGAGCGCGACGAATACTGCCGCAACGCTCTCATTAAAGTCCGCCTGGGCGTTCACGCCCCGTTTTCCGCAGGGGGCGAAGCGTGCTACGACGCCTTCACCGATGTCATAGATACCCTGACCTTCGCCTCCGACCTTGAAATTGTCGAATCCGGCGCGCAGGGTGTAACAGCCGACAGAGACACCGACGCCTTCGTGCTTTTTGCCTGGATTACCGTCAGAGCCAACCTCTGCCCCGCCGCCTCCTGCTCCGTGCCCTTTGCCTCTTTTATGAACAAGGATCTGCTCTGCGGCAGCCATATAAGAGACACCTCCGTCCATCTGAGCTCCGCCCAGCGTGAATACCTTGCCTCCCCCGTCGTCACGGGCACCTACTTCGGCACGGGCTCGTCCTCAAGGCAGATATCGCTCGGCTTTGCGCCGAAAGCAGTCTTCATAAGCGCCCTTGCCGAACCGTCGAGCTCCTGCGATTCTTCCTCCGGTATGACAGACCAGTTCTGCGCCTTCGCCTGTGCGGGTGCGGGCTCTCCGGGCGTGCGCATAAATGCAAACGGCTTTTCGCTCAATACCGAGTCGTCCGGCGTCTGCCGCTCCCGCCTCAACGAATCCGGCGCCGATTACCTCTACATAGCCCTGCGCTGAAAGCAAAAATTCAGCCCCGCCATCCTTCCGGATGACGGGGCATCGCTGTTTTTATTGATATTTATCCGTTTGCCTGCGCCGTAATCTTTTCCCAGACGGCAACCGCCCTGTCAATTCCGCACGGCAGACTGCCCTGAACCATTTCGGCTCTGCCGCCGCCCCTGCCTTCAAGAGCGGTGTTGAGCGCTTCGCCCGTCGGGCGCACGTCTTTTTCGCGGCTCGCTATGCAGTATTTTATCTCGTTTCCGCCGTCGCAGAACACCGCTCCGACCTCCGCCTTTTCGCAGATCATGTCGCACAGCTTCTGCGCCTCTTTAACATCTCCGCCGCTTATTACTTCAAGGTAATACGGAGTGCCCTGCTCTATCTTTTCGCATTTTACCGCGTTTAATTTCAGTCTTAAATCGGTTATGACCGCCTTTTGCGCGTCAATCTTTTCAAGCAGATGCTCAACGCCTGCGGGCACCTCGCAGGGCTTTGCCGCAAGCAGAGCTCCCGCCGCGCGCACGCTTTTGTTTACCGCGTCATAATCCTCAAGCGCCCTCGCGCCTGCGTGCAGGGTTATGCGCACGCCGCTTTTGTAGTTCTGCATTGCAACGGCTTTAATCATGCCGATTTCGCCCGTATAATGCACGTGTGTTCCGCAGCAGGCGCAAAGGTCGGCGTCTTCAATGCGCACAAGGCGCACCTGCCCGTCAATCTCCTTTTTGCTGCGGTAGTCGTAGCTTTCAAGCTCCTCATCCGAGGGGTAAATCGTCTCTATTTCAAGGTTGTTCCAGATCGCCTCGTTTGCAAGGCGCTCCGCCTGCGAAAGAATTTCGGGTGAAACAACCCCGTTGAAGTCAACGGTAACCGCGCTCTCGCCCATATGGAAGCCGACATTGTCAAAGCCCGTGAGCTGATGTATGTAGCCCGACAGAATGTGCTCGCCTGAGTGCAGCTGCATGTTGAGGAATCTGCGGTCAAAATCAATCGAACAGCCGACGTTCTCGCCCGGCTCAAACTCCTCCGAGCAGTAGTGGTAGATAACGCCGTCAACCTCCTGCACGTCTATTACGGCGGCGGAGTTGATAAATCCCGTGTCGGCGGGCTGTCCGCCCCCCTCGGGGTAGAACGCCGTTTTGTCAAGCACAACGGCAAAGCCCTTTTCGGTGCTTTGGCACGAAACAACGTCCGCGCTGAACTCCGACATGTAAGCGTCAAAATAATAAAGCTTCTGTGTCATTACTTCACCTTTATTTATAGTAAAGAATAATATTCATAAAATTGTGCGAGTGAAAGTGTATCACATAATAATAAAATATGCAATACTTATAACGTCACATTTAAAATGTCGCATTACTGCGGCAGCATCGCCATATATTCCTCTTCGGAAATTACGGGAATCCCCAGCTCCTTCGCCTTCTTGTTTTTCCCGCTTGTTGAATTGACGTCGTTGTTGATAAGGTAGTCCGTCTTGTTTGAAACGGAGGAGGCGACCTTGCCTCCCAGCGCCTCTATCTCCGCCTTTACCGCGTCCCTGTTCGGGTAATTGTAAACAGCTCCCGTAATAACAAAGGTTTTGCCCGCAAACGGCGCGTCGGAGCTTATCACTGCGTCGTCGCTTATTTCAAGGCAGCCGAGCAGTCCGTCAAACTCCTCCCTGTTCTCGCCGAACCACCTGATTATGTTGTCGCTCACTATGTCGCCTATGCCGTCTATTCCCGCAAAGCTTCCGCCGTTTTCAACCGTCTCAATGAATTTTTCAAGGGCGTTCTCCCCAAAATAGGCCGAAATGAGCTTGCCCGTGTTTTTGCCTACGTTCGGTATTCCGAGCGAGCCGATAAACGCCGAAAAAGTCGTTTTTCTCGAGGCGTTGACCGCGTCGATGAGGTTCGCAAACGCCTTGTCGCCGAAGCCGTCAAGGGCTGTTATCTCATCCCTGAAACGCTCAAGGCGGTAGATGTCGGGCAGCGTTTTTATAAAGCCCGCGTCAACGAATTTTTCAAGCGTCGCCTCGCTCAGACCTATGATATTCATCGAATCCCTCTCGCAGAAATGGGCAAATCTCCCCACGTTCTTGGCGGGGCAGGCGGGGTTCGAGCAGTAGAGCGTCTTTATGCCGTCATTGTCTTTAATAAATGTCTCTCCGCCGCACAGCGGGCACACGTCGGGTATTACCGTTTCACCCGTCGAGCTTATTGTTCTCGCTATCTGCGGAATAATCATATTCGCCTTATAGACCTCAACCTTTGAGCCGGTTCCGAGCGCCAGCGACTGCGCCACGCTCACATTGTGAACGGAAGCCCTCGACACCTCCGTTCCCTCAAGCTCAACCGTGTCGAATATCGCAACGGGGTTGAGAAGTCCCGTCCTTGACGGCGACCACTCGATTTCCCTTATTGTCGTCACCTCTGTTGCGTCCTCCCATTTGAACGCCATCCCGTTTCTCGGGAATTTGCCCGTCGAGCCGAGCTGCCTGCCGTATTTTATATCGTCAAGCACAAACACAAGGCCGTCCGAAGGGAAGTCGTTCTGAGGCAGCTTCGCCTTGAACTCCTCAATTTTTTCAGCCGCGTTCCCCCTCGTCACAAGGCAGTGTTCAACCACCTCAAACCCCGATTTTTCAAGGTATTCAAGGTTTTTGTCAAAGCTGTTCTTTTCGTTTTGCTCTTCATCGTCCGTAAACACAAGGTCAAACGCAAAAACGTGTATTTCACGTGCGGCGGACTCCCTGCTGTCAAGCAGGCGCACCGTCGAAGACGCAAGGTTTCTCGGGTTCTTGTATTTTGCCTCCGTCTCGGGCACAAGCGAGTTTATTCTCTCAAACTCGCTGAATTTCATCAGCGCCTCGCCCCTGACAATCAGCCGTCCTTTATAAGGCACCGTGTGCGGAAGCCCCTTGAAATAAACGGCGTTGTGCGTAACGTCCTCGCCCGTCTCGCCGTCACCGCGCGAGCATACCGAAACAAGTCGCCCGCCCTGATATGTCGCCACAACCGTAAGGCCGTCGCACTTCCAGCTCAGCACTGCGCTTTTATCTCCCAGCCAGCTTTCGATTTCCTCTGCGGATTTTGTCTTGTTGAGCGAGAGCGCCGGGTATTCGTGCCTGACCTTTTTAAGCTTTGACACCGTCCTCTCAACAAAAACCCTCTGCGTCGGGCTGTCCTCATAGACCGTTCCCGTCTCTTTTTCAAGGGCGAGCAGCTCGTCGTAAAGCGCGTCGTATTCAAAATTTGAAATTATCTCCTCGTTCCTCGAATAGTAGGCGTCCGCCGCCTCGTTGAGAACGGAAATAAGCTCGCGTATTCTTTCATCCTTAGTCATTTCAACCACCGTTAATAATAATCTTTAACATTAAGATTTTACTCCATCCCGGCCCCGTTGTCAATTTACACGCAAGCCGCCCGGTGCTTACAAATCCGGGCTTTTCTGTCAATCCCTTTCTTAAAATCTTATTAATTATAAAAATATATGTTGCAAAAATCAGAAATATCATTTATTATGATAGCGCTGGAAATACGGCATAAATTAAAAGGGGAATCAGTTATGAAAAGACGAATTACGGCGATATTCCTTTCGCTTGTCATGTTTATCACCGCCGCAGTTTTGCCCGCGCAGGCAGTCACAAAAGCGGCTCCTCAGGAGACTCCCGCAGACGCAACGCCCACCTTCACAACTGCGCAGTTCTTCGAAATAATGAGCGTTATCAACAAATTCACCGATGTCATCACCGGTATGTCGCTCATCCCGACCACCGAAATAAAGCTCACCGTTGATGAAACAATCACCGGCTACTGCGACATCGTGCTCGAAAATTCGGGTCTTGACATTGTCGGTCTGCTCGCGTCGTTCAAAAAAATGAACTTCCCCATTGAGCAGATAACCACAATCACCCGCCTCGACACCACCGCAATCAGAGAGCGTCTTATCGAGCGCTCCTATGAAATCCGCGACGCAGGTCAGCCAGGTCTCGCCTACCTTCTGTTTATGTTCGGCGTTTATATCAGCACAATCGAAGCGTGCGACGTCTGCGCCGTTCCCACTGATGAGGAGAATGTTGACGAGGTTGTCCTTTTCGTCCGCTTCACAGACGGCACCGCCTGCGAGATGCACCCCAGCATCTGGATAAACTCCGAAACGGGCGAGTGCTACAACAAGACGGGCAAGGGCATAGTCAACACCGGCTTCAACTACAACCTCAAAAAGCTTATGGTTTACGCCCCGATGTATTGCTGGATGAGAGATTTCGGCTTCACCTTCCTCTATGACCTCAACTGCTACATCTTCCCGATGTGGAATTACATCACCCGCCGCTTCCATTTCAATTATGATGACAGGCAGTGGATGATTCAGATCTGGAAAGGCAACTACCTCATCACAAACGGCGGCGAGGTCGGCATCTACAACCGCAGCAAGTATGCAATCGGCACCTACTACAACACCGTAAGCGATGAAGAAAGAATGGTTATGTCCCTTCGCATAACGCACGGCGACGAGGTCTTTATTGACATTGAGCCCACCCTTCACTGGTGGGTAAACGGCTTCCAGATGAACAACTATATGTATAAGCCGTCGAGTATGCTCCTTGAGAGCACAATCGAATTCCCGAACGAGACCATGCGCGACGCCTTCACCGGCGCGGTTGACCGCGAGTATCACCACGACGTAACCTACACCGTTGACGGCCTCAACGTCTCAATCACCTGGTAACCCCACACCCGTAACATCAATATAATATCTCAACATCCCGGTTAATCCCCCCGATTAACCGGGATTTCTGTTTTCCCTCCCCGCTTTGTCATTCTGGGGCGAAGCGCCGAAGCGCGTCCGGTGGACGATGAAGCGAGGCGCTGAGGTGAAGAAACAAGGAGTAATGCGAACGGCAGTGAGCAGAACGACTATGTTTCTGAGGGGTAAAGGCGAAGGATCTCATATAACAAATCCCCATCCGCAGCCGCAGGCGAAGAATCTCCCATAGCCTCCCCTTATAGGGGCGCGGGTGTCCGGCGGACACCTCTGCGAAGCAGAAGCGCCGACCGAGCCGGCAGGCGAGACGGTGGCTTGACCGCAAGCGGTCAAGTCGGAAGGGTCAAAAACTGCCTTTAACCTCAATCTCACAAAAAGCCTCACCCGGTAGGGGCGATTATCAATCGCCCGCCGCCTTAACCTCAATTTAAAACCAATCCGCAGCGAACACCGCCTGCCGTTCCGCACCCTGACCCTTGAAACCTCCCCCATATTCCTCCTTGAAAATAAACAAAATATATGTTAAAATTAAATACTATTTAAATTAAAAAGAAAGGAAGGATGCCGCCATGCGAAGCGACGACGAGCTATACGCCGCTTTTCTCTCGGGCGATGAAACCGCTTGCGACGAGCTTATGATCCGCCACGGCGACAACCTTGTTTTCTACCTGAACGGCTGCGTTCACAACCCCGAAGACGCCGAAGACCTTATGATTGAGGCGTTCGCCCGCATTATGGTCAAAAAGCCCCGAATCGGCGAAGGCGCCTTCAAAGCGTATCTTTACAAAACCGCGCGCCGCCTTGCAGCCCGCCTGCACGAAAAACGCCGCTCCGACGTCTTCAGTCTTGATGAACTGTCCGCAGGCGGCGCAGAACCCGTGTCAGACAGCGACATCTATAAAAACGACGAACGCCGGCAGATTCTCAATACCTGCCTCAGACGCATTCCTCCCGAGCTGCGGGAGGCGCTGTGGCTGTTCTACTACGAGGGTATGAGCTATGAGGAGGCAGCCGGCATTATGAGAGTGAACAAAAAACGTATTGACCATCTCCTTGCAAGGGGCAGGGAGTGTTTAAAAGCAGAACTCGCAAAGGAGGGTGTAACAGATGCATACGACTGAACAACGCATTGAAGCCATGCACAAAAGAGCGGCTCAGATAAAACGCGAAAAGCACGCACGCGCCGTGAAGATTATTCAGACGGCGTCTTTCACCGCCTGCTTTGCGCTCACCGTCGCCTTTGCCGTCATTGTCAACACTCTGAACGGCAGAACGGTTGCCGGCTTTTCGCCCGATGAAGGCAGCGCAAGCATCTTCGCAGGCAGCGGCGCTCTCGGCTATATAGTCGTTGCGGTTATCGCCTTTTCGCTCGGCGCGGCAGTCACCGTTTTCTGCTTCCGCCTCAGAAAGAGCCGCGACGGGAACAATAACGGAGAAAACAAATGACCGAAAGTGTTATCAACATAGTCCAGCTCGTCATCACCGGCTTTTGTGCGGCCGTCTGCTTTGTCAGGGCAATCATTTCGTGGAAAAGAACCTGGCTGCAGCTCGGTCTGTTTTACAGCGTCTTCTTTTTCGGCGATCTCTACTGGCAGCTCTACCTCACCTTTTACGGCGAGACCCCGCCTTACTCCTTCATCCCCTACCTCTGCTGGTATTCGGCAGACCTCTTCCTGCTTATGCTCGTTGTCACCCATTGCCCCTGCGACTGGAAAAAGCACGCCGAAATACTGTGGCTTATTCCCGTCTTCACGGCGGCTATGTGCGTTTACTATATGACCTTCGGCGATTATATAAGCAACCTCATCGCCGCCTTCCTTATGTGCTGCCTGCTCTGGCGCTCAATCGGCGGTCTTGCTTATCTGCATAAAAAACCGCCCGGAGAGAAGTCCGCGCGGCTGCTCCTTGTTTTTGTCGTCCTCTTCTGCGTAATGGAATACGCTGCGTGGACCGCCAGCTGCTTCTTTGAGGGCGACACGCTTAAAAACCCGTATTACTGGTTTGATATTCTGCAAACGGCAGTGCTCTTCCTGTTCCTGCCCGCGCAGCGAAAGGCGGTGCGCAGATGAATTATATCGAAAATGTTTTTATATGTATTGCCGCCCCTTTCATAATAGCGCTCATCTGCGCAAAAGAACGCTCGAGAAAGATTCTTATTTTCATCCTGTGCGGAATCGTCTCCTGCCTGCTCTCATCCTATATCAGCACCTTCGCCGCTTCTGTTGAGGGAGTCGGGCTCTCAACCGCCTCGGTTGAAATCGCCCCCCTCGTCGAGGAGATTATGAAGCTGCTTCCGATTCTTTTCTTCCTTCTCGTCTTCGAGCCGGAAAAAGAGGATGTCGCCGTCGCCGTCTTTATGACCGCCGTCGGCTTCGCCACGTTTGAGAACGTCTGCTTCCTCGCACAAAACGGCGCGGAGGGTCTGTTCCGCATTGTCATACGCGGCTTCGGCGCGGGTGCCATGCACGTCGTGTGCGGGGCAATCGTCGGCACCGGCCTCATTTATATCTGGAAAACAAGCTGGCTTCGCGCGGCGGGCACAATCGGTCTGCTGGCCCTCGCCATCACCTACCACGGCATTTACAACATACTCATCTCGCAGACGGGCGCCGCCGCTGTCGCCGGCTTCCTACTCCCCGTCCTGACGGCCGTGCTGGTCGCCTTCATCTACAGCCCCGTTCTGAATCTTCTTGAAAAAGAATAACCTCCCGCCTGTTGCGGCCGGCTCTCCGGAGCCGGTCGTTTTTTTGGTCATTTTTTGCCTTTTTTGTTCGATTTTTGAAAAATTTTCAATTTTTTTCAAATTTTTTTAAAAAATTTTCATTTCAGGGTGGGAATTTTCGATTTTTACGTATCTTATATAGTGAAGGGACTTTTAAACGGACCGAAAGGAGGCACGCCGGATGAGAACCAATGAAGAAAGAATAGCCCTCGCTCACGAGAGAGCATCCGTCCTGAGAAGGCGGCGCGAAAAAATGCGCCTTGCCGCATCGGGCAGCTTTTCGCTGCTTCTTTTTGCCGCGCTCACAGGGGTTATGTTCCGACTTATCGGCATGTCGCCGATAGACTCCTGCTCACGCCTTACGGGCGCGTCCCTGCTCGGTGAAGGCGCAGGCGGCTATGTCATTGTTGCCGTCATCTCATTCTTCGCCGCGGTGTTCATCACCGCCTTCCTGCTCAAACGTCAGGCGAAGAAAAAATAATTTTGTTTTCATTGAATTTCAAATATATTAAACGGAGGTATTCAGATGAAAAAAGCAATTTCCCTGTTCCTGTGCCTGGCGCTCCTTGCGGGCACCTTTGCACTCGGAGCCGCAAACATCCCCTTTGCAGTAGAGGCGGCGGCTTCAGGCGCCGATATCACCAACGCCACAAGCCCCACCGGCCCCGAACCGCCCGGATATGCAAACGCACAGGACCCTTACAAGCTTGCGGGCACCAATAACGAAAAGCAGATTGCCGCGCTCAGCGAGCTTATGTTTTCCGTAAACAACACAAGCAAAATAGACTACCGTATCGGCGACAATTTAAAACCCGATAAAATCGACGGGACCAATGACGCACTCAACTTTGACAGCGGCAGCGCATATTTTGAAAGCACCTCCGGCGGCTCAAGTTCAATAAGCGGCGTCTTTTTCACAAGGTCCGCAGCTCTTGACGCCGACGGCGACGGTCAGCGCGAATCCGTAGTATATGTCGGCTGGAGAGCAAGCGACAAAAAAGTTGTTGCCTGGGTTGTAAACGCAAGAACAAAGCAGACCTCTTCCGTTCTTACTGTCGGCACTGCCGCAGAAGGCATACAGGACCTTTACGGCGGCAGAGTAGCGGCGGTTTATCAGTCGCTCAACTTTTTCAGCATAACTTCGGGCGACTTCAACGGCAACAAAAAAGAAACAGCCGTTGCGGTTCTTCCCCTTTGCAAGCCCGGCGACACCGACTATGAAGTTCCTCAGGTTATTGAGTTTACAGTCAATGCTTCAAACAACACCATTTCAAAGGGCAACGGCACATCTGGTTATGTGAACCAGGCGTTCTTTGATGATGATGAAATCGGAATAGCTGACAGCACTGACTATGAGGACCTGCTTTCAACCCAGATAACCTCCGGCGACTTCAACGGCGACGGCAAAGATGACATTGCCGTTCTCAGCTATACAAACAACATAAGCACAACCTACGATGACGAGGACTATATAGACCTTTACGTTCCCTTCCTGAGAATCGGTCACGGTTCATCATCGGGAATACCGGCTCTTCCGGGAGCAAGCACTATGGTTATTAATAATGAAAAGACGAGCGGCAGCGATAAATACTGGGATATGCCCATCGCCGGCAATCTCATCGGTGCCGACATCGACAACGACGGCAGAGATGAAATAGTTATTGCCGGCTATTACGGTCAGGTAACCGGCACTACCTCCGGCAAAGATTATTATATGGTTGACAGCTCAAGAACAGCGTCAAACATCATTCTTGTCTCTTATGATGCCGACAACAGTCTGTCAATGAAGAGCTGGGAGAAAAAAGCCCCCAACGGCTGGACTTCAACAACCGGCGAATCGGTTTCGGGTGTCTGGCTTGCTCAGGACTATTGCTGGCAGCCCATCGGTATGGGTGCCGCAAGAATTGACGGCATCGGAAAAGCTGAATATGTGTTTATCAGCGGTTCTGTCTATCAATACAAAAACGGCAAGCTTGAGGCGGTTTACACCCCCGGTTATTTCAATTCAATGGATGCCGCCAACGACAGCAACGCCATCAGCGTTACATTTATAAGCTCCGTTGACAACGGCGTGTTTGACGGCAACTACAGCACCTATGAACAGATAGCTTTCGTTGTCGGTCTCAAAGAGTCCAGTCAGTCAATATACCACTGTATCGCCGGTGTTCTCGGCAAAAAAGATGTCAAAAACGGTGATGCGGTAACCCGCGACTGGTTCTGCAATGATGTTGAAGACTCAAAAACTTACCGCGGCAAAGACTGGCTTGCAACAGTAAACGCCGTTGACTGCGACAACGACATTGTCAAAGTCAAGTTCAGAAGCAAATCATACGGCTGGAGCGACCCCGACATTATCGGCGTTCTTCAGGCGGCTCCCTATTTCGGCGAGCTCGGCGACTATGAAGGCGAAACCACAATATCAATGTCAACATCCTACGAGTCCGAATACGCCGAATCCTGCAGCCAGTCGCTCGGTGTCGGCGGTATGTTCGAGGTTGATGCCGAGGTCTTTGAAATGGAAATCAAGGCGGGCTACTCGGGCTCCTGGTCTCAGACCACCTTCAGCACCCAGAGCCACTCCCAGACATTCTCTGTAACGGCAGGTCCGCATGACACGGTAATTGTCAGAAGAACACCCGTTTTCGATTTCTCCTATGATATCTGGGACGCGCAGAATAAAAAATGGTCCGAAGGCGGCTACCATATAAACGTCGTCAAGGAATCCACCTATTACACCTTCTCAGTTGACGAATACAACCAGTTTGCAACGATTTACAACGATCAGATGCAGGCGGTTTACGGTAATAATTTCAAGAAGTTCAAACTTATCACCGAAGAAAACGCCCCCTACCTCATCGGCAACGAGGGCAACCCCTACGCCTACACGAAAGGTTCACTCGGCGCAATGACCGCAACGCTCGGTCACAACGGCGGCTCCCAGGCAATAAGCTATGAAGACTCCTACGGCTCGGGCACCTCTTCCTCCGAAGAAAACGGCTTTTCATTTGAAATGTCCGCCTGCGGCGGCAGCGAGCATGTCAAATTCGGCCTTTATATAAACACCGAGTTTATGTGGGGCGCCGAAACAACCGAAACCACGGTTTCGGGAACCGGAACCGAGGGCTCCGTTTCGGATATCGATGACTCAGCTTCAGCCGAAGAAACCGACTCTCCCTCCGATATAGTTCATCAATACGGCTTCCAGTGGTCATTCGGCAAGTGGGATCTCAACCTTCTCGGCAACGAGAACGTTCCCGTTTACGGCTACAATGTCAACAACATTACCGGTCCCGCGCCCAGAGTTACCGACCTTGAATATGAAGTCACCAACGGCGGCACGGAACTCACCTTTGACTGGAGTGAACCCCCGACGGGCGAAGGCCAGGAAATTGCCGGCTACTTCCTCTACAAGTCGGTTGAAGGCCGTCCCTTTACAAAGGTCAGCGATGATATTATCACCGACACAACCTATACCCTCACCCAGGATGATTATGACCGCACCAAAAACACCGTGTTTGCTGTAACCTCGGCATTCTCGAATACTGCAGGAAATTACACATATTATACCGAAGGTCTTTTCTCCAACCAGTGCCGCTTCAACGGCGACCTGAACGGCAGGTCCGCCTATGAAATCGCTCTTGACGAGGGCTTTGAAGGCACGGTTGACGAATGGCTCGAATCCCTCAAAGGCGCTACCGTAAAGAAAGTCGAGAAAACCTCAACAAACGGTCTTGTTGACACCTACACAATCACATTCTCCGACAACACAACGGCGTTCTTCAATGTCACAAACGGCGCATCCGCTTATGAAGTCGCAAAATCAAACGGCTATCAGGGCACCGTTGAACAGTGGCTCGCGTTAATCGGCGCAGACTGCGCTCAGGGCCACACCTACACAGAATTCACCATGCCCGCCTCCTGCGGACGTCCCGGCTGCACAGTCAAGGTCTGCTCAAAATGCGGTGCGAGCGAATTCTCCATGACAGACGCCCTTGAACACAACTACACGTCAACTGTAGTTCCCGCAACCCACACAACCTGCGGCTACACCCGCTACGTCTGCGAAAACTGCGGCGACACCTACTGCGACAACCTCACCGCCGTAACGGAGCACACCTACACCTCAAAGGTAGTTGCCCCCACCTGCGTTGAGAGCGGCTACACCGAAAAGACCTGCACCGAGTGCGGAATAGTTATCAGAACAGATATCGTCGAGCCCACAGGCCACTCCTACACGGCAACCGTAACCGAGCCCACCTGCTCGCATTACGGCTACACCACATACAAATGCGAAAACTGCGACAGTGAATATGTTTCCGACATCACACCGACAACCGACCACAACTTCAGCACAAAAGTTATCAGCAGCACCTGCTGCACGGGGGGTTACACAATCAGATACTGTGCCGATTGCGGTTTCTCGGTGATTGAAGACGAAACACAGGCAAAGGGTCACACCTTTGAAGTCTCAAAGGTGTTTGCCCCCACCTGCTCGACAGCCGGCTACAGCATCTACACCTGCACCGAATGCGGAGTAAACTACATCGATGATGAAACCGACCCCGTCGCCCACACACCCGGCGAATGGGTATGCGAAGACCCCGCAACAGGCAAATACACCAAGAGATGCGAAAACTGCTACAAGCTCCTTGACACCAAAACGGTTTCAATAGTCAGCGGCGACGGCAACGGCCAGACTCCTCTCAACCCGAATATCGACGAGAACGGCATTCTCAACATCGGCTACAAAGAAAGCGAGAGGGTCACTCTCAAGGTTGACGGCGTCAACTCCAGCACCGTTGTTTACGAGTCCTCCGACCCGAAGGTTGCAACCGTTGACAGCAATGGCAACGTCACGGCGGTAGGCCCCGGCGATGCAGTCATCACCGCGAGCATTCCCGGCACCGCAATCCAGACCAAGGTGCCCGTAAACGTCAAGCTCACCTGGTGGCAGAAGGTTCACTACTTCCTTGACTCCTCACCGATCTTCCGTCTGTTCTTCATGCTCTTCAAGATTAACATCCCCACAATCAGGTTCTGATTGCAGGCGGCATATACTGAATACCTTTCAGGCCCCCGGCACTGTGTGCCGGGGGCTTGAATCTGCCGTTATTAAAATGTATAATTATATACAGATATCCACCTTCCCGCCGAAAGGAGTTTTAAGCTTGAATTACAAATACGACATTTCGGTCATCATCCCCGCCCATAATGAAGAAAAGTATGTCCGCCGCTGCATCGATTCCGTAAAGCAGGCGGATGAAATCTTCACGGGCAGCGTCGAAATAATAGTTGTCTGCAACCGCTGCACCGACTCCACCGCCTCCATAGCGGAGCAGTGCGGTGCAAAAACCGTCTTCAATGAAGACAGATGCATAGCCCTCGTGCGCAATGCGGGCATAAAGGCGGCTCAGGGCGAAGTAATCGTCACCATCGACTGCGACAACCGTATGACTCCCGGCACCCTGGCGGAGATATATTCAAAAATCAAAAGCGGAAAATACATCGGCGGCGGAGCCCCCATGCGCTTTGAGCGCAAATCCTTCCCGCTTATGTTAAACGATTATATGTGCCGCGCCGGCTTTGCCGCAACCCGCCTTTACGCGGGCATAATCTGGGCGGAAAAATCCACCTTCGACGCAATCGGCGGCTTCGTTGACAAGCGCTCAATGGAAGATATCGCCACGGCAAAGCTCATCCGTCAATACGGCAGGCGTCAGGGCAGAAAATTCGGCGTCCTGCGCTACAACCGCCTCATCAACTCCACCCGCAAATATGACGACGCCGGCGACGACTGGCTCTATTTCAAGCTCGCATTCAGAAACATCAAGCCGATCATTAAAGCCGCCCGCGGCGATTCCGCCGAATACGACGCCCTGCTCGACGAGATGTTCTACGACTACAACGACAAACACAAATAACCCGCTTTATTAAAGCATTATCTCCTTGACGGCATAAAAACAAAGTAGTATAATATCAATCGCAGATAAAAAAGCACTGAGCCGGGCGTCACCGGACGCCCGGCAAAAACAGGGGAGCTGTTATTTTTGACGGCTGAGAGGGAGCGCGCAACGCTCCGACCCGCAACCTGATTTGGATAATGCCAACGAAGGTGAATATTGGTTTTCAACCGGTATGCTTTTCGCGGCATACCGGTTTTTATCTGCGGGCAGACCGGGGACACCACTCTCTGCTCATATTATTTCTTGCTTGGAGGAATCACAGATGACTTACACAACTCAGATGGATGCGGCAAGAAAAGGCGTCGTTACCCCGCAAATCAAAACAGTGGCACAAAAGGAAAATATGCCCGTCGAAAAGCTTATGGACCTCGTGGCACAGGGTAAGGTCGCCATTCCCGCAAACAAGCTTCATACCTGCTTGAACGCCGAAGGCGTCGGCAGCATGCTGCGCACAAAAATCAATGTCAACCTCGGCGTCTCAAGGGATTGCAAGGATTATGACATCGAAATGCAAAAGGTTATGAGCGCGGTCAATATGGGCGCGGAGGCAATTATGGACCTCTCCAGCCACGGCGACACACAGCCCTTCCGCAAAAAGCTCACGGGCGAGTGCCCCGCAATGATAGGCACCGTCCCCGTCTATGACAGCGTCATTCACTATCAGCGCGATTTAGCCACCCTGACGGCAAAGGATTTCATAGATGTTGTCCGCCTGCACGCGCAGGACGGCGTCGATTTTGTAACCCTTCACTGCGGAATCACCCGCAAAACAATCGACCAGATAAAAAATCACAAGCGCAAAATGAACGTTGTCAGCCGCGGCGGCTCCCTCGTCTTTGCGTGGATGAGTATGACGGGCGAAGAAAACCCGTTTTATGAATATTACGATGAGATTCTCGACATCTGCGAGGAGTATGACGTCACAATCTCCCTGGGCGACGCCTGCCGTCCCGGCTGCCTCGCCGACGCAACCGACGTCTGCCAGATAGAGGAGCTTGTCCGCCTGGGCGAGCTTACAAAACGCGCGTGGGAGCACAACGTCCAGGTTATGGTTGAAGGTCCCGGCCACGTTCCGATGGATCAGATAGCCGCAAACATGAAAGTTCAGCAGACTATATGTATGGGCGCCCCCTTCTATGTGCTCGGTCCGCTTGTCACGGATATAGCCCCCGGCTACGACCACATAACCTCGGCAATAGGCGGAGCGATAGCTGCCATGAGCGGCGCCGCCTTCCTGTGCTATGTAACCCCAGCCGAGCACCTCGCCCTCCCCAATGTTGAGGATGTAAAGCAGGGCATAATCGCTTCAAAAATAGCCGCCCACGCCGCCGATATAGCAAAGGGAATCCCCGGCGCAAGAGATATTGACGACAAAATGGCGGATGCCCGCAGAGCCCTCGACTGGGACGCCCAGTTCGCCTGCGCCCTCGACCCCGTAACGGCAAAAAAAATACGCAACGACCGTCTGCCCGAAGACGACCACAGCGACACCTGCAGCATGTGCGGCAAATTCTGCGCGGTGCGCAGCATGAACAAGGCGCTCGCGGGCGAATACATCGACATTCTTTAAAACCGGCGGGGTTGCAGATTCCTTATAATCTGTAACAAATTTTGTTGTTTTTATACATATTTCGGTTTTTGTCTGTTGACACACTCCCGTTTTATATTCTATAATTACAAAAAATAACCTCGCGAATCAAAGGAGGGTTTACCGTGGCAAGTGCCAAAATCAGAAAATCAAGCGCGGCATCCCGTGCGAGAATGTCATTCCTGACAATCGTCTGTATTGCCGTCATCGCCTCGCTTGTCAGCACATTCCTTTCAAGCTGGATGCTCAAGCCCAAATACTACACAATCAAACTTGAAAATCTTTCACGCTCCGTGCGTATTGTTCAGCTCTCCGACCTTTACGGCCACTCCTTCGGCAAGGAGAACGAGCGCCTTCTGACCGCGGTCGGCATTCTCAAGCCCGACATCATAGCGGTTACGGGCGACATGTTTTATGAATACGCGGGCAATGACCAGGTTGACCTCGTCTGCAAAACGCTTGAAAAGCTCAATGAAATCGCTCCCGTTTATTACACCTTCGGCGACCA
>JAEEGL010232542.1_pt1 | contig 34560 bp, 33 predicted proteins | sample 9134231 | NCBI WGS metagenome assembly JAEEGL01 (sample SAMN16246548, study PRJNA631951) | gut metagenome | biome: gut microbiome; feature: rumen; material: fiber-attached | host: Bos | place: Iran: Karaj | collected 2018-10
CCCACCATGGCATAGCGGGCCACCTCTTCCATGAGGTTGGCGCCGTACTTGCCGGAGAACTTGAATTTCTGGCCATAGCTGATGGAGAAATCCTTCACCTGGCGTTTCTTTTCCTGCTCCACCAGCTTGCCAAACTCCTCTGGATCGGCATAGGGCACCATGTTGGAGCCGATGTGGATGAATTTCACCTTGTCCAGGTATTCTTCCACGGTTTCCGAAACGGTGTCCACCGCCACGTCCGAAGCGTTGATGATGGTGGTAGCGCTCTGGTCTTCGTCGCCGGAGGCCGACGGCATCACGAAGAGGGTTTCCACGCCGTTATAGGCGAGGCCCTTAACAATGCCTTCGCAGGCCGTACCCAGACCGCCCGCGATATGGGGAGGGAACTCCCAGCCGAACATAAGTACTCGCATCGCTTAATCCTCCCTGTATTTTGCAATCAACCAATTGATATTCAGAAGGGCGGCCACGGTCACGGCCGACAGGATGGCACCGTGGGCCTCGTGGGGCGGATCGCCGTCGTAGAGTTCGCTGAAGCAGCCCACCCCGTGCTTGGAGAGGTCTTCATAGAAACCTTCGGTGAGCCATTCGGCCCGCTTGATGAAGTTCTTCCCCATCATGTTGAAGCTGGCATAGCAGTACTGGGCCAGCAGGAAAGGCCAGGCGCAGCCGTTCATATAGGCCTCGTCGCGCTCGTGCTGGTTGCCTTCGTACACCCCCTTGTAGCGGATGTCACGCGGGCTCAGGGTGCGCACGCCGCGGCGGGTGATGAGCTCTGCGTTCACCACGCGCATCACCGCACTCACAACCTCGTCGGAAACCGGGCGGTAGTCCAAGGAGACGGGCCACAGCTGGTTGGGACGCAGTTCCATGTGCTGGCCGGCGTTGTCCACATAGTCGGCCAGGAAGCCCAGCTGGGGATTCCAGAACTTGGCCTGGAAGTTGAGTTCGATGAGGGCTTTTACCGACGCCCATTTCTTGGAAAAGACGCTGCTCTTGCGCTCGTTTTCGAGCGCGAAGCAGATGGCGTTGTACCAGAGGGCGTTGGTTTCCACCTGGTAGCCGGCACGTTCCGTAACGGCCCGGCCGTCGATATAGGCATTCATCCAGGACAAGGCCACCCCGTCCATCTGGGCCCAGAGCAGGCCGTCCGGCTGCATGGCCACTTCCTGACGCACGCCGGGAAGGTAGCTCTCGATGACCGCCTTGAGCACGGGACCGTACTTGGCCCAAACGTCCTTGGCCTTGGCTCCCCAGGCAATGTACTGCTGCAGGGTGACGGCCAGGTAGAGCGGGGCCTCCACCTGGGTGGTGCGGCGCAGCAGGCGCTCCTGGTTGGCCGCGATGAGGTTGTCCAGGATTTCCTCGAATTCCTTGGCGTCGTTTTTCCCGTAGAGGGTGAGGCCGGCCAGGGCGATGAGCGTTTCGCGCAGCAGGCCGGTGTACAGCCAGCTGTATCCCGCCACGATGCGTTTGACGCCGCCGTCCTCGCGGATCAGGGCATCGGCCTGGCGAAGCAGCTGGTCATGGAAGGAAGTGATGGGGCCGATCTTCTCCACCGTGGCGGCATAGCGGCGCTTGAGGCCGGTGGCATTCACCGGCTCGCCGGCGGCGGCGCACAGCACGATGGAATCGCCGCTGCCGAGCTCCACCTCGAAGACGCCGGGGACCCAGAGGTCCTCCCGGCAGTCGAAACCGCGGCGCATCTCGTCGGAATAGGTAATACCCTTATACCAGACGGGATTGTATTTGAAGGCCGATGCCGACGTGCTGAGCTGCAGGTTCAGGTCCGGGAAGCCTTCGTACATGTTGAAGGCGGCGCCGTTCTGGACCGGACGGAAATCCGTACGGGCCTGGTCGTTTTCCCCGGTGAGCCCGTGCACATTGCGGAAGGCCAGGAAAGGCTTCAGTTCCAACTTCACCCTGGCCGGGGCGTTCACGAGTTCGTAATGGATGTAGAGCTGGTTCACATCCGGATTGAGGGCAATGCTCTTGCGGAAAACGATCTCGCCGATCTTGTACGTGACCGCAGGGACAGGGTCGGCATCAAAGTCCACGATGTACTTGTGACCGCGGGGCTCGTAGATGTCGCCGTAGCAGTGGATACCCAGGTTGAAGCGCTTGCCGCGGAGGGTCAGGCTCTCGTCCACGGAACTCAGCAGCAGGTGCCGGTATCCCTCAAACTTGTCCACCGGAACGGCCAGCAGGCCGTGATAACGCCTGGTGTTGCACGTAACGATGGACGTGCTGCAGAAGGCTCCGGTCTTGTTCGCCAACAGGATTTCCCTTTTCAGGGAATATGAGAGGTTGACGAGTTCCGACTTGTTGAATTTCAAAAAAGCCATATATCAGTGTTTATACTTGCTTCAAAACCATGGCGGTGCGGGCCGGCAGATATACGCTGAGCGTATGGTCGAAGGCCTGGTTGCCATTCGGGCATCTCTCGGGTACGGATACATGCTGTTCCCCCTCATTGAGGCGGCCGAATCCGTTAAAGCGGGGCTGGTCACTGTCGAGGACGTTCATATACGTACCGGCCGGTACGCTGAAGCCATAATCGGCAAACGAACCGGTGGGTGAGAAATTCAGGGCAAAGATACAACTTTTCCGTTTGAATATCAAGATTTTCTTCTGTTCATCGGCCACCAGGATGACGGGGCGTTCGGCCAGCAAATCCTCCTCCCGGATCAGGTGCACCATGGCCCGGTCAAAGTCGCGCAGACAGCCGTAGCGGAGCTGGTCGTTGTCGGCCAGGGACCACTGCCGGCGGGCATATTTGAACGACCAGCCGTTCCCCTCGCGGGGGAAGTCGATCCACTCGGGATGGCCGAATTCGTTGCCCATGAAATTCAGGTAACCGTCGCCGGCGGTTCCGGCGGTGACCAGGCGGATGAGTTTGTGCAGGGCGATGCCCCGGTCCACCAGGTCGTTTTGCGAGCCTTTGTTCATGGCAAAGTACATCTCCTTGTCCATGAGGCGGAAGATGATGGTCTTGTCGCCCACCAGCGCCTGGTCGTGGCACTCGGCATAGGAGATGGTCTTTTCATCGGCCCGCTTGTTGGTGAGTTCCCACCAGATCTCGCCCATGGACCAGTTTTCGTCGCTGCGTTCCTTGATCCATTTGATCCAGTGGTCGGCCACGCCCATCGACATGCGGAAGTCGAAGCCCACGCCGCAGGCCGCATAGGGGGCGGCCAGCCCGGCCATGCCGGAGACGTCCTCGGCGATGGTGAACCCGTTGGGATTCATTTCCTTCACCAGCATGGTGGCCAGGGAAAGGTAGGTGACGGCATTCTCGTCCACACCCTGGTCAAAGTACAGGGCATAATTCCCGAAGTCCTTGCCCAGCCCGTGGTCCCAGTAGAGCATGGAGGTGACGCCGTCAAAGCGGAAACCGTCAATGTGGTATTCCTCCATCCAGTATTTCACGTTGGACAGGAGGAAGTATTTGGTCTCGTCCTTGCCGTAGTCGAAGCAGCGGGAACCCCAGGCCGGGTGCCGGCCCTGCGGCCCGCTGTAGAAATACAGGTTGTCGCGGCCGTCAAACTCGCTCAGGCCTTCCAGCACGTTGTCCACGCAGTGGCTGTGCACGATGTCCATGATGACGGCGATGCCCTTCCCGTGGGCGTCGTCCACCAGGGCCTTGAACTCCTCGGGGGTGCCGAAACGGGAACTGAGGGCGAAGAAATTGGACACCTGGTAGCCGAAGGAACCGTAATAGGGATGCTCCTGCAGGGCCATGATCTGGATGGTGTCGTAGCCCAGCGACTTCACCCGGGGCAGGACGTCGCGGCGAAACTCTTCAAAGCTGCCCACCTTTTCCTTTTCCGTGGCCATGCCGATGTGGCACTCGTAAATCATGGGGTGCGGCCGTTTTCCCGCATGTCCATGTTTCCAGGCATAGGGGACCTCCGGCGCCCACACCTGGGCCGAAAAGACTTTGGTCACCTCGTCCTGCACCACGCGGGTCACATAGGAAGGAATGCGTTCCCCGCCGCCGCCGGGCCATTCCATATACAGTTTGTACAAGTCGCCGTGATGCAGGAACATCTCCGGCAACGTCAACTCCCAGTTCCCCTGGCCCAGCGGACGCAGGGAATAGGCCTCGGTGCGCTTCCAGTTGTTGAACTCCCCGATCAGGTAGATCTTGGAGGCGTTGGGCGCGAACTCCCGGAACACCCAGCTGCCGTCGGAGAGCCGGTGCAGGCCGTAATACAGGTGATTGTTCACGGCATCCTTCAACAGGCCGTCTCCGGCAATGTGGCGGCGCATGTCGGCAATACGCTGATGACGGGCATCAATGGCCTCCTGATGCGGCAACAGCCACGGGTCGGTTTGATAAATCTTCTTCATATTATGTGGTCAGTTTTCCTTATTCGTCAATGGAATCGATCCGCTCCTTCACCGAGCGGAGGTACTTCCTGCACGAATCCAGCAGGACTTTGGAACGGGCCACCAGGGCGTCGATATCGTCCAGTCTGGTTGCCGGATCCTCTACCTGCCGGGCAATCTCCTCCAGTTCGGCAATGGCCTTCGCATAATCAAATTTCTCTGCCATAACGATCCAAATTTATGCAATATTAACCTTGTTGTTGTCCACTTGCTCCGTATAGACCTCGTCCACCCGGGCGCTGAGGGAACCGTCGCTGAAACGGACGCCGATACGGTCGCCCACGTGCACCTGGTCCACGGTCTTGAGCACTTTGTTGTCCCCGCCGGTGACCAGGACATAACCCAGGCTCAGGATCTTGCGGGGGTCCGACGAGTTGATGACGGCTTCCTTGAGGGCCACGCGCGAGATTTCCTCGCTCAGGCGTGCGTGGGCGGCGAATTTCAAGCGATGGGCGGCCTGGTCGGCGAGGCGGGCGGTGTCGGCCCATTTGCGCGTGAGGCCGCTGACGATGCGCCCGAGGCTGCGCTGGAGCTGCAGTTCCAACTGGCCGATCCGGCCGCGGACGGCACGCTGCACGGCGGCGTCGGCCCCTTTGAGCCGGAGTTCCTCGCGGGAGACGAGACGCTGCGCCGCGGCCCCGATGCGCCGCCCCAGGGCCAGGGCGTCTTCTTCCCGCTGCCGGACGGCGTCCAGGAAGAGGTCGGCCAGGGCGGTGGGGGTCTTCACGGCCTGGTGGGCCACCATATCGGCAATATGCACGTCCTTGTCGTGGCCGATGGCGGTGACCACGGGCACGGGGCAGGTGGCGATGGCGATGGCCAGGTTTTCGTCGTCAAAGCACTGGAGGTCCATCTCCGATCCGCCGCCGCGAAGGATGAGGATGGCATCGAAGGCCTGCCCGGCGGCTTCCTCCAGGGCATCGGCCACGGAAGCGGGAGCCTGCTCCCCCTGCATCAGGGCTTCGAAGAGTTGCAGCTCGAAAGCATAGCCTTCCGGATTGTCCAGCAGATGGTGGCGGAAATCCTGGTAACCGGCGGCGGTTTTGGAGGTGATGATGGCCAGGCGGCGGGGCACATCCGGCAGGGCCAGTTCCTGTTGCATCTCCATGTAGCCGTCTTTTTGCAGGCGTTCGATGGTGCGCTTGCGCTCCAGCGCCTGCTCGCCCAGCGTGAACGCCGGGTCAATATCCTCGATGAACAGGGAAATGCCAAAGAGCTCGCTGTAGCTCACCTGTACCTTCACCAGCACCGTAATGCCGGCTTGCAGGGGCTGTCCCGCCAAGTCTTCAAAATAGGTCTTGAGGCGGACATAATGCCATTTCCAGATCATGGCCCGGATCTGGGCCACGGGCTTTCCGCCACGGCTCTGGGCCAGGTCCAGATAGCAGTGCCCATTGGAGCGGGGACTGTAGGAGGCTATCTCGGCGCGCACCCAGAAGCGGTCAGGAAAAGCTTCTGCGACGCTCTCCTTGATGCAGGTCTGCAATTCCAGCAGGTCTATGTACTCACGCCCCTCCATAGTACCCACAAATATAACAAAAAACTGTTACAAATCCGACTATCCCGTTTTAACTGTGCCCCGCATGGCACAGTTACTTTTTATAAAGTACTGGCTCACAGATGGTTAAGCGCCAGAAAATGGGCCGATTCTCAGAGAGCGGGGTCGAAATGGGGGATGGGTTTTAGCTTGAAGAGGTTCTGGGCGTGCTTGCGGTCGATGAGGGCCTTGGTGGCGGGATCTTCGCACACCCCGGTGCGGATATAATGGTCCAGAACGGCATAGGTGAAGCCCAGGTTGTCTTCGTCACTCTTGCCGCAGAGGCCGTCCGAGGGCGTTTTGTGCACCAGTTCTTCCGGCAGGCCCAGTTCCATGCCGATAGCCCGAACCTCGGCCACCGTGAGCCCGCCCAGGGGCGAGAAGTCGCCGGCGGCGTCGCCATACCGGGTGCTGTAGCCCACCCAGTCCTCCGACAGGTTGCAGGTGTTCACCACCCGGCCGTTGTTGCTCTGGGAAATGGCATACAGGGCCGTCATGCGAAGGCGCGGGGCCATGTTGATGCGCGTCTGGTCACTGGCCGGATGGCCCAGTTTCTCCTCCACCTCCCCCATCAGGGCCTGGAAAGCCGCGCCGATATTTACATTGTAACGCCTGATTCCCAGGTGATTGATCAGTTTTACAGAATCGTCGATATCCGGCTGGACGCCGTTGGGCATGGTGACGCCAATCACGCGGTCCACCCCCAGCGCCTCCACGCACAGGGCCGCACATACGCTGCTGTCCTTGCCGCCGGAAATACCCAGCACGGCATTGCAGCCTTTTCCGTTTTCCTCGAACCAGTCCCGGATCCACAGGACGCACGCGTCCTTCACTTCTTTAGCATTGAACATATCGTTATTATTATCTGTGTTTCTACGCCAGTCCCGGGCGGCAGGGTTTGCCGATGGATTCCCGGTAATAGGTATATAACTCTTCGGTGGCCAGGGCTATCTTGGTGACGGCGAAATCGCAGTCGTAGGGATAGGTGTACCAGGTGTCTTCCAGGGTGTTGAGGTCCACGCAGTCACCGTATTTCCCCAGGTATTCATACTCGATGTGGCAGGAGTAGAGGGACGGCACCGGGAGCGTCATCTCGAACGGATCGCCGTCCACGTCCGTGCCCCATACATGGAATCCGTTCCCGTCGTGCACCATCCGGCCTTCCCCCAGATGGATGAAGCGGTTGGCGTTGGGAAGGGAATACACCCGCACAGGCAGTTCGCCGGTGGAATATCGGCCCTCGCGTACCTCCTTGCGGACATTGGCGCGCTCCCACTCGTACCAGTCGGGGATGTGGGAGAACTCGGTCTCGCCCTCCAGGGCCCTTAATTCGCCCAGTTCGGTCATCTCCCACTGTTTGCCGCAGTGGTCGCACTGCAGGATGGTCCCGCGGGCGCTCATCTTGTATTCCTTGCCGCAGTGGGGGCACTGGTACAGCACTTTCTGCAGGCCTTCGGCCCGTTTGGGGTAGGGCGTGCGGATGCCGCGTGCCTTCTGCCAGGCGAAGTCGTCGTACTGGAAGGCGGCCACGATCCTGTCGTTGATTTCGTCCACCGAGGACTTTTCCAGTTCTTCGGGCGTGAGGATGAGGGAATAGTCGGCCTCCGTGGGCTTGACGCCGCGCTCGTGGAGGTTCCAGAAGGGGGAATTCACATGATGGCCGTGGCAGATGAGGGTGGCCACCGGCACTTTCATCATCTTGCAGAGCTTGCCCAGGGAGGCGGGCAGTACGGCGGTGGTGCCGCATAGCGAATAGCGGGCCTCCGGATAGATGACGGCGATGTCCCCGTTGTCCAGCACCTTGCGGATCTGCCTCACCAGGACCAGGTCGCTGGTGAATTTGCGCTTGCAGATGCAGCCCACATTTCGCAGGAGCCATTCCCGGCCGATGAACCCGTCTATGGCCACCACGTAATTGGCTTTGTTGGGATAGATGATCTGCGTGGCCACCTTGAAGTCCATGAAGGCGTTGTGGTTGCAGAGCAGGATATAGGGCGGCTTGAGTTCCTCCGTTCCTTCGTGCCGGATGATCCTGGGCTTGTGCAGGATCATGTCCGGCCAGCTCAGGAGTTTGGTGATGGGCTTCAGGAACCAGCGGGTGCGGATAGGGTCCCGCACCATGTCAAAGCGGGGAACAGGTTTTTTCATCGTCAGGCGGTTTTAGCGCCGCAAGATAATGTTTTTTCCTCAAAAAACCATCACATCCCCAGCAGCAGCGCCGGGGCAATGCCCAGGGCCGCACACAGCAGACGGGCTACTTTAAGGGTAGGCTCGGACCGGCCGGAAACATAATCATTGATGCGGGAAGGACTCACGCCCACTTGCTTGGCCAGTTCACGTTGTGTCATGCCCTTTTCCTCCAGAGACAGTTGTATCAACTGGGCAACCGTGGGGTGACCCATGGGATAATGTTCCTTCTCATAGGCGATGATATAGTCCGACATGATGGCCAACTCTATGGCCAGTGGATCAGTGGCCGGCATATCCTCCCCCACAAGCGGGAGCAATTCTTCCACCCGGTTCAGCGCATATTCATAGCGCATTTGGTCCAAACTCTTACTCATATCGTTGCTGCATCTATTTTATCGTATTCATCGTGCGTTCCCACAAAACGGATGAATACATACCCCATTACAAACTTGATAACTACGATTAGCCTGTAGCTATTGCCCTTAATGTTGAACACGTAGTGCTGATTCCCCACGGAATCCACCGCATTGAAAACCGCCTTTACATCAGCGAAGCCATGCCACTGGGCTTCTTCCGTAATCTCATACCAGCGCTCCAGAGCCGCTTCAGCATCCTCTCTCCCCGGCGTTTGGTAAAACTCCTTCAACTTCCTATGTGACACAATCCTCATCTTCGTCATCGATTTCGACGACAAAGATAACAATAATTCCGGATTTCAAAACAAAACCAAAGAAAAAATTTGGTTTTGAAAATCATTCCCTTATTTCGCGCGGGTGTAGATTTGGATGGGGCAGCCGGTGAAGTCGAAGTGCTCGCGGAGCTTGTTCTCCAGGAAGCGCTTGTAGGGGTCTTTCACCCACTGGGGCAGGTTGCAGAAGAAGGCAAACTGCGGCGTGCGGGTGGGTAGCTGCGTCACATACTTGATCTTGATGTATTTCCCCTTCCATGCCGGCGGCGGATAGTTCTCGATTTCCGGGAGCATGGCATCGTTGAGCTGGCTGGTGGAAATCTTCCGGGACATATTGTCGGCCACATGGGCGGCGGCGTCCAGCACGTCCAGGATGCGCTGCTTGTTCAGGACTGAGGTAAAGATGATGGGAATGTCATTGAAGGGCGCCAGGCGTGCTTTCAGGGCCTCTGTATAGTCCCGCATGGTGTTCACATCCTTCTCGAAGAGGTCCCATTTGTTCACCACGATCACGCAGCCCTTGCGGTTCTTCTGGATCACGTTGAAGATGTTCATATCCTGCGCCTCCATGCCCAGGGTGGCATCGATCATGAGGATGCAGACATCCGAGTGCTCGATGGTGCGCATGGCCCGGAGCACGGAATAGAACTCCAGGTCTTCGGTCACCTTGCCCCGCTTGCGCATACCGGCCGTATCCACCAGCATGAACTCGTGGCCGAATTTGTTGTAATAGGTAGAGATGGAATCCCGCGTGGTGCCGGCCACCGGCGTCACAATGTTGCGTTCCTCTCCCAGCAGGGCGTTCGTCAGGGACGACTTGCCCACATTCGGCCGGCCCACGATGGCGATGTGCGGCAGGTCGGCATGGTCATCGGCCACGTTGTCATCGGCCGGAAGGGCCTTCACCACCTCGTCCAGGAGGTCGCCGGTGCCGCTTCCGTTGGCGGCCGATATGGTCCAGACCTCGCCCAGTCCCAGGGCGTAAAAGTCAAAGGCATCGTACATCTTCTCGCCGGTGTCCACCTTGTTCACGCAAAGGACCACGGGCTTTTTGCTCCGGCGCAGCAGGTCGGCAATCTCGGCGTCATAGTCCGTGATGCCCGTAGAGGCCTCGCACATGAAAAGGACCACGTCGGCCTCCTCGATGGCGATGCCCACCTGTCGGCGGATGGCGTCTTCAAAGACATCATCCGAATTGGAGGTGTAACCGCCCGTATCCACCACGGAAAACTCGCGGCCGCACCATTCGCATTTTCCGTAATGGCGGTCGCGGGTCACACCCGCCGTCTCATCCACAATGGCCTGGCGCATGCCCACCAGGCGGTTAAAAAGGGTACTTTTCCCCACGTTCGGTCTCCCGACTATCGCTACAAGTGCCATAAGCTGCTAATTTTTTGCAAAGATACAATTTTCTTCGTCAAATGCAGGAGTGTCAATGCCGAAGAAACGCAAAACGGAGTGAAAGACATGGTGTTGGCCCACTTCGGGAAGGTCTTTGTACATGAGGCTGCGGTCTGAGGTCCAAACCACGAAGGGAATCTCCAGCTGCTCCCGGGGGGCCATGGAATACGGGACGCCGTGCATATAGAGATTATTCTCCCCCAGGGACTCGCCGTGGTCCGAAACAAAAAGGAGCATCGTGCGGCGGTCCGGGATACTGCGAAGGATTTCGATCACCTGATGCATCAGATAATCCGTATAGACAATGCTGTTGTCGTAGGCGTTGTTCAACTCCTCGGGAGAGGTCCTGGACATCTCCACGGTACTGCACACCGGCTCGAACACCTGGAACTGAGCCGGATAATTGGTATTGTACGACGGCCCGTGGTTCGTATAGGCATGAATCACCACAAACACCTTGCTGCTGTCGCTGCCCACGATGTCGTCCCGCAGGCCTTCCAGCAGCAGGCCGTCGTAGCGGGCATCGGCCCCGGGATACCGCTCCTTGAGCTGGGCGAAGGTGTAGTAGCGGGGCGTATGGACCGGGGGCTCGCCCCAGTTGTTGGTGCGCCACCAGACATCCACCCCGGCCCGCTGCAGGTAATTGGGCAGGATCTCGTGGAGTTCAGGCGCGTCCACCGGCTCCAGGATAGCCTTTACGCCCGCCCGGGTATAGGTGGCCGATGCCACGGCGTGATAGGCCTTCACGCTGTCGGCAGCCGTGTAGCGGTTGGTCTCCCGTCCGTAGCCCAGCAGGGAAAAACGGTCGGAGCGGACCGACTCGCCGATAAAGAGCACGCACACGTCCCGGCTGTCACTGACGGCCGTAGGGTCGGGCAGCGGAATCTCCTGCTGGTTCCGCTGCCGCTCGGCCGCATAGTAGCGGAAGGTGTTCACGATGTACGACCAGGGCATGATGAGGCTGCCCAGTTCCGTGGAATTGCGGTCAATCCACGGCCAGTTTTTCATATTGCCGAAGATGGCCGCCGTGAGGATACCCACCGCCGCGCCCATGCTGCCCAGCAGGCGCTTCCAGGAGCCATATTCCACTTTCCGGGCAAAGACATAGACGGAAGGGAGCACGCCCAGAAGCAGGATATAAGACGCCAACCCCCAGGAGAAGAAACCGGACATTTCCGAATACTGGGTGTTCCAGAAATTGCCCATCATCTCGTCGGTAACCAGCACATCGTAAGCGTTTACGCAGAAAAGCATGGCTGCATCGGCCACCAGACTGGCCGATATAAGGATTTTCCCCACGATGCGCCCGCACCAGGCCAGCACGTAATACAGCAGGAAATCCAGGCCCAGCAGGAGCAGGGCGGCCGTGCCGATGATGAGGACCCCGTTGAGGCCACCGGTCACCAGCTTGAGGGCATGGGAGAAAAAGGGCACATGGAAGGCCACCAGCGTATAGACAGCCAGCACAAGGGCATAGCGCGAGAGCGGCGCTTTATGGGAAAAGGGTTTCATCGGCAGCGGATCAGTTTAACCATCCCGCATAGCACGCCGGCGGCAAGCAGCAGAAGCAGCAGGTTCCACAGGATGGTGAGCGGGATATTGACGGGCTGGGGCGCCTCGCCCAGCGGGGAGGCCTGACGGGAAGCGTCGTAGCGGGCGAAGGGATTGGTGTAAATCACTTCCCCGTCCGGGAAAAAGGCCGTCAGGCGCACGTAGGGCTCTTCCGGCCCCAGGACATAGGCCAGGCTGTCGGTCTGGGTGGAGAGGGCCAGCGTGGCATGGTCCTGCCCCGTTGCGCGGATGCTGTCGGCCCGCGCCGACAGGCAAAGGTACACCGTATCTCCCCGGAGGCCGATATCCCGGATGGCGGGAAGATGCCGGTTGCGTTCGTATTTCACGGCCCAGTCTCCCTGGCCGTAGTCGGGCACCCGCATGGCGTAATAACAGCCGCCAAGGAGTGTTTTTTTCAAGTCCTCGTAGCGGCCGGAAGGCGTGCAGAGGAAATTGCAGCGAACCCCGATGCAGCCACTGCGGTCGGGATAATGCAGGTCGTCATTGGCCAGGCCAAAACAGTAGTGGCCGGCACTGAGGGCCCAGTCCCAGTACTCGTTCTCGGTACTCACGCTGGTGTCCAGTTCCATGATTTCGTAGCCGGAGAGTTTCTGGAAATGATCCTCCGAGGTGCCCCAGGTACGGTAGGGATGGTTCATCTGGATAAAATCACTCCCCGCGCCCAGGCGCTCCAGTTCGAACTGTTTCTGCGAGGCCAGCAGCGGCACCAGCGGGTCGTAATGCTTCACACGGGAGCTGCCGAACACCAGTTTATGGAACTTGTAGGGGCTGTAGCCCTGCTCGTACACATTCACCTGGAGGGCCGTGTCGAAGGGATGGGGGGTAATCTCGTTGTGGTTGGAGAAAGTGACGATATCGTAGCCCAGCTTCCGGAGCGCATCCCAGGTCTGCTGCGCGTCATAGGCGCACTCATTCACCGGCCAGGGTCCTTTCACCCGCGTATGGCAGTGGAAAAGGGAACGTTTCCAGCCCATAGACGTATCCAGGGCCGCATAGGGATTGAAAATATCCGGGCCGCTGAAGGGCCGGGGGGGCCGAAAACGATAGATGGGGCTGAAGCCGGTTACCAAAACCAGCAGCAGGACCACCGCCAGCAGGCAGCCCAGCGTTTTGCCCAGAATGCGCAGCAGGGTTTTTATCATACGTGATTCACTTTAGAAAGGGGCACCAGCACCTGCAGGGCGCCGGGCTCCACGGAAAGGTCAAATTCCGTACCAGCCTCGAAGGAGTCCCCGTCGTAATGGACGGCACCGGGACGGGAGCGACGGATCTGCACCCGGGGGCCGCTGAAATGCAGCACCCGCCGGCTGGTATCGGCATGTCCGGTCATCAGACGGGTGGCCAGGTCGGGGATTTCCAGCGCAGAGAACGGACGCACCACCACCACATCCAGCAGGCCGTCCCGGAGGGAGGCCATGGGGGCAATTCTGGCCTGGTTTCCCCACTGGTTGGCGTTGGCAACGGTCACAAAGACCGCGTCGCCGCTCCAGCTCTCCCCGCCGCACTCGATGGTGTAATGCTCCTCCGGATGCTCTCTCCAGTCGTTCCAGGCCAGGGCGATGTAGTTGGCCAGGCCCCGGCGGGTAGAGCGGGCAAAGTCCAGGCTCACGGCCGCGTCCAGGCCCATGCCGGCCGTACAGAAAAAGTAGCGTCCGTTCATCCGGGCCGCATCCACGGCCACCTGAGCCCCCTTGTTCAAGGTTTGCACCGCGATTTCCGGCATGCGGCTGATGCCCAGGTGAAGGGCCAGGCCGTCGCCGCTGCCGCAGGGCAGGATGCCCAGGACCTTGGAAGAGCCCACCACCCCGCGGGCCACTTCGCTCACCGTGCCGTCGCCCCCCACCGCCACCACTACATCGGCCTGGCTCTCACGGGCCATGCGTTCGGCCTCGCCGGCGGCCGCGGTGTTCCGGATTTCATAGCGGTATAAAGACGTGTCCAGGTGCCTGCCAATCGCGGCAAGCACCCGGGCCTTACTCTTTCCTCCCGAAATGGGATTCACTATAAAATCAATGCTTTTCATAGAGGGCGCAGGAGCGGCAGGCGTCGCTCACCTGCCCGTTGCACTGGGCCGGCTTTTTGCCTTTGGAGGCAGCCAGCATCTCCAGTTCTTCCTGCTTGGCACACTTGATTCCCCGCTTTCGCATCTCGGGATTCGTGGAGATTTCCCCGTCCGGGAAGGGACGGTGGAAAAAGAAGATGTTCACCCCGAGCAGCAGCACGGCGAGACCCACGAAAATGAGTGCGGCGAGAAAGGTTTTCACTTTTACAGCGGGAATTCGGAAGAAATGGGTTCGTAGTTATATACGCGCAGGATCATGCGGGCGAAGGTATCGGCCAGCGAGACCACGCGGAATTTGCTCTGGAAGGCCTTCTTGGAAGGATCCAGCGGAATGGTGTCGGTTACATAGACCTCGCTGAGGGCGCTCTTGTCGATGCGCTCGTAGGCGGGACCGGAAAGCACCGGGTGCGTGGCGAAGGCACGGACGCTGCGGGCGCCGCGCTTGAGCAGCTCGTTGGCGGCCTCCGTGAGGGTGCCGGCGGTGTCGATGATATCGTCAATGATCACGATGTCGCGGCCTTCCACCTCGCCGATCGGGACAATCTTCTCGATGATATTGGCCTTGGCGCGCGTCTTATGGCAGATAACCACTGGCGTGTGGAGTTTCTTGGCATAGGCGTTCACGCGCTTGGCACCGCCCATGTCGGGGGCAGCCAGGGTGAGGGTGTCCTTGAGCTCCGCGTGCATCTTTTCCAGGATGGAGAGGAAGTCATAGCTGGCATAGAGGTGGTTGACAGGCAGGTCGAAGAAGCCCTGGATCTGGTCGGCATGGAGGTCGCAGGTCATGACGGCATCGGCCCCGGCCACCTTGAGCATGTTGGCCACCAGCTTGGCGCCGATCGAGGTGCGCGGCTTGTCCTTGCGGTCCTGACGGGCCCAGCCATAATAGGGAATCACGGCAATCACCTTGTTGGCCGAAGCCCGCTTGGCCGCGTCGATGGTGAGCAGCAGTTCCATGAGGTTGTCGCTGGAAGGGAAGGTGGACTGGATGATGAAGCAGGTCGCACCCCGCACGCTTTCGGCGAAATAGGGTTGAAATTCTCCGTCGCTGAAACGGGACACTTCCAGGGGGCCCAGGACCACCTCCGGATCGGTTTCGGGTCTCATGCGGTTCATGGCAGCAACTACCTTCTCGGCAAAATAGCGGGAAGCATCACAGGTAAAAAGCGCCATCCGGTGCTTATGGACATCGTTGATCATAATGTTTGTAAGATTGTTCCGATATATTGGGTAATTTCTTCTTTTCCGGTTCCGTCCACCGAGGACGAGATGAAGCAGGGCGGGAGCTCTTCCCAGTCTTCCAGGAGCCTGTCCTTGTTCTTCTGCACCTGGGCGGCGAGCACTTCCGTCCCCTGTTTGTCGGCCTTGGCGAAGATGAGGCCGAAGGGAATCCCCTTCTCTCCCAGTTCTGCGATGAAACGGAGGTCCACCTCCTGCATGTCGTGCCGGCTGTCCAGCAGCACGAAGAGCATCACCAGGTCTTCCGAACGGTTGATATAATCCCAGATGATATGGCGCAGGCGGGCCCGGTCCTTGTCGGGCAGGCGGGCATAGCCGTAGCCAGGAAGGTCCACCAGGTACCAGTTGTCATTGATCAGGAAATGGTTCACGAGCTGGGTTTTGCCGGGGGTTTGGGAGGTTTTGGCCAGCTTGGCGTTTCCGGTGAGCATATTGATGAGGGAACTCTTTCCCACGTTGCTCCGGCCGATAAACGCGAATTCCGGCAGACGCTGCCGGGGCGTCTGCCCCACCCGCGTACTGCTGCCTGCAAAAGCCGCTTTGGTGATTTTCATGAACCTCCTCAGATTTCCGACGCAAAGATACAAAACATACAAATTAATTCCTATATTTGCCGCATGCTCACGGACGAAAAATTCATGCGCGAGGCGCTTTGGGAGGCCCAGGCCGCCGCGGCCGAGGGAGAGATTCCCATCGGCGCCGTGGTGGTATGGAAGGGACGCATCATCGGCCGGGGACACAACATGACCGAACGGCTGCACGACACCACCGCCCACGCGGAAATGATTGCCATCACCGCCGCCACCCAGGCCATGGGCGGCAAATACCTGGCCGATTGTACCTTGTATGTAACGGTGGAACCCTGCCCCATGTGTGCGGGTGCCCTGGCCTGGTCCCAGACCGGCCGGATTGTCTATGGTGCCCCGGATCCCCGCCGCGGCTACTCCCTCTTCACCCCTTCCCTGCTCCACCCCCGCACGGAGGTCACCGGCGGCATCCTCACCGAGGAATGCTCGGCCCTCATGCTCTCTTTCTTCCAGTCCAAGCGCTAATCCCAGGGGTTAGCGGCACACGATGCGTTCGATGCGGCGGGGAACGGAAGCCAGGATTTCGTAGGGGATGGTGCCCAGGATCGAGGCCAATTCGGAAACGGTAGGGTCTTCACCGAAGATGGTGACTGTGTCGCCCACGGCGGCGGGAACGCCCGTCACATCCAGCATGCACATATCCATACAGATATTGCCGATGGTGGGAACCCGGTGCCCGTTCAGGGAGAAGGAGGCGGCGCCGCGGCCCAGGTGCCGGTCGATGCCGTCGGCATAGCCCACGGGGATGGTGGCGATGACCGTACCTTCGCGGGCTTCTCCCCATCGGCCGTAACCGATGGTATCTCCGGGAAGCAGATGCTTGACCTGCAGGATTTTACACTTGAGCGAGGCCACCGGCGCAAGCTTCTTTCCGGGAATGGCGCTGATGCCGTAGATGCCGATACCCAGGCGCACCATGTCAAACTGGAACTGGGGGAAACGTTCGATACCGGCTGAGTTCAGGATGTGCCGCAGGGGCATGTAGCCGATGCCGTCGGCCACCAGGCGGGTGTTGCGCTGGAAGAGTTCGATCTGGCCCAGGGTGAAGGCGTCCTGCTCCGGGTCCTCGGCCACGCAGAGGTGGGAGAAGAGGGATTTCACCTTCACTTCGGGGGTCTGCCGGAGGTAGGCGATGAGGGCCTCCAGCTCCGAGTTCATAAATCCCAACCGGTGCATGCCGGTGTCCAGTTTGATGTGGATGGGATAGTCGCGCAGGCCTTTTTCCCGGAGGATGCCCACCAGGATGCGGAGGGAATCCAGGTTGGGGATGCTGGGCTCCATACGGGTCTCGATGATTTCCGGGTAAAAGTCCGTGCCGGCGGTGAGCACCAGGATGGGCAGGGAAATACCGCTCCGGCGCAGCTCCAGGCCTTCCACGGGGTAGGCCACGGCCAGATAATCGGCCCCGGCGCGCTGCATCAGGGAGGCGAACTCCACGGCACCGTGTCCGTAGGCGTTGGCCTTCACCAGCACCAGCAGTTTGGTCTGGGGCTCCAGCAGGGAGCGGAAGTAACGGAAATTGTCCACGGTTCCCCGGAGGTTGATTTCCAGGCGGGAGAAATCGTCCGTTCCCAGATGTGTATATGCAGGGCGTCTTTCCATAAAAACATGCAAAATTACACAATCCGTCCGACATTTTGCCATAAAAATCCCTAAATTTGTCCCGGCTTAATCTGTTCAATCATGAAAGGTGTTCATCTGTTTCTGGCTCCCGGCTTCGAAGACATGGAAGCCCTTGCCACCCGCGACGTGCTGCTGCGCGGCGGCGTTGACGTGATAACCGTCTCCGTGACGGAAGATTATATGGTAGAGAGTTCCCACGGCCTGCAGGTGATGGCCGATGTGAACTGGGACGACCTGGAAGTCATGGAACCCGGAACGGATGGGGCCGATATCATGATCTTCCCGGGCGGCATGCCCGGCAGCAAGAACCTGGCCCAGCACACCCAGCTGATGGAAATCCTGCAGGACCACTGGGCCCGCGGCGGGGCGGTGGCCGCCATCTGCGCCGCACCCGGCCTGGTCCTGAGCCAGCTTCCCGGTCTGGCCGGACGCAAGTTCACCTGCTTCGACGGCTTTGAGGACGCCCTCATCGGCCAGGGAGCCGTCTACACGCCGGAAGGGACCGTCACCGACGGCCAGATGATTACCGGCAAGGGGGCCGGCTGGGCCGTTGACTTCGGCCTGACCATCCTGGCCTGCCTGCAGGGCCCCGACGCCGCCGCCAAGGTGCGCGCCGGCTTGATGCTCTGAGGCTATAACTAAAAAAGCGTGGGGTGATTCTCTTCGAGTTCGGTGAGAATCTTGGACATGATGGCCTCGCGGAAAAGGGCCGACTTGGCGTGTACCTTGAAACGGGTGCAATACTCGTCGATGGCGGCCATTTCACTGTCGTTGAAATACAGGACATGGCGGTTGCGCCTGAGAAGCATGGTTTTCTGCTTCTGCAAGTAGGCGGGATCCACGCCGGGTATTTTCTTTTTGCGGGGCACGGGGCAAAGTTAGTGATTATTTGTCAAATCCACGTAACGATGACGCACGATCCCCTTCCGGTCCAGTTCCAGGACAAAGGGGAGGCCGGAAAGGTCGAAGCTGTCGAGCAGCTGGCCCGCCAGCTCCGGCTGGTCGGTCATGATGGCATCCATGTCCACCAGCAGCACGCGCGTCCGGCGATGGGCCGACACCAGGGAATCCACCTTTTCCAGAAGTTCGGCGCAGGCGCTGCAACCCGCGCTGTAAAAGACCACATAGGCAGGTGAACCCTTGAGTTTCCGGAGTTTATACGTCCCTTCCTTCCCGTCGCGGAAAAACAGGCAGGGCCGACGGCGGAGCACGCCCGGAACCAGCAGGTCCGGAACCGGCTCACCCACGGGCGTACGGGCGCTGAGGTTGCAGAGCATATCGGCCAGGGAGAGCACCTGGAGGGTGTCGGCGGCCGATGTCCACACATCCGGAATGCGGATGAAGCGGTCCACGAAGGGGGCCACGGCATCCCGGCAGGCCTCCGTCTTGCGGGACGAGAGGTAATAGAGCAGGTCGCCGGTCACCTGCTTGAACGCGTCCACATCCCCCTCGCCGAAGGTGCGGGCGGCCAGGTAGTCGGCCACATCCAGCACATCCTGCGTGCGCAGGGTATCCCCATAGACGGCAAAGAGCCGGGACAGCTGCTCCATCTGGGCCGGTTCACCATAGACATACTGCTCCGGGGAGAAGGTCCGCTCCAGCAGCAGGCGCAGGGCCGGGGTGTCCAGGCCCCTGCCCGAAACCAGGCCGTCGTCCCCCACCAGCACCATCTGGGGAGTCTTGAGCACCCCGTACAGGCGCTGCCAGTCGGATTCCATGTCCGGATCCCAGAGGTGCACCACCCCGTCGAAATCCTGGCGCCAGGCCGCCCAGGCCGAGGCATCGGCCCCCACGTAGATGGCATAGACGGGAACGTCCCAGCGCTTTTCGGCCACCAGGGCCTTGAGCCGGCCGGTCTCTACCTGACAGGTCGCGCAGCCGGTGTCGTAGAAATAGAGGACGCTGCACTCCCCTTTCCGGGGCAGCTCCACCCCGTTTCCGGCAGGATCCCGCAAGCGGATCACAGGAGCCTGCGCCCCCACCAGCGAACTGCGGTTGAACTCGGCGAACACCTTGGCGTTGAGCAGGTCGTCGTCCGAATGCATGGGGATGGCGCCGCTGGCAAACCAGCGGTCCACCATGTGCACCGCCACCGCGTCGTCCCCCAGGATGCGGGAACGGAGATAATGGTCGTAGATATGCAGGGCCACGAACTGGCGCACCAGCGAATCCTGGCAGGATTCCACCAGGAAATCACATTCCTTGATCTGTACGGAAGCCGTTTCGCCCAGCAGGGCGGCATAGTAGGCGTCCAGCTTAGCGCCCAGCTCCGGATAGGCCTGGGCCCGGAGCGACAAGGCGGCGAGACAGGCCGCCAGTACCAGGATCCACCGCTTCATAGGCGCACGCCTTCGGGAATGAAGGCCGAATAGTCTCCCCCGTGGCGGAGGATATCCCGGACGGCCGAAGAACTGATATGGGCAAACTCCTGGGCCGTGGGGATGATGAGGGTCTCCACCTCGGGCGCCAGACGCCGGTTGGCATCGGCAATGGAGCGTTCCGTCTCAAAGTCAATCATGTTGCGCACGCCCCGCACGATGTGGCGTATCCCCAGCTCCCGGCAGGTGTCGATGGTGAGGTTGTCATACTGGATGACAGACACGCCGGAGAGGCCCTCGGTGGCCTGGCGGATGATATCCAGGCGCTTTTCCATGTCAAAGAAACCGCGCTTGTCCTGGTTGATACCCACGGCCACCACCACCTCGTCAAACATGGTGAGCGCGCGTTTGAGGATGTTCAGATGACCCGCCGTAAAGGGGTCGAACGAACCGGGGAATAGTGCTTTGCGTTTCATAACTGCCAGTCGATGGGAGTTTTGCCTTCCGACAGAAGGATTTGGTTGGTGCGCGAGAAATGGCGGCAGCCGAAGAAGGCGCCGCGAGCCAGCGGAGAAGGATGCGCCGCGGTGAGCACGTGATGCCGGGACGCATCGATGAGGGCCGCCTTTTCGGCCGCATACCGGCCCCAGAGGAGGAATACGATGCCCTCGCAGTGGGCCGAGAGATAACGTATCACCGCGTCGGTGAATTCCTGCCAGCCCACGCGCCCGTGCGAGGTGGGCATGCCGGCCTGCACCGTGAGGACGCTGTTGAGCAGCAGGACGCCCTGCCGGGCCCATTTTTCCAGGTTGGGGCAGCCGCTCATCCGGATGCCCAGGTCTGTCTCGATCTCCCGGAAGATGTTTTTCAGGGACGGCGGCGCCATGACCCCGTCGGGGACGGAGAAGGAAAGGCCCATGGCCTGCCCGGGACCGTGGTAGGGGTCCTGGCCCAGGATGACCACCTTCACGGCCGATACCGGCGTGAGGTCGAAGGCACGGAAAATCTGGCTTCCGGGCGGGTAGATCACCTTTCCGGCAGCCTTTTCCTGATGCAGGAAGCGCACCAGCGAGGCGAAATAGGGTTTCTCGAATTCGTCGGCCAGCGCTTCCTTCCAGCTATTTTCAATTCTTACATCCATGAATACTCAGAAGACCTGGGCCACCACATCGCCGATGGTCTTCACATACACAAAGGTAAGACCTTTTACGTAAATTTCCTTGATATCCTCCACATCTTTGCGGTTTTCTTCCGAAATGAGGATGGTATGCACGCCGGCACGCTTGGCCGCGAGGATCTTTTCCTTGATGCCGCCCACCGGGAGCACCCGGCCGCGAAGGGTCATCTCGCCCGTCATCGCCACGCCGCTGCGGGGTGCCTGGCCACGCAGGGCCGACACCATGGACGTAACCATGGTGATACCCGCCGACGGGCCGTCCTTGGGCACGGCGCCCTCCGGCACGTGGACATGGATGTCCTTTTCCATGAACTGCTCGGTGGTAAGGCCGGCCAGCTCGGGATGGGCCTTGATGTACTGCCAGCCAATCTGGGCGCTCTCTTTCATCACGTCGCCCAGGTTTCCCGTCATGGACAGCACGCCTTTGCCCTTGGCCACGGAACTCTCCACAAAGAGCACCTCACCGCCCATCTCGGTCCAGGCCAGGCCGGTGACCACGCCCACACCCTCGTTGCCTTGCACGTCATCGTGGAACGCGGTGGGAAGACCCAGGTACTCCCGGAGGTGCTCCGGCCGGATCTCGCGGGGGAATTCCTCCCCCAGCGCCATCTTGCGGGCTGTGACGCGGGCAATCTTGGCCACCTGTTTCTCCAGGCCGCGCACGCCGGATTCATGCGTATATTGGTCCACGATGGCCTGCAGGGCCTCGTCGGTGATGGTGAGTTCGTCGCTGCGAAGCCCGTGCTCCGACAACTGCTTGGGCACCAGGTACTGATGCGCGATCTGCAGCTTCTCCTCGGCCAGGTAACCGCTCACGTTGATCATCTCCATACGGTCCTTCAGGGCCGGCTGGATGGTGCCGATGCCGTTGGCCGTGGTGATGAACAGCACGTTGGAAAGGTCGTAATCCACGTCCAGGTAGTTGTCGTGGAAGGTATTGTTCTGCTCCGGATCCAGGGCCTCCAGCAGGGCGCTGGAAGGGTCGCCCTTGAAGTCGGCCGAGAGTTTGTCAATCTCGTCCAGGACGATGACGGGGTTGGAGGTACCGCAGCGCTGGATGCCGCTCAGGATTCGGCCAGGCAGGGCACCCACATAGGTTTTGCGGTGACCGCGGATTTCGGCCTCGTCGTGCATGCCGCCCAGGGGGATGCGGATGTAGTTGCGCCCCAGCGCCCGTGCGAGGGACGTGCCCAGCGGGGTCTTGCCCACGCCGGGAGGGCCCCACAGGCACAGGATGGGGCTGCGCATGTTGCCCTTGAGCTTGAGCACCGCCAGGTACTCGATGATGCGTTCCTTCACCGTCTCCAGGCCGAAGTGATCCTCGTCCAGGACCTCCTGGGCGTGTTTCAGGTCCAGGTTGTCTTCCGACATCTCGCCCCAGGGCAGATCCAGCATGAACTGCAGGTAGGTGAGCTGGATGCTGTAGTCCGGCGAGGAAGGGTTGAACTTCTCCAGCCGGGACAGTTCCTTGTCAAAGATGGCGCGCACTTCCTTGGACCACTTTTTCTCGTCGGCCCGGCGGCGCATCTTCTCCATTTCCTCGCCCTCGTCCATGCCCAGTTCTTCCTGGATGGTGCGCAACTGGTTGTTCAGGTAGTATTCGCGCTGCTGCTGGTCGATGTCGGACTTGACCTTCTGGTTAATCTCCTGCTTGATCTGCAGGAGCTGGGTCTGGGTGTCCAGCACCTTGAGCAGCGCCAGACCGCGTTCCCGGATGTCCGTGAGGGCCAGCAGGGCCGTCCTTTCCTGGAAATTCTCCACCTCGATGGTGGTGGCGATGAAATTCACCAGGAAATGGAAATTGTCGATGGAACGCAGGGCGCCCACCGCCTCCTTGGGGGCGAAGGACGAAGACTGCACGATGGTGGCGGCCCGTTCCTTGAGGGAATCGGCCAGCACCGACAGTTCGCGGGCATCGGCCCCGGAGGGCACCTCCTCGTCGCGGTAACGGACACGGGCCTCGATATAGGGTTCATAGCCGATGACCGACTGCATTTCGAGCAGGGCCACCCCCTGCAGGATGGCCGTCATGGAGCCGTCCGGCATCTCCAGGGTTTTCACCACCTTGCACACCGTGCCGAATCGGCACAGATCTTCCTCCATGGGGTCTTCCACGGTGACGTCCGTCTGCGGGACGGCACCCAGCCAGCCGCTGCGGCCTTCCACGTCGCTCACCAGCCGGATGGACTTTTCGCGTCCTACCGTGACCGGGAACACCGTACCGGGAAAGATGACGGCGTTGCGGAGGGCCAGGATGGGCAGGGAGCCAGGCAGCTGGTCTTTTTCCACCTGCATGGCGGGGGCTTCCCCCACGACGGGCATGATATTCACTTCCACGCCTGCGGGTGCGGTAAACTGATTGTATTTTTTCATAGGCTCAATTCAATCAATAATATATGTACTCGGCTGACATTTTGTCATGCCGGGCCAGGTTTCTCTTACGGGACGGTATATCGTCAATCTCCGTGCCAGTTTTAGATTTGTCAGTTTTTTGAGCGTAACATTTTGAATTTTGAAAAAATAACCCTAATTTTGCCACGCTTTTTTTGCAAGTTTCTAAACGTAAATAACAATAAACTATGACAAAGGCAGACATCGTTAATGAAGTAGCCAAGACAACCGGTCTTGAGAAGACCCAGGTGCTGGCAGTTGTTGAAGAATTCACCAAAGTTGTGAAAGGCTCCCTGATCGCAGGCGAACCCGTGTATCTGCGCGGTTTCGGCAGCTTCATCATCAAGCATCGCGCCCAGAAGGCCGCCCGCAACATCACCCGCCAGACCACCATGACCATCCCGGCTCACGACATTCCCGCTTTCAAGCCGGCCAAGACCTTCGTCAACGCCGTCAAAGAGAAATAATTCATTTTTAAAACAGTCACATTATGCCTAGCGGTAAGAAAAGAAAGAGACATAAGATGGCGACGCACAAGCGTAAAAAGCGCTTGCGCAAGAACCGCCACAAGAAGAAGTAATTCTTCCGAGAGAAAGGGCTTGCCGGTGCAACCGGGAAGCCCTTTGCCATACTAATTACTATTTCCACATGGAAGGTCTAACGAAACCGGACAAGGATCTAATTGTTGACGTAACGTCAACCGAAGTACATATCGCCCTGATGGAAAACCACAGGCTGATAGAGTACAACACGGAGTCCAGCACTGGGAACCAGTTCAGCGTAGGAGACGTACACCTGGGAAAGGTGAAGAAAATCCTCCCGAACCTCAATGCTGCCTTCGTGGATATCGGCGACAAGAAAGAAGCCTTCATCCATTATCTGGACCTGGGTCTGTACTTCCACGCATTTGACCAGTTCGTACGGGAGTCCAACGGGAACACAAACCTCAAAGACCTGTATTCCCGCATCCCTATCGGACAGGCCCTTCCCAAAGAGGGCCACATCGAGGAGATTCTCCATCCCGGACAGATGATCGTGGCGCAGATTGTCAAGGAGCCGATATCCACCAAGGGATCGCGACTGACTGCGGAAATTTCATTGGCAGGCCGAAACATCGTACTTCTCCCCTTCGCCGAGAAGGTATCCATCTCCCAGAAGATTGGATCGAAGGAAGAGAAACGTAGACTCGAGACACTGGTCAGGAGTATCCTTCCCAAGAATTACGGAGCCATCATCCGCACGGCGGCCGAAGGCAAAAACGCCGCCACCCTGGTGGGCGAAACCGAATCCCTGATTGAGAAATGGGAAAACTCCTGGAAAAAGATTGCCAAGAACAAGAACGTCCAGCTCCTCTTCACGGAATACAGCAAGACGACTACCGTCCTGAGGGATCTCCTCAACGACTCGTTCTCCAACATCTGGATCAATGACGAGCGCGTGGCCGAAGAAGCCCGGAAGTATGTCTCGCTGATAGCCCCGGACCAAGAGAAAATCGTCCACCTCTATGAGGGGAAACAGCCCATTTACGACCATTTTGAGGTCACCCGTCAGATCAAGGGCTCCTTCGGCAAGGTGGTTCCCATGCGGCAGGGCGCCTATCTGGTAATCGAAACCACAGAAGCGCTGAATGTAATCGATGTGAACAGCGGCATCCGTACCAAAACCACCGACCAGGAGGAAAACTCCTTCGAGGTGAACAAAATTGCCGCAGAAGAGATTGCACGTCAGCTCCGGCTCCGGGATATGGGAGGCATCGTCATCGTGGACTTCATCGACATGGAATCCAACGACCACAAGAATGCCTTGTTCAAATTCATGCAGGAGCTCATGGAAGCAGACAGGGCCAAGCACAATGTGCTGCCGCTCACCAAGTTCGGGTTGATGCAGATCACCCGTCAGCGGATCAGGCCCGTGACAGAGATCAATACGTCGGAGCAGTGTCCCGTGTGCCATGGCACCGGCAAGATCCACTCCAGCGTCGTGATCGACGAAGAGATCGAAAGAAAGATCGCCTTCTATGTCATCGAAAAAGGTGTCCGGTCCATCGTACTGAAGACCAGCCCCATCCTGGGGGCATACCTGAAACGGGGGCTCTTCAACTCTTTCCTGGCCAAGTGGCGCAAGCGCTATAAAGTCAAGCTGGAATTGGAAGAAATCACCGAATTCACGGTTCTGCAGAATGAAATGTTCAATGAGAAAGGAGAGCGGCTGGATTAGCCGCTCTCTTTTTTGAAAGAAAAAAAAATACTATCTTTGCAGCCCGGAATTGAACTGTGGTGTAATGGTAGCACTAGGGATTTTGGTTCCCTCAGTCAGCGTTCGAATCGCTGCAGTTCAACTGCGTGGACATAATCTATTAATCCACAATTAATTAAACCATCATCCCTGGGCGAAAACGCCCAGGGATGATTACGTAAATATCTATTTATCAATCACTTATACCCACGCCCACTTAGAAGGGGCGCCCGCCGCGGAAACCGCCGGAGCCACCGGGGAAACCGCCGCCGCGGAAGTTGCCCATCTGCTGACGCATTTTCTTGTTGGCTTCGCCAAAGTTGCCGAAGCGCCAGGTGAAGGAGAGCATCACGTATCGGCCCAGGGTATTGTTGCGGGTCTCGGAATAATAGTTGTCGGTAGAGGCCACGCGCACGTTCTTGGCCTGGTCCAGCAGGTCATAGGCCTTCAGGGTAAGGGTGGCCTGGCGGCGGAACAGCGGCACGGAGAAAGCTGCGTTCCAAACCAGCTCGGGTTCCTGGGCTGTGGTGTAACCGTTATACCAGTTGTAATTGGCGTCGGTGCTCAGTTCCACTCCGCTTTCGCCGAGGGTCCATTTGACGGAACCGCTCACCCGGTTGTTCCAGGTGGCCGCCACTTGGTTCTGGATGGTGTACCAGGGCTTGCTCACCCGGGTGCGGATGCCGGCGATAAGTTCCAGGTTGTCGCTCCGGTAGGTGGCCCGCAGACGCTCGGTAAGGGACAGGGAACGGGTGGTGTTGTCCTGGAAGTCCTTGGTCCACTGTTCCTTGTTCTCCTCGAAATAGTAGTTGTGGAAGTCTTCGTACTTGAAGGCCGTCACGGCGCCGGAAGCGTCCTTGGTGAGGAAACGGTCCATGTCCAGGTTGGCCGCGCCAATATAGCTGCCGCTCATGGAGTAGGACGCGTTGGTCATGTTGGAGATGGAGAAGTTGCTCTTGGCGATAGGGGCGTTCACCATGATGCGGACGGAGCCGTCATAGCTGTTGTGCCCGTTCACCGGGAAGGTGTAGGCCCGGCCGTTGAGGTCGTACCACGACGCATTGGTGATGGGGCTCTGGACCATGCTGCCTTCCAGATGCATCCGGGCGGTAAAGAAAGTCCGTTTGTTGGAGAACTCCACATCGGAGCGCAGCCGGTGGCTGAAATACGGGTTCAGGTACGGGTTACCCAGCGACAGGGAGAGCGGATTGGAATTGTCCAGCACCGGGTTCAGCTGGCTGGTGGAGGGCTGGCTGCTGCGGCCAAAATAGAACAGGCGCGCGTTGGAGTTTTCGTTGAAGTCGTAGAACAGCATGGCGCGCGGCGAGAAGTTCCAGATGTAGCCCGGATCGTAGATAACCGACTTGGCGGTCTGGTGGTTATAGGTTTCGTTGTAGGTCTTGGTGGGGATGGCCGATGCACCCAGCTGCGCCCGAAGGCCCTCGGTCTGGTACATGAAGGCCAGGCCGATGTTCTGGTTCAGGCTGCGGTTGAGGATGTTGTTGCTGTAGGCGTTGTCTTTCACTTCACCGCTTTCCTTGTAGCCCAGGGCCTGGGTGGTTCCCAGCTGGAAAGGATTGGCGCCCCAGTCATACAGGCCGCTGTTGTAAGTGAGTTTCTCCGTCTCGCTCTGGGCCCAGCGGATGTTGTAGCTGCCTTCCAGGTAGAAGTTGCCGCCCAGGGGCTCGGTATAGACCAGGCGCGTGCCCACGCTCTGGGACTTGGACTGCTGTTCCACGCGCTGGTTGATCTCCGTGGCCGTTCCGCCAACGGGATGGCCGGTCTCGTCGAAGACGGTATTCGTGCGCGACTGGTTAAAACCGTCCAGCACGTTGTTGGACAGGTTCCAGTCAATGTTGGCCGAGATGGTGCGTCCGGGCATGCCCAGGCGCTGGCGCAGCAGGAGGAATCCCCTCGTCTGCCAGTTGCTGTTCTCGCCGGTGTTGTTGGTGAAACCCTCGTTGGTAGCGTGTGAAGTAGTCTTATCGGCCTCGAGGGTATAGGAGTCGAAGGTGCTCTGCTGCACGTAGCTGCCCCGGCCGAAGTTGAACTGCGGCTGGAAGAGGATGGAGGTGTTCTCGCTGAACTTGTGCTCCAGGCGCATGCCGAAGCGGTGTCCGTCCGTGAAGCGGTGGCTCAGTCCGTTGTCGTTGGAGACGAGGGTGGTGCCGTCCGTCATGTAGGTCTCCTTGTAGCTTTGCTCTGTCACGTCCACGATGGAGCCGTTGTAGAGGTAGTTGGCGCCCAGGTCCATCTTGTCGCCCAGGAGGTCCCAGTTGCCGTTGACGCCGCCCATCCAGGAGGTGGTGATGCCGTTGGAGTTAGCGCCCCAGCCGCCACCACGACCGCCACGCATGCCGCCGCCGCCCATCATGTTGCCCATCATGTTGCCGGAGAGGTCGTTGAAACCGCGGTTGTTGGTGTTGTTGGCATTGGCGATAAGGGAAATCTGGCTGGTCTCCGTGAAGCGGCCGCCCATGAAGGCACCCTGCCAGCGCCAGTCGTTCACGGCGCCCTCCTTGGAAGGAAGGTCGTGACCGCCGCCGGCCATGGCATTGCCGAATACGCCGTTCATCATGCCGCGCTGCACGGTGAGGTCGATGACGGTCTCTTCTTCTCCGTCGTCGATGCCGGTAAACTCGGCCTGTTCACTCTTTTTCTTCACCACTTTCACCTTCTCCACCAGCTTGGCGGGAATGTTCTGGGAGGCCAGCTGGGGATCGTCCAGGAAGAAGGTCTTGCCGGCGATGGTGATCTTGGAGATGGTCTCGCCGTTGGACGTGATGGTACCGTCCTCGGCCACTTCGATGCCGGGGAGTTTCTTCAGGAGGTCCACCAGCATGTTGTCGTCGCTGATCTTGAACGAGGAGGCGTTATACTCGATGGTGTCTTTCTTGATGATGACGGGGTTTCCCGTAGCGCTCACCGACGCGGCGTCCAGCACCTGCTGGTCCATTTCCAGTTTCACCACGCCCAGGTTCAGGTCCCGGTCGCCCACGGTAATGGACTGCTCATGGGTCTTGTACCCCATGATTTCGGCCCGGAAGGTATATTTGCCCGGTTTGATTTTCTCCAGCACCGCATGTCCCTCGCCGTCGGAGAGGGAATACTTGGGCTGGCCTTTTTCCGGGATGACGGAAACGGTGGCAAAGCCCACGGGTTCTGCCGTGGTGGCGTCCTTCAACTGGGCCGTCACCTTGTGGCTCTGTGCCTGCAGGGAGAGGGCGATGAGCATACCCGCGAGGGCAGCCAGAATTCTTCTAACCATATATAATAAATAAACAACACTTCCTTTGACACGGGAGGAAGGCCGGGGTTTAAGACAATATTAAAAAAAATGAAAAATCATTTCACCCGTCCCGGGTTGTCCTTGATGAACTGCTCCCAGCCGCCTTTCCCTTTGGCCGAGGCAAAGGGGGAACTCATCTCATAATGATGGCACAGGGCGATGGCCAGGGCATCCGTGGCGTCCAGGTGTTTGCTCTCCAGCTTGACGCCCAGGGTCTTTTCCAGCATCAGCTGGACCTGCTCCTTGGAGGCGCTGCCGTTTCCGGCCACCACTTCCTTCACGCGCCGGGGGGCATACTCCGTCACGGAGGTGATGCCGTACTCCATGGCGGCAATCACGCTGGCACCCTGCGCCCGGCCCAGCTTGAACAGCACCTGCGCGTCTTTGGCATAGAAGGGAGATTCGATGGCCAGGATGTCGGGCCGATAGGACTTGCACACCTCGCCGATGCAATTGTAGATGGTCTGGAGCTTTACGTAAGGGTTCTTTTCCCGGCGCATGTCCAACACGCCCATGTCCAGGTATTCCACCTGGCGCCCGGCCGATTTGAGCAGGCCGAAGCCCAGCAGCAGCGTGCCGGGGTCGATGCCAAGTATGATGTGTTCTTCGGCCATGGTGTCACATGCTGGCCACGTAGGAACGCCATTTCCCGATCAGGGACTGCATGTCGGCCGGGAGGGGGGCTTCAAAGAAGAGGCGTTCCCCGGTGCGGGGATGGGTGAAGCCCAGGGTGCGGGCATGCAGGGCCTGGCGCGGGCAGAGGGCAAAACAGTTCTGGATGAACTGCCGATACTTGGCGTAGATGGTACCCTGGCGGATTTCGGACCCGCCGTAACGCTCGTCGTTGAACAGCGGATGGCCCAGGGAGGCCATGTGCACGCGGATCTGGTGCGTCCGGCCCGTCTCCAGGCGGCATTCCACCACGGTAATGAAACCATAGCGTTCCAGCACCCGCCAGTGGGTAACGGCCCACTTGCCTTTTTCGGGGTCGTCAAACACCCGGAAGCGCAGGCGGTCGTTGGGATCCCGGCCGATGGTGCCTTCCACCGTGCCCTCGTCTTGGGCCAGATTCCCCCACACCACCGCCGTATAGACGCGGTCGATGGAATGGACGAAGAACTGATCGGCCAGGTTGAGCTGGGCGGGCGGATTCTTGGCCACGACAAGAAGGCCGCTGGTGTCCTTGTCGATGCGGTGCACCAGCACGCCCATGCGCTCGTCCTGGGCATCGGCCTCCTGCCTGAGGCCCAGATGGAAAGCCAGGGCGTTGACCAGCGTGCCGTTGTAATTGCCGTGACCGGGATGCACCACCATGCCGGCGGGCTTGTTCACCACCAGCACGTCTTCGTCTTCATAGACGATATCCAGGGGGATGTTTTCCGGAAGGATCTCCAGGCCGCGCCGCTCGTAGGGCATGACAAATTTGACCACGTCGCAGGGCCGGATGATGTAATTGGCCTTCACCGGAGCGTCGTTCACCAGCACGTAACCCAGTTTGATGGCGTTCTGGACGCGGCTCCGGGAGGTGTCTTCCTGATGCTCGGCGATGAAGCGGTCCACCCGCACCGGCGCCTGGCCTTTGTCGGCCACCAGACGGAAGTGCTCAAACATTTCGTCCGAGCCGGCCTGGTCCTGGTCTATGGTATGGAGCAGATCCTCCGTCACGGCTGCTTGGGCAATTTGTCCGGATCCAGGGTGAGGTACAGGTCTACGCGGCTGCCCAGGGTGCGCGAGGTGCCGGCTACGTCGGACTGCTTGTACACCAGGGCGCTCACTGAGTCGGCATAGCTGCGGATGGCGCTGTCATAGCGGACACGGCCCAGATTGAGGTAGCGGTCCAGCAGGGCGTCCTGCGCCATGACCAGGCGCATGCCCACCACATTGGGAACCAGCGTCTGGTTGTTGTCGCCGTTCATGCCCACCTTGAGGTCGATGGACGAACCGGCCACCACCAGGTCCCCGGCTTTCACTTCCCGGCCAGAGCAGCTCTGGCCCAGTACGTTATTGGTAGCGATATCCCGCACATACTGCAGCCGGCCCGTGGCGAGGCCGCGGTTGCGGAGCTCGGCGCAGGCTTCCGTCACAGAATAGCCATAGAGGTTGGGCATCACCACCTTGCGGGGCACCACGGAATTGATGGTGAGGAAGATGTTACGGCCTCTTTTCACCGTGGCACCGGCCTTGGGCATCTGGCGGTAAACCACGCCGCCCGGCAGGCGGTTCACGAAGACGGAATCCACCACGGTAACTTCCACCTGCTCCTGGGAGGCCAGTTTCCGGGCCTCCTGCACGCCGAGGCCGGTGAAATCCGGCGCCGTCACGGTTTGTCCGTGCCGCGTGATGAGCCGGAGCCCCACGGCCGTACCGACCAGCACCACGACGATAAACAGGGCGGCCAGCAGCAGATTCTTTATGATCCAGTTTGATTTCATGCTCTTGTTCTGTTTCAAAGCGCAAAACGCTTGGGCAAAGTTAGCAACTTTACGGCAATAATGAAAGCAGGGGCGGCGATGACTCAAATTATTGCTATCTTTGCAGGACGCAGACTTCACGAAGTGAGAACAAACAAGACATTTATCGCCCTGGGCCTGGCGTCCGTCGCCTTGATGAGCCTGCCGTGGCTGGTGCCGCACTGCGGCTGGACGGCCCTGGGCGGGCTGGTTCCCCTCCTCATCATGGAGCGGCTGGCATCGGCCCACCAGGTCAAGCATTTCTGGTGGTGGCACTACGGCACGTTCGTGGCGTGGAACGCCGTTACCACCTGGTGGGTATGCATGGCTACGGTGGGAGGCGGCATCTTCGCCGTCCTGGCCAACGCCCTGCAGATGTCCCTCATCTTTGGCGCCTTCCGCTGGGTAAAACGGCGCAGCGCCGGCGTACTGCCCTATCTCTTCCTGGCCGCCGCCTGGATTGCCTGGGAGCGCTTCTATCTCACATCGGCCCAGATTTCCTGGCCCTGGCTGGTGCTGGGGAATGCCTTTGCCGGCACCACGGGCCTGGTGCAGTGGTACAGCGTGCTGGGCAGCCTGGGAGGTTCGCTCTGGGTGTGGGCGGCCAACCTTTCCGTCTTCGGCCTCATGGTGGCCCTCTCCGACGGGCGGATGGCCCGCTGGAACGGCAAGGCCCGCGTGGCTGCCCTGGGAGGCGTCCTCGTGGCTGTTTTCGCGCCCATGGTCTGGTCACTTTGCCTCCAAAAGGAGGCGTGGCCGGTGCAGGAAGGGATGGATGTAGTGATTGGCCAGCCCAACCTGGACCCTTACGAGAAATTCGAATCCCTGTCGCAGGCGCAGCAGGATGCCCGGCTCCTGGACTTGTTAAGTCCCGCAGTGCCGGCCGAAGGACCGGTGCTGGTGATCGGGCCGGAGACCTTTACCAGCGGATTCATGCTGGACGACGTCCCTTCCCAACCCACATTCCGCCGCATCCAGGCCTGGCTGAAGGCCCATCCCGGGGCCAGCGTCCTTTTCGGCGCATCGGCCTACGACCGGCAGGTGGCCCTGTCGCGTCCGCACATCCTGGCCTACGAGGGGCAGGAGGTGAAGCTGGAGGATGGCAAGAAAGCCCACTGGTGGTTCACCAGCCACAACTCGGCGCTGGTCACCGACACCACCGGCCAGTGGCACAGCTACCATAAATCCAAACTGGTGGTGGGCGTGGAGATGACCCCCTACCCCCGCATCTTCGTGCCGCTGGAAAACGCCCTCATGGGCGGCCCTGTCATGGGAAAGTGCGTGGGCCAGCAAGAAGCCGGCGTGCTGCCGGTGGTCTATGGAGACAAGGTGGTCCCCATCGGCTGCGCCGTGTGCTATGAGTCGGTCTATGGCGAATTCTGCACGGGCTACGTCCGCAAGGGCGCGCGCCTGCTGACGGTCATCACCAACGACGCCTGGTGGGGTAATACCGCCGGGTATCGGCAGCATCTGAACTACAGCCGCCTCCGCGCCATCGAGACGCGCCGATGGGTGGCCCGCTGCGGCAACACCGGCGTGAGTGCCATTATCGACCCCCGGGGCCGGATCCTCTCCCGAACGCCCTGGTGGGAGCAGGCGGTGCTCCAGGGAAGCGTGGGCCTGGAGGACGGAAAGACCTTCTTCGTCCGCTACGGAGATATGGTGGGCCGCATCAGCGTTTTCCTCTTCCTGCTGCTGGGCGCGGCCGCCGTATGGCGTCCCATCAAAAAGCGCTGAAAAAATTTGCTAATAAGCGAATAATTCGTATCTTTGCAGTCCCAATTTTTGAGATGACCGCTAAGCTTTGCAAGACCGGGCTCCGGGCCTGGCGCTTACGGCCGGAAACTTTAACAAGTTTTTAGTACAATGTACGCAATCGTAGACATTGCAAGCCAGCAGTTTAAAGTGGAAGCTGGCATGGACATCTTCGTGAACCGGCTCCAGGCCAAGAACGGAGAAGCTGTAGAGTTTGACAAAGTGCTCCTCGTGGACAACGAGGGTGCCGTGAAAGTCGGAACTCCGTATGTAGAGGGAGCCCTGGTGAAGGCCACCGTCGTGGACGATGACGCCAAAGCCAAGAAGGTGCTCGTATTCAAGAAAATCCGTCGCAAAGGATTCCAGACGCTCAACGGCCACCGCAAGAACCTCACCAAGCTCCACATCGGCGCTATCGCTTAACTTTGAAAGGAGAAACAGATTATGGCACACAAAAAAGGTCAATCCAGTTCCAAGAACGGTCGTGAGTCGCATTCCAAGCGTCTCGGCATCAAGAAGTTTGGCGAAGAGGTGGTGAAGGCTGGCAACATCATCGTGCGTCAGCGCGGTACCGTCCACAACCCCGGCCTGAACGTGGGCATGGGTAAGGACCACACCCTGTACGCCCTGATTGACGGCACCGTCAAGTTCACCCGCAAACGGGAAGACAAGTCCTTCGTTTCCGTAGTTCCTTTCGAGAACTAACCCGAAGGTACAAAAGATTGTAAAAGGAGGACCTGTACCCAAGGGGACAGTCCTCCTTTATCGTTTAATAACAAGGTATATGCTTACTTTGAAACTCATTCAGGACAATCCTGAATACGTCATCAAGAAACTGGCCGTCAAGAACTTTGACGCCCGCGAGATTGTCGAAAAAGTCATCGCACTGGACCGCAACCGCAAGTCGCTCCAGCAGGAGTCCGAGGCGCTCTTGAGCCAGCAGAAGAAGGCCGCCGCCGCCATCGGCGCCCTCATGAAGGAAGGCAAGAAGGACGAGGCCGAGGCCGCCAAGGCCGAAGTCGCCACCCTGAAGCAGCGTTCCACGGACCTCCTAGCCCAGGCCGATGCCAACAACGAGCAGCTGCAGGGCCTGCTGGTGCTCCTGCCCAACATCCCCTGTGACCTGGTGGCTCCCGGAAAAGGCGCCGAGGACAATGAGGTGGTGAAAATGGGCGGTCCGGAGCCGCAGCTCCCGCAAGGTGCCCTCCCCCACTGGGACCTGGCCAAGAAATACGACATCATCGACTTTGACCTGGGCGTGAAGATCACCGGCGCCGGCTTCCCGGTCTATAAAGGCAAGGGAGCCCGCCTGCAGCGCGCCCTCATCAACTTCTTCCTGGACCGCAACACCGCGGCCGGCTACAAGGAAGTGGAACCGCCCGTGATGGTGAACGCCGCTTCCGGTTTCGGCACCGGCCAGCTGCCCGACAAGGAAGGACAGATGTACTTCGCGCCCCTGGACGGCTTCTACATGGTCCCCACCGCCGAAGTGCCCGTCACGAACATCTACCGCGACGTAATCCTTTCGGCCGACCAGTTCCCGCAGAAGCTCACGGCCTATACGCCCTGCTTCCGCCGCGAGGCCGGCAGCTACGGCAAGGACGTGCGCGGCCTCAACCGCCTGCACCAGTTTGACAAGGTGGAGATTGTGCGC
>JAEEGL012364841.1_pt1 | contig 34556 bp, 34 predicted proteins | sample 9134231 | NCBI WGS metagenome assembly JAEEGL01 (sample SAMN16246548, study PRJNA631951) | gut metagenome | biome: gut microbiome; feature: rumen; material: fiber-attached | host: Bos | place: Iran: Karaj | collected 2018-10
ATCCGCGATATCCAGCACCTGCTGCAGGCCCAGTTCGTTGTAGAGCTTGGACAGGAACACTTCTTTGTCGGCAAGATCGCTCTCGTCGCCGATGATGTACTTGGTCTGCTGCTCTTTCACGTACTTGCGCAGGTCAGCCTGATACTTGCTCAGCACTTCCAGCTCCTCGGCGGAGTAGGCCAGGGTGGGCACGTATACATCCGGGCCGGGCTTGACAGCCTGATAGTAACCGGTGATGGTGTTCTGGCGCACAGTGCCGTTGTTCTCCCAAGTTTCCAGCACGCCAGTTTTGACATTGATCATAGGACGGGCATTCTCAAAGTCCACATCGCCCGCATAGTAGGGCATATGCTCATACCAGTACAGGTTGTTCACCGTCTGGTCGCGGATGTCGTTGTAAATAACGTACTTGATCTCGTGATCGCCGGCGATCAGCAGCTCGAGCGGCATATCAGGATTCGCAGCTTTGTAATCATCAACATACATCCAGTTATCGGGTTCAAGGCCGTAGCGACCGCGCAGATAGCCTTCCTCCTGGAACTGGAAGTCGCCAACGCGGAAGCACAGCTCGGGGTTCTTCGCCCAGGAAGTCACCATCCAGCAAGTGGTGGTGGAGGAAGCGGCATAGGCGCTGTAGCATACGCCTTCGGGGCCGGTCAGAGGGGCGATGGGGATGTAGCGCAGACGGGGATAAGTGTCGCTCTGGCCCATGAACGCGCAGGAGGAGTTGGTGACTACGCCCACGATGTCCTCATCGGCGCAGGCAACGGCCTTCAGAGCGTCGTTGTTGTAGGTGAAGGATTCGGGAGAGAGCAGGCCTTCTTCGCACAGCTTCTTCAGGTACTCGGTGGCTTCATACCAGCCGTCCTGCAGATAGGAAGTGGTCACATGGCCGTCTTCGTCCAGCAGGAACAGGTCGCCGTCGCCTTCATATACGAAAGCGTTGGTGAGGAACTTGTTGGCGGTGCCGCCGAAACCGGTGGAAGTGATGAACGGGATCTCGTCGTCGGGATCGCCGTTGCCGTTGGCGTCCTCTTCCTTGAAGCGGACCAGCATGTCATAGAACTCATCGGTGGTGGTGGGAGCTTCGATGCCCAGGTTCTCCAGCCAGCCCTGGTTGATCCACAGCTTATACTTGGTCTCGTTCTGGGGAGCGATCTGGATCTTCGGCACACCGTAGATCTTGCCTTCGAAGGTGGTGATGGCAGAGATCAGGTACTGCTCCGGATGGGCGGCTACGGCCGCGTCGCAGTTGACCGCGAGGCCATCCGCAAAGAAATCGGAAACGTCCCTGATGGCGCCGTACTGGGTGTCCAGAGCCGCGCACTCGGTGAGGCTCAGCTGGATGTTGATAACGTCGAACTTCTCAAGTTCGCCCGCGGCCGCCATGGCGGACAGCTTGTCCTTGGGGTTCTCAACAGGCAGGAACTCAAACTCGAGTTTTACGTTGCAGGATTCCTCGATCCACTTGGTATACGCGTTATCTTCCCAGATAACCTTGGCGTTGTCGGGGGTCAGCACACGGATGACCGCCGGCTCGGAGCCTGTCCAGATGGGCAGCACACCGGGTTCGCTCAGTCCGCCGTCTTCTGCGAAGCCAGCCAGGCAGAAGGAGCACAGCAGAACCAGCGTGAGCAGCAATGCGAGCTTTTTCATTGGTAAACCTCCTTTAATATTTCAAGCGCTCTGCGCTCAGGTATCAGCCTTTCAGGGCGCCCAGCATGACGCCTTTCATGAAGAACCGCTTGACCCAGGGATACGCCATGAGTATGGGGGCGCTGGACACGATTATCAGCGAGTACTTGAGCAGGTCCTGCAGGGCCTTGTTGCCCAGTATGTCGTCTTCGCTGGTAACGGATTCCGGGTCGAAGGAGTTCTGTATAAGTATGGTGCGCAGTATCATCTGCAGAGGATACAGCTTGGGATTGGTCAGGTACAGCCAGGGATTGAAGTATTCATTCCAGTGCCCCACCGCGTAGTACAGGGAAAGCACCGCCATGACGGTGGTGGACAGGGGCAGCACCATGGAGAAAAAGTACCTTATGTCGCTGCAGCCGTCTATCTTGGCGGCCTCCTCTATGTCGGTGGGTATATTCTGCATGAAGGTGCGGCACACGATCAGGTTATAAACGCTAATAAGGCCCGGCAGGAGCAGGCACCATACGGTGTTCAGCAGGCCCAGGTTTTTCATGAGGATGTAACTGGGTATCATGCCGCCCGAGAACAACATGGTGAACATGAACAGCATGACCACCGGCTTTTTAAGCGGCAGGTTGCGGCGAGCCAGAGGATATGCGCACATGAGCGTCATGGCCATGTCCATAGAGGTACCTACCACGGTGTAGAAAATGGTATTGGCGTAGGCGCGCCAGATGCCTTTGTAGGTAAATACCGCTTTATAGCCTTCGAGCGTAGGCTGCACGGGCCACAAAAGCACCTTGCCCTTGCCCACCGCGTCGGCGGTGGAGAAGGAAGACGCCACTATATTCACCAGAGGCAGCAGTATCATGGCGAAAAACAGCGCAAGCACCACATTCACCAGGAAGTAGAATATCTTCTCGCTGTGGGTGATGCCTATTTTGTTTTTTCTGGCTGTCTTATGCATCGTTGTCATGCCGTGCCTCCCTTACCACATGCCCGAACCGTTCACGCGGTTGGAGATGTAATTGACCAGGCTTATGGTTATGAGGTTCACGATGGAGTTGAACATGTTGACAGCCGTGGAATACGACAGCTGCATGCCTTTCTCGGCAGTCAGGCCCACTTTATAAACGTATGTGGAAATGACCTCACTGGCGTTGATGTTGGTATCGTTCTGCATCAGGAACACCTTGTCGAAGCCTATGTTCATGATGGAGCCCGAGCGCAGTATCAGCGTTATCGTGATGGTAGGTATTATCGATGGCAGGTCTATATTCCAGATGCGGCGCAGGCGGGTTGCCCCGTCAACTATCGCCGCCTCGTGCAGTTCGGGATCCACCGCGCTCAAAGCGGCCATGTATATGATGCTGCTCCAGCCGGTGCCCTGCCATACGCCCGACCAGATATAAAGGTTCCGGAAGTTGGCGTCTCCCGTAAACGCGTGGAGGTTGAACGGTATTCCGAACACCGCCAGCATGTTGTGCACCACGCCGGTATAGAAGTCGAACACGCGCATCATTATGCCAACCATTACGACGGTGGAGATGAAGTGCGGCATGTAGGTGACGTTTTCAACCCAGCCCTTCCACTTCCTGCTGCGCACCACGTTCAGCAGCAGCGCGAAAATGATGGGAATGGGAAAGCCAACAGCTATGGAATACGCGGAAAGTATCAGCGTATTTCCTACCGTGCGGGAAAAATACAGGGACTTGAAGAACTGATCGAAATTGGCGAGTCCCACGAACTTGGAGCCCCATATGCCCTCCTTGGGCACGTACAGCTTGAACGCGATCTGCGCGCCGTACATGGGGCCGTACTTGAATATGATAAGCCAGATAAGCGGCAGAATGAGGAAAAGATACATCTGGCGGTTTTCCGCGATCCTGCGGAAGTAGCTTTTCCGGTGTTTCGCCATGCCAGCGCCTTGCATCTTTAACCTCCTTATCCAAAATTATGGCCGTCGATTAACAACGTGTAAAGATGATACCACATCCCTGTCCGTATGTCAATAAATTTCATAAATCTGACCAATATGAATCAAGCAATTATGCCATTTTACAACAAAGAGGAGGGATTGTATAAAAACACCGTTAAGCTGCGGCTCTGCCCACGGTGGCGGACGCGGGCCATACAGGAGCAGTGGTGCTTCTTAGGATTAACAATGCCAATAATTATGGGACAGCCGCGGCGCGGCTGTCCCACCATTTACAAGCGCCCTTATTCCAGGCGTTCCACGTCGGACTGCAGCCCCAGCACCATCAGGTGATCAAGTTCCGTGAACGTATAGCTCGAGGGCGGCATCATGGAGATGGCTCCGTCCCTTACGGTGGCCAGTATATTCAGGTTGTAAGTCTGGTATATGGCGGCTTCCTTTATGGTTTTGCCTATCCATTTTCGGGGTGTGGAGATCTCGTAGACGCTGTAGTTTTCGGTCATGGGGAAACAGTTGAATATGGAATCGTTCGCCTCGCTTATCGCCAGGCTCTGCGCCGCCTCGCGCTCGGGATAGATCACGTGATCCGCCCCGATTATTCCAAGGAACTTAGCCTGCGAGTCGTCCTCCGCTTTGCAGTAGATCTTCGCCGCGTTGAGCTTCTTAAGGGAATACACTATCTCAAGGCTCGTCTGGAAATGGCCGCCCACGCACACGAAGCAAGCGTCGAATGACGCGACGTCGAACGATTCCAGCACTTCTTCTCGCCTGCAGTCCCCTATCTTCGCGCTGATACCCAGTTCCAGCAGGTCCTCCAGCGCCTCCTCGTTTATGTCCGCGATCATAAGCTCACACTGCTGCTTGCTGAGTTCGTGCGCCAGCAGATGCCCGAAATTGCCCGCTCCGATCAAAAGAAATGATTTCATAGCCGTCTCCTATCCTACAATGATATCTGCCGCCGGGTACTCCACCGGGGGCCGCTTGTGCTTTTCCATAAGCGCGACCGCGAAGGATACGCTGCCCACGCGCCCTATAAACATCAGCAGTATTACCGCAACGGCGGATACCGGGTGCAGGCTGCCGGTTATACCCGCGGTCATGCCCACGGTGCTCACCGCCGAGATCGTCTCAAAAACGGCATCCGTAGGCCCGATGGGCTGCAGCGCGCACAGTATGACCGCGCCTACTATGCCCAGGCTCAGGTTCATGAAAAACACGTTGACCGCTTTTCTCACGGTGCCGTCAGGTATGCTGCGCCTGAACGCGTTGGGCTGCCTGCTGCCGCGCACGTTAGCGATAAACGACAGAAACAGCACCGCGATGGTCGTGGTCTTTACGCCGCCCGCAGTGGAGCCCGGCGAACCGCCCACGAACATCAGGAAGATCGTGAGCAGCTTTGAGGCGCCGCTCATGCCGCCCACTGACACGGAGTTGAAGCCTGCCGTCCTCGCCGTGGCGGAAGCGAAAAGCGCCTCGATGATCCTGTCCCGGCCGGTCTGTGCCATGCCCGTATATGCTTTTTCAAATATAAAGTACAACAGCGCCCCGCCAAACAGCAGTATCGCGTTCACGGACAGCACCAGCCGCGTATGGGCGCTGTATTTGCGCATTTTCAGCCCGTTGCGCCTGATGTCATCCCATACGATATAGCCGAGGCCGCCCAGCACTATGAGCATTATGGCCGTCAGGCATACAAGCCAATCTTTGGCGAAATACGTGAGCGAGCCGTCTCCCGGCAAAGCGCCCATAAGGTCGAAACCGGCGTTGCAGAAAGCCGACACCGCGTGGAACAGCCCGAACCACAGCCCTTTCCCCCAGCCCAGCAGTGGCACAAAACGTATCGACAGCAGCGCCGCCCCGGCAAGCTCTATTACGGCGGTGCAGGCAATTATCTCGCGTGCGAGCTCGGTTATGCCTTTTACCTTTGAAAGATTTATGCTTTCCACCATCGTTTCCCGCTGCCACAGGCCCATGCGCTTGTTCAGCAGGTGGAAAAACATCGCCGCGATGGTCATAAAGCCCAGGCCGCCCGTCTGTATCAGCAGCAGCAGCACGAACTGGCCGAACAAAGACCATTCGTATGTATCGCGCATTATCAGTCCCGTGACGCACGAGGCCGAAGTGGCCGTGAAAAGCGCTGTGAGCAGGCCTGCGGAGCGCCCGTCTTTTGAAGCAAACGGCAGCATAAGCAGTATTGTTCCCGATACTACCATAAGCAAAAAGCCGAGCACTATGACCTGCACATGCGTCATGCGGTGCCTGCCGTGTCGTCGCATCCCTTTACGCTCCAAAAATCTTGATCTCCGTTTCCGAATAACTGCTATTATATGCTTTCGCACATCAAAAGCAAGCGGTTTCCTTTAATGAGATATGCTGTTTCAAGCCCATGCGGCTTTACCGCTCCAGCCCTTCCGCTATCACGGATACCCCGTCGGGGATCACGGTCACGGAAGCGTCGGGCCTGCCCAGCAGGCTCTCTGCCAGAGCCAGCGCGCCGGCCACATCGTGGGCGGGATACATGCGCAGCGCGCGCACCGTATCGTCCGGGCAGTCCGATATCAGTATTATCTGCGCCCGGTAAAGTATCCTCAGGAAGATCTGCGTCTGCCACTGGTCCGGCTGCGTCTCCCCCCGCGGCCGGCGTCTGAACGCCGCCAGTTGGGATTCCGGATCCGTTTCGGTGATCTGCCTGAAAAACGATTCCCCGCCGCAGCCGTCCGCCGCGCTGGCCAGCATGATTATGACTCCGCCCGGCCGCACTACAGCTTCGGCAGCCGTCATGCCCTTGACCGCCTGGTATATGTTCTGGTCCAGTGGATACCCGCCGTTGGTGGTGATAACTATGTCCGCAGGTTCCGCGGACACGCAGCACTTGTCCTTCAGCATTCGGCAGCCCGCGAAATGCGCCTGTATGGGATCCCCCGCGAACGCCGCGACGACCCGCTTTTCCGGGTCGAGTATCACATTGACCACAAAGGCGAGGCCGGCACGCCGGGCAGCCCATTCCATATCCGTATGTATGGGATTGCCCTCAAGTACGCCGGTGCGGGCATAAGGGCTGTCTATGAATTCCGCGCAGTGGTTGCCCACCACGGTCTCCCGGGCCGCTATGCCTGGCAGCACGCTTTTGGGTCCGCCCGAGAACCCGGCGAAAAAGTGCGGCTCGATAAAGCCCTCGGCCAGCAGCAGGTCCGCCTCTGCCGCGATCCGGTTGACCAAAAGCGGCTGTCCGGAAGGCAGAGTGCCCAGTAAAGTCAGGTTCGCCCTGTCGTCGCAGTCATGGACCACGATCTGCTCGCGGGAAAACATCTCGTCGCCCAGTTTGGCGCGCAGTTCCCCGTCCGTCGTGCCCCTGTGGCAGCCTGTAGCGACCAGCAGCGTCACGTCGGCATCGGGGCTGGCTTTGCGTACCTCCTCCAGCATTGCCGGCAGTATCACACGGCTCGGAACAGGCCGCGTATGGTCGCTGATTATGATAACGATGTTTCGCTTTCCCCTTGCCAGCTCGGTAAGCCGCGGAGACCCTATGGGTGCGGCGACAGCCGCCCTTACCAGCGCCTCGGCGCCTTCGGCGGGCGGTTCGGGCAAGTTCGAAGTGAGTACGGCTTTCAGCCTGCCGGATTCTATCTCCGCCGGGAGCCAGCCCTTGCCGTAAGGAAGCTGAAAGCGGACCTTGGCCATTTATTCCTCCGAAAAAACAGTATGCGCACGCGCCGCCGGGCAGCGTGCGAGTCAGCTGCGCGCTCGCATGAACATGAGACCATTATAGCATACATAAGCGCATAATGCCATGGATGACACGGTCACGCGCCGCTTAAGCGGATCGCATCAAAACGTTTTATACACTCTGTTGCGGGACTATCAGATCAATGCCTTCCCCCGGCAGGCCGTACGCCCGGAAATATGCGTTTTCCAGGGGTATCCAGCGCTCGTAAAACATCTTCATGGATGCCGGGGATTCCCTGTTCATAAGGCGCTGTTCCCTTTGCTCCCAGGGAGCGTCCACGAACAGTTTTACGCCCGCGTATCTGCTTAATGCGGGCAGGTTGCAGTAACAGCCCTCGATTATCAGCACGGTACTGTCCGGCAGAGTCTCTTCAGGTAAAAACCTGTCAGAACCGCAGTCGTACTTTCTGATCCTGACCGTTTCGCCGCGCGACCATGGCTCCGCAACCTCGTTTGCCAGCCTTTCGGCGTCGCAGTTGCCGCCCGGTATCGCCAGCCTTTCAGGTGTTTTCCCCGCATGCGGCACCACGAAATCGTCCGTGTGGACGACAGGCGCCATAAAGACTTCGGACAGTCTTTGGGCAAACGTGGTTTTTCCGGAAGCGCAGGGCCCGTCTATCGTCACCAACAGGCGCCCTTTGTCCCGCAGCGCCCGCGAGATCTCCCCGACTGCCCCGATATACGGCAGCCAGTCCGACGAGATCACCCTATACGCGGGGCGATACGCCTTTCTGTACGCATCCGAATGGGAAGGCAGCCAGCTTTCATCAAGAACGGACGCGGGTGCCAAGCCGTCCGGGACAGCATCGCCAAGCCACTGCCCTGTCCTTTCGATGACTTCGAGCACGTCCTTCCTCATGAACCGCATGGCAGGCCGCGACGCAAGCATCAGGCCCGCGATCGCGTCCGGCGGGATCTGTTCCGCCTTCGCGCGCCGCAGATTCAGCCTGCACCAGCACGGGCTGAGCTTTTCGCAGAGCAGTTCCGCGGTATCTGCCTCTTCGCCGTCCATCTCACGCGCGATGCGATCCGTTACCGCTTCCCTCGCCGCGAGCAGATGCCCCACGCCCAGCAGTGCCTGGAACACGAACTTGACCGCGTCCTGTGATCCCATTTTGGGACGGCGCAGCCGCTCTTCGCGAAGATGCGCCAGCACCTCCCGCTCAAAGCTTTCCTTCGTCAGCCCTTCCGGCTCACACGCTGCGCCTTTGGCAGCCCCTGTCCCCGCCGGCACTATCGTCCCGCCATTCATCGGTCCCATCAACCCGACCCGGATCTCTTAATAGTACTCTGAGTCCTCAGAGGCTGAGGCTTTCCGGGGCTTCGGAGAATGAGTAGAACGTGGCGACGGCGTTTTTGAAATACAATACCTGAGTATTGTCGTCGTCCGCACTGTACATGCCTTTCAGCATCGGCATCTTGTCCAGCATGGCCGCTTTGGGCTCGCGGCGGTCATCGTTTATCAGTTCTCCGGCGATCCTCACCCATTTGCCGCCGCAAAAAGCGCAGATCTCGGCCTTTGGATTCTCCGCCAGCTGTTTGGATACGTTCTTTACCTTGCCGGTCTGGATATACAGTTTGCCTTCATATACCAGCGCCGTACCGAAAGGGCGCACCCGGGGCTGGTCGCCCTCCGCGGTCGCCAGATAGTAAGTCTTGGCCTCATCAAGGAATTTGCACACGCGTTCGGCATTGCTCATACCATTGTCTCCTTTCGTTCCGCTTCGCGTCGGAAAAATTTGCCTGCTGTTATCATACGCGTTATGCCGCCCGTTGTCAATGAACTCTGTTATAAACCGCGCGCGAAGGCGCCCCGCGTCGGTGTCTCGGGCGTTTCCTTTTTCGTCCCAGGCATTAAAAAACCATCCCCGGCATGCCTCATGCTTGACGAACACGAACATATCACATACAATGAAAAGGCATCGGATGTCTTTGGGGCTCCGCGTCAGGACTTTTTATACCAGCATGTCGTGGAGGTGATCGTATTTTTACGCCTGTAAAACTCTGCGCCGATTTTCAGCCGCTCTGCCCTGAAAACGGACGCCTTAACGTAATAGACGGTCCAAACCCGGTCTTATCCTGGGGCGCAGTCAGCGACACCCCGTCGTCTGATCAGACCGCTTACCGTATCGCGCTGGACTGCCGCGGGAAAAACGTGTTTGACAGCGGCTGGGTCTTTTCAACGCAGCAGAACTGTCAGCCGGGCGTACCGCTGCCCCGCGGCGAGACTATAGACTGGACGCTGCGGCTTAAAGACGATCACGGGCAGACCAGCTCGGAAGCCCGGACCCGTTTTACCGTAGGAAGCACCGACTGGACAGCCGGGTGGATAAGCCCGGATTGGGAAGATGCGAGCCGGCCCGGGTATTTCCGCAAGTGCTTCACCCTTGACGAAACGCCCGTCAGCGCGAATCTGTACATCTGCGGTCTTGGTTACTTTACCGCCTGCGTGAACGGCCGTCCGCTGCAGCCCAATCATCTCGACCCCGCTCACGCTGATTACACCAAGACCTGCATGTACGTGCTCTTCCCCGGCATCGATGGATTGACCGCCGGCGAGAACACGCTGGACGTCACCGTAGCTGCGGGCTGGCGCTCAAATGACGGCAGGTATCTGGGCAAACAGGACAAGCCCCGCTTTTTCGGTCCGCTCGCGCTGTCAGCGATGCTGGTTATGGAGTTCGCGGACGGATCAAAACGTTCCATCCTTACAGACGATACCTGGCAGTGCGGCACAGGACCCATAGTGTTTTCCCACCTGTTCGACGGGGAAACGTATGACGCCCGCCTGGAAAGCGTCAACTGTCGTCCCGTGAAAACCATCGACCCGCCGGGCGGGGTCATGCGGCCCATGACGATACCGCCGATTTTGGAAGAAAACGAGATCGAGCCGGCAGCTGTATCTCAGACCGGGGGCGGCTGGCTGCTGGATTTCGGAAAAAACATCGCAGGCGTGCCCAGGCTGCGCTTCAATTTTACCCCCGCGCCCGGCCAGACCATAACCCTGCGCTGCTGCGAGCGCCTCAGGGAAGACGGCACGCCCTATTTCGACAATCTGCGCGGTGCCAGGGCAACGGACACGTATATCGCTTCAGGAGCGGAAAAGACGTCCCCGGACGCATACTGGCAGCCGCAGTTCACATATCACGGTTTCCGGTATATCGAGCTGCGCGGCGCTGACCCTTACAGCTGCGGCGTAAGCGCGGTGCCGCTGCATACCGCGCTCAGATCCATAGGCAGTTTCCGCTGCGGCAGCGCGCTTATAAACGCCATACAGGACATGGTCGTGCTGACTGAGCGTGACAACATGCATTCCATACTTACAGACTGCCCGCAGCGTGACGAGCGCATGGGCTGGATGAACGACGCCACCGTGCGCTTCGAGGAGACGCCTTACAATTTCGACACCGCCGCCATGTTCAGAAAAGTCTGCCGCGACATTTCCGACGCGCAGCAGCCCGACGGCGCGATCTCCTGCACCGCTCCCAAGGTATACGGTTTCTATCCCGCGGATCCCGTGTGCTCCAGTTTTCTGGTGGCAGGCCGCATGGCCTGGCTGCATTCGGGAGACCCAGACGTTATCCGCGAGCAGTTCCTGAACTATGAGCGCTGGGAAAAATGCCTGCTTTCCCACAGCGAAGGCTACATCGTATCCTACAGCCACTACGGCGACTGGGCAGCGCCCGCTTACGCCTGCGAAAGCCCGGAAAACGCCAAATCCGCGGTCACTCCGGGCACCTTCATGTCCACGGGTTATTCGTATTACAACTGCGTGCTGCTGGCCGAGTTCGCGCGCCTTTTGAACGATGCTGACGCGGAAGCCAAATACCTGGCGCTGGCCGACAATATCAAAACCGCGATGCTGAACAAATGGTATGACCGTGAAAACCGGGGGTTCGCAACAGGTTCCATGGCATGCCAGGCATTCGCCTTGTGGCTCGGTCTGCCGCCGGAATCGGACTGCAAGAGGATCGCAGACGGGCTCAGCGATGCGCTGCGGGCATCCGGCTACCGTTTCACCACGGGCAATCTCTGCACAAAATACCTGCTGGACGTGCTGGCGGATTACGGCCATGCGGACGACGCCTACGCGCTTGTCACCCGTGAGGAATACCCCTCCTGGGGCTGGATGCTGCAAAATGAAGCCACTACCGTGTGGGAACGTTTCGAGCTTAAGGACAGCGGGGGCATGAACAGCTACTGCCACCCCATGTACGGATCCGTAGGCGCCTGGTTCTACAGCGCGTTGGCGGGGCTTAAGCCGCTGGACGGCGGCTGGAAGCGCTTTAGTGTAAAACCCCGGCTGCCCCGAAAGCTCATGAGCTGCCAGGCTTCGGTGGACTCTCCTCTGGGTATGATAAACGTCCGCTGGGTCAAGCGGGACGGGAACGTCTATCTGCAGGTGGACGTGCCCTTCGGAGCCCGGGCGGAAGTCGAGCTTGGCGATGTTAAGACCGTATGCTGCAGCGGGCACCATGCCTTCCAGACAAGGCTTCCCGCGTAAAACGAAGCGGCCGCCAAAAGGCGGTCCATCTTGGAGATAAGATCTGGACTGGTATGGAAAACTTGAGTGGTCAGCGAGACCATATGCATACCAGTCCAGACTATAATAACAAAAGCCAGTTTAGAAAGACAGTTAATGAGGCTCATATGAAATCTATTACTCATCATACCGAAGAAAACAGAAACAAACGCAGGTTTATTCGAATTATCAATATTGGGATAATTACAATTCTTATCATGCTGTTAGTCCACGGATTTAATACGACATATGCAGAATTCTCATGCTCTGCATTAACCGAAAGTAACCAAACAATAGAAAGACAAGATGAATTATTTGGTGTAAAAAATGAAGAGGGTAATTGGATTATTTTGCCTCAATGGAGCAGCATTCGATCAAATGGTGAAGGCACTTACCTTGTTTTTGATTCAATAAAAGGTAAGTATGGATTGTTTCGAGAAGATGGCTTTCAAGTATTTGATGCTGTATGGGATTATATCTATAGGGTATCGGAAGGAAGGGTCTTCTGTGGGAAATTCGACGTGAATGCTTCTTGGGTAGAAACAACGGTTTCACTGTTCGACATAGAGGGCCAGTTTATCAAAGCCGGTTTTCTTGGCGGCTGGGGAGAACCGGAGCAATGCTATGTCTTTGAAGATGGCATTAGCAGTGTACATACTGAACTGGGTGATTACTATGTAAACAGAGATGGAGACAGGATATCTGATTTCTATGAATATGCTTCTGGATTCGCCAATGGTTATGCGATAATTAAAAAAGATATCGATGCAGATTATTACATGATCGATAATTCTTTTAATCGAATCGAGCTTCCGAATGATTATTGTTATTCATCTGGCCCAAGCGGGATAATGCATTATGGAGTATTAGTTTTTCTAGAAAAAGACGAAAAGATTGCAGTTTATTCATTAATCGAGAATAGAATTATAGGCCAATTTGATGGATACATAGAGTATAGTGTAGAGGATGCGGCTTTCGTTTTCAACGGGGAATTAGATGATGAAAATACGATATACTATAAGATTGATTATAATGATGGTAGCATCAGCCAAATCAGTTATAAAGATATATTAGACCGCATGTTTTAGAAATAAGTGTGCAAAAAACGGCTCAGCCGTTTGAGTGGCTGTGCTGTCATTTGGGGTATTAGAGATCCCAAAACGCCGCCATCGAAAGGCGGCCGTTTTCATGCGGGCATACGGCGTCAGGGCTTTTCGCCTTCTCCGGCTTTATCTATAAGGTCCGGGCGCTCGATCCTTTTTATCTTCTCCGCCCGCTCAATAACCTTTTCCACCCAGTCGTCATCCTGGGCGTCCAGCCTGTAGGATTTGAAGCCGTACTGCGGCCCCAGGGAACAGATCACAGTCTCGTCGTCTATATGCAGGGAGATGCGGTAACGGCTGGGCATCTTTTGGGGCAGCACGGTCTTGTTGTCCTTTTGCACCTCTTTTAAGTGCCTCATGCCGTTGACTATGCCGTCGAAGCGCACCCCGTACAGCCTGAACAGCCGCCTGATATACCTTTCGGAGCGGAATGACGAGGTGTAGACCCATACCTCGTAGCCCAGCGCCTGCAGCCGGTTTACGGCTTCTGGCGTGCCCAGGCGCAGCCTTTCCCTGAATATCCTGTCAAAGGGAAACACTGGCGGCTTTTCAGTTTTGTGCGTGGCGGGATCCACAAAAAGCACTTCGTCCAGGTCGAAAGATACCCGCATCTTCCGCGCGCTGTCATTCATGGGGCTTAAGTCTCCTGACGATCTCCATGACTTCAGCCGACCAAACGCTTTCGCCCGGCAGGCGGAGATCCTCAAACTCTCCTCCGTCCGCCCTGGTTAAAAGCACAGTCTCGCTGTCTATGTGCAGCGTGGACTGATACTTGTCTTTCACCAGTTTTTCCAGCCCGGCAGCGGAATCGTTTTCGGTCTTTCGGGCGGCGCCGGTCACCACGCCGGTCACACGGACATGATACTTTCTGAACAGGCGCCTGATGTATTCCGGAGAATAGTACTGCGACGTATACACCCATACGTCCCAGCCTTCCCGGTTGAGCAGGCGGAACAGCGCGGGAACGCCCAGCCTCAGGCGCTCCCTGTAAAGCTTGCTGAGCGGGAACGGCAGTGCCTTCTCTGCCGGCACGGACCCGTCTTTCGCGAACACCACCTCGTCCAGGTCAAGCGTGGCCCTGCGGGTATGGACGGAGTTCTGCAGCATCAGCTTCACGTCCATTTCTCCCGTCAGGTTCACGGTGCGCGTGGCTATCCTTTTATACCCCAGCCTCAGCGCCGCCGCCCACCTGTGGTGGCCGTTCAGTATCATATACCCGCCGGGACGTATCTTTTCTATAAGCACCGGGTCCTCGCAGTAATGCTTCATGTGATGCAGGTGATTGTCTGCGAATACCTGCATGTACCTGGATACGATCTCGTTGTTCGGGCCCACTTCAGGCGCGCAGAACTCGTCGTCGGGGTTGGGGTGTATCTTTTTCAGCGGCACTTCGCGGACAAGCACGCGTTTGAGCAGGCCCGCCTTTACGGGCACGTAAATGCCTTTGTACTTTTTTACTTCCTGAGCGAGAAACTCCTGAAACCGCGTGTTGCCTCCGGCCATGACCGCTCCCCTTTACTCCGGTTGCTGCGCCCCGTCACCCTTGTTTTCAGTTGATCACCACTTCGTGCCCGGTCCTTGCGGACTCGTAGATGCCGTCCAGTATCTTCATCAGCGTCACGCCGTCCTCCGCGGGGTTACGGCAAGGCGCACCCGTCTTCACGCATTCCACAAAGTGGTTTATCTCGTTGGCGAACAGCCCGTCAAAGCTGAGCGCCGTGGAGCTGCTGAGCTGGACGTTCGTCATGTAATCGTTCATCTCGCTGTATATCTCCAGTTCGGGATCCAGCTTTGCGCCCGCCTTGGTGCCGAAGAACTGCAGTACGCCCTCGTCCTTTTTGATGTTCAGGCTGAAGCTCGCCTCTATCTGCAGCACCGCGCCGTTGTCAAAGCGTATCATGGCCGTAGCCAGGTCTTCCACGTTGAACACCTTGTCGATGTCCGTGGACATGGAGGCGTATCCCGCCCGCTTTTTCACGGTAGGCCTGTCCCCCAGCTTGCTGAACGTGGCTCCGTACACGGACACGGGCTTCGGGTTGCCCATAAGGTAGCGGCAAAGGTCAATGATATGCACGCCCAGGTCGATCAGCGGCCCGCCGCCGGAGAGCTCCCTGTTACCGAACCAGCCGCCCGGCGCGCCGTTTCTGCGCAGGTACGTGGCCTTGGCGTAGTAGATATCGCCGAAGAAGCCCTTATCTATAAAGTCTTTCATCACGGCGCAGTCGTTGCCGAAGCGGCGCACGAAACCTATCATGAGCAGCTTGCCGTTTTTATCGGCGGCTTCCTTCATGCGCTGAGCCTGCTCGGCGTTCATGGCCATGGGCTTTTCGCACAGCACGTGCTTGCCCGCGTTCAGCGCGGCTATGGCGCACTCCGCGTGGGCGGAGTTCCAGGTGCATACGCTCACCGCGTCAAGCTCGGGGCAGGCGGCCAGCATCTTTTCCGCGGACTGGAAACGCCTTTCCTCTGGCACGCCGAATTCCTCGCCCCGCCTGTCGCAGCGTTCCTTGTTGATGTCGCACAGCGCCCAGATCTCCGCGTCGGGGTTCTTCGCGTATCCGCGCAGATGCTCTCCCGAGATGCCTCCGTTGCCTATGACGCCGAATTTCAGTTTTGCCATGCTCGTTTTATCCTCCTGTATGCTTATTCATTTGATGATATTATAACCTTTATGCCGGCCAGTTGGCAAGCCATATCAAACGGATCCGCCGGGGCTCAAACCCCTGTTTGACAAACACCGTCCGCTATTCGGTCAGCACGGTGAACACGCGGGTCTCGCCCTTTTTCATGCTGAAGTCCGTAAAGTGTTCGCAGGGCTCGGGTCTCTCGCCTGTGAACGCGTCCTCGAGCGCGGCTCTGCGCGGCAGATAGATCCGCTTTTCCCCGTCCGTCGCCGCGTGTATCGCCACCATAGTGCCGTAAGCGTATATGATGTCGTCGGTGAACGCGTATATGTGCGCCCCGGCGGTAAGAAACGCCTCGCGCAGGACAGCCGGCGTCGGCACCGCGTCAAACCTGTATTCCTGATAGTCTGCATGCACCCTCACGCTGCCCTCCGTGAGTTTGGTTGCGTATCCTCCGGTTTCCCCGAAACCGCATACGCAGTTCACGTATACGAGCGAGCGGCCCTTGCCGCGCCAGCGCTTAATGCGTTCTATCGGTGATGTGATATTCATGAATACAGCGGCCCGGAAGTCATCAGGGTCGAGCAAGTCAAGATCGCTCAGCGCATACTGCTCGAACGCCGCGCCGCTTGAAGCCATCTTCTGAGTGAGTTGGCCTATGCCGCAGGCGTCCGCGTACTGACCGCCCGCGTAAGTGTCATAAATGAGCGCGACAGTTGCCGCTGTCTTATGTTTGGACTGCTGTTCATACAGCTTTAACGAACGCCTGATGCATTCCATGTACGCCGGGGTATAGAACCAGCCGCCCCACATGTCGAACCACCACATGGCCGCCCCGCAGGAGATCGTTTTGGCGATGGTCTTTCTTAGCTGGTGTACTGCCGTTGCCTCTTCTTGCGGGCCCAGCCAGATCGGGCCGTCATACTGGGTATTGCCGGCAGGGTTCGCCCGGGGCATCGCTTCGCTGATAGGCCTGCTTAAGTGGGTGCGCACGTCGCATTCCGTAAACCACACTTTGCCGTGCAGCCGGCAGGAACCCAGCGCACCTTGCAGCGTCCAGTCCGTGCCGGGCGCGCGTCCGGTATCGTAGGCAAAGGGGCTTGCCAGAAAGTCTATGTCACTGCTGCGCAGCACGATGTCTATGGCGTCGTGCCCGAAACGGGTACCCGCGTATCCGTAAAACGCGCCTATGATCCGCTGCCCGCCAGTTATTTGTTTGGCCTCACGGGCGAGCCGGACCAGGGCGTTGGCGGTCTCCACGCTGCGGAAACGGTTGTAATCCCTTGTCGGCGCGGGTATCTCGCGGCTGTCATCAGGCACATAGAGCCTGAGCGCCGGCGTGGGGACGCTGACCTCATCAAAGCCCGCGTATGAGCTGCGCCAGGCAGTGTTTAACGCGTCCACGGTCCCGTATCTGTCTTTCAGGAACCCGCGCCACGCTTTAAGCGAGGTCGCGGAATAGTCCGTCAGCTGCATGGGATGCGTCATCGGGCGCATGAATTCCTCCGTCCAGCCGCACGCGAGCTGCCAGCCGGCCACATATTCGTCCAGACCGCTTTCGCTGAGCCAGCCCTGAAACGCGCGCATGGCCTTGAAAGTGTCGCTCAGCCACACTTCCGAGGAATAGCTCTGGTGCACGCTGGCGCCGGCGGCGTCGCGGCACAGCTCCCCGGGGTGCGCTTTTTCCCAAAAAGTGGGAGGCTCGAGCATCAGGCGCGGGATCACCCATATCTCCCCGGGTCTGAACTCCCCTATGGCCAGCTTAACACCTTTTCGGCCGCGGAAAAATCGTAGCTGTCCTCAGCTTTCCAGAAACCCGGATAGAACGGACGTATGCCGCTGAAAGGGTTGATGCCCCGGTCGCCCGCGTACACAGGCACGAACAGCAGCCTGTATCCCGCGCGCACGAAACCGTCGTAATCCGCCTTTTCCGCCTGGTAGCTCATATACCCGCAGGGAGCCACTTCCCGGCCGTTGACCGTCAATACAGGCAGAACTCCATCGCTTCTGATCTCGCTGACAGGCATCTTGTTTCCCTCCATTTGCCGCATGACCCCCGCTTGTAAGGCGGGGGTCCTGTCAATGTGTTTATTCGAGTTCGAACGCGCCGGTATAGAGCTGGTAATACTCGCCCTTCATTTCCAGCAGCTGCTCGTGAGTTCCGCGCTCTATGATGTGTCCGTGCTCCAGCACCATTATCACGTTGGAGTTTTTGACCGTGGACAGCCTGTGGGCGATAACGAATACCGTGCGGCCCTCCATAAGCTTGTCCATGCCCCTTTGCACTATCTGCTCGGTGCGGGTGTCTATGGACGACGTGGCTTCGTCCAGTATCATAACGGGCGGGTTCGCCACGGCGGCGCGGGCTATGGACAAAAGCTGCCTCTGGCCCTGGGACAGGTTGTCGCCGTTGTTGGTGAGCATGGTCTGATAGCCCTGGGGCAGGCGGGTTATGAACTCGTCCGCGCCCGCCAGCCTGGCAGCTTCCACGCATTCTTCGTCCGTGGCGTCCAGCTTGCCGTAGCGGATGTTCTCCATCACCGTGCCGGTAAACAGGTTGGTGTCCTGCAGCACCAGGCCCAGGGAACGGCGCAGGTCTGACTTTTTGATCTTGTTGATGTTTATGCCGTCATAGCGGATCTTGCCGTCCTCTATGTCGTAGAAGCGGTTCAGCAGGTTGGTGATCGTGGTCTTGCCCGCGCCCGTCGCGCCCACGAACGCCACTTTCTGGCCGGGTTTGGCGTACAGCGTGATGTCGTGCAGCACGGTCTTGCCCTCTTCATAGGCAAAGTCCACGTGCTCCAGGCGCACGTCGCCCTCCAGGCGGGTATAGCTCACCGTGCCGTCGTGATGCGGGTGCTTCCACGCCCAGGTGCCTGTCTGCTTATCCGATTCGCTCACATTGCCGTCTGCATCTATAACAGCATTTACCAGTGTCACGTAGCCCTCGTCCGTCTCTGGCTGCATGTCTATCAGTTCGAACACGCGCCCCGCACCCGCAAGCGCCATGGCTATGTTGTTGAGCTGCTGCGCCACCTGGTTGACGTTGCCGGAAAAGCGCTTGGCCATGTTAAGGAACGTGACGGTGGTCGCGATGGAAAGTGCGCTCAGGCCGCCCTCGACTATGCTGCAGAAACCCACGTTTTTCGCGCCCGTCAGTATAAGCGCGCCGCCGATGAGCGCGATGGTCACGTAGAGTATGTTGCCTATATTGTTTATGATGGGGCCAAGTATGTTGGCGTACGCGTGGGCCTTGAAGTTGTCGTTCCTCAGCTCGTCGTTAACCTTCTCAAAGTCCTCGCGGCTGCGGTCCTCATGGTTGAACACCTTTACGACCTTCTGGCCGTACATGATCTCCTGTATGAAGCCTTCCGCTTTCCCCACGGATTTCTGCTGGCGGATGAAATACTTGGCCGAGCCGCCGCCCACTTTTCTGCTGATAAGAAGCATACCGAACACGCCCAGCAGCACCACCAGCGTCAGCCACAGGCTGTAGTACAGCATTATGAACAGCACCGTGACTATGATAACGGCGGACTGAAGTATCGCCGGCAGAGAAGATGAGATAAGCTGCCGCAGCGTGTCTATGTCGTTAGTGTAACGGCTCATTATGTCGCCGTGCTTGTTGGTGTCAAAATAGCGCACGGGCAGGTTCTGCATCTTTTCGAACATGGCGCAGCGCATTTTGTTCAAAAAGCCCTGGGTTATGTAGGCAAGCAGCTGATACTGTGCCAGCACCACCAGCAGCGATCCTGCGTAGAGGCACGCGAGCACCGCGACTTTGGGCAGTATGAGTTTGCCCGCATCCTGCCAGCCGACGCCGTTTTTGACCGAATCAGTGATAATCGTGATAACCTTCTGCTGGAATATGGCGGGGATGCTCGCCATGACCGACGACAGCAGGATACATACTATCACTATCGGGACGAATTTCGGGTAAGCCCTGAAAAGCATCTTTATGAGCCGCCCTATGGACTTTATGTCGATCTTGGGCTTTTGCATCTTTCGCATATCCGGCTTATTCATCGTCATCCCTCCCCGTGGTCTGTTCTTCGTAGATCTCCCGGTAGATGGTGCTGGTGCGCATAAGCTCGGAATGCGTGCCCTGGGATACCACGCGCCCGTTGTCCAGTATAACTATCAGGTCAGCTTCCTGCACGGAGGCGATGCGCTGGGCGATGATGATCTTGGTCGTTTCGGGTATATACTGTTTGAAGCCCATGCGGATCTGTGCGTCGGTCTTAGTGTCCACCGCGCTGGTCGAGTCGTCAAGTATAAGTATCTTTGGCTTTTTCAGCAGCGCGCGGGCGATGCACAGGCGCTGTTTCTGGCCGCCGGACACGTTGGTGCCGCCCTGCTCTATGTAGGTGTCGTAACCATCCGGAAAGGTGGAAATGAAGTCGTGCGCCTGGGCGAGCTTGCAGGCTTCGACAAGCTCTTCGTCCGTCGCCTGCTCGTTGCCCCAGCGCAGGTTGTCCTTTATAGTGCCGGAGAACAGCTGGTTTTTCTGCAGCACCATGGCCACGCTGTCGCGCAGGGAGCTGATGTCATATTTCCTTACGTCCAGTCCGCCCACGCTTATGCTGCCTTCGGTCACGTCGTAAAGGCGCGGTATGAGCTGCACGAGCGTGGACTTGCCGGAACCCGTGCCGCCTATCACGCCCACCGTCATGCCTGACCCTATACGCAGGTTCACGCCTTCCAGCGCGCAGTTCTGGGCATTTTGGGAATACTTGAAATTGACGTTGTCAAACACTATGGAACCGTCCGGTATCTCCTTGACCGGATCGGCGGGGTTCTTCAGCGTGGATTCCTCGTTGAGCACCTCAGCGATGCGGCGCATGGATTCCAGCGAAATGGTGAGTATCACGTAGATCATGGACAGCATCATCAGCGACATCAGCACCTGGAAACCGTAAGTCAGCATGGCTGAGAGCTGCCCGACGCCTATGCCGCCCGTCCCGTTTATAACGAGCCTTGAGCCTACGGCCAGTATGAACACCATATTGAAGTACAGGCAGGCCTGCATGAGAGGGTTGTTGAACGCCACAATGCGCTCGGCTTTGGTGAAATCGGCCCTTATCTCCTCCGCCGCCCTGCCGAACTTCTGCTTTTCGTAGTCTTCGCGGGCGAAGCCCTTGACCACGCGCATGCCCCGCACGTTTTCCTCGACGGACTGGTTCAGCTTGTCATATTTCTTGAACACCCGGTGGAACGCGGGCATGGCCTTGCGGGAAACCAGGAAAAGCCCCGCCGCCAGCACCGGTATCACTACCACGAACGTCAGCGCCAGCCTGCCGCCCATGCGCGCCGCCATCACTATGGCGAAAATGAACATGAGCGGCGAACGCACCGCCGTGCGTATAACCATCATGAACGACATCTGGGCGTTGTTCACGTCCGTCGTCATGCGCGTTACCAGCGAAGCGGAGGAAAAACGGTCTATGTTCTCAAACGAAAAGTTCTGTATGCGGTCGAACATGTCAGTGCGCAGGTTCTTGGCAAAGCCCGCCGCGGCTTTGGCGCTCACGTAGCCCGCGTATCCGCCGCAGCCCAGCGACACGAACGCCATCACTACCAGCGTGAGCCCGGTCCTGAGAAGCGCGCTCATCTCCAGGCTCTGCTGTATCTTTTCTATCAGGTCGGCGGTGATGAACGGAATAAGGCACTCAATGATGACTTCCCCAACTATTGCCAGGAAAGACATTATCGCAGGTTTTTTGTATTCCCTAAGGCTCTTTAACAGTGTTTTTATCATGGGTCGCTCCTTGCCGGAAACTATGGACATGCGGTGTTCCAAACACATTCGGATTATTATACAGCTATTTATTTATTATATCACATTTTCATAGTTATTTCAATTTGCCCGCATAAAAAAACGGGCTCTCTGCCGGAGTTTTCCCGCCGGGAGAACGGTCGTATAAGACCCGCCCGCCTTGACTCGGTCTGCGCGAAAAGGTATAATCAGACCGCAAGTCGTTTCAGGAGGCTTACCATGCTGAAGATCGGCATAATCGATCAGTATCTCGACAACTGGCACTGCAGTTATTTTCCCGGTTTCATGCGCGAAGCCGTTTCGCATTACGGATATGACGCCGACATCACCCGGGCGTACGCGGTATGGGACTGTCCGCTCGGCGGCGGAGTGTCCACGGACGACTGGTGCCGGGAAAGAAATATAAAAAGAGCGTCATCCTTAGACGCTCTCATTGACGAATGCGACGCAATAATGGTCATCGCCGCCGACGACGCCTCGTATCATGAAGCGCTGTGCCAAAGACCACTTATCAGCGGCAAGCCCGTGTTCGTGGATAAGACATTCGCCGTCAATGCCGAAACCGGAAAACGCATGTTCGATCTGGCTGATGCGCACGCCACGCCTGTGTTTTCCTCATCCGCCCAGCGCTACTGCCAGAGCATAATCGACTGGAAAGCAGCGCACCCGCAAAAGCCCGCTTTCGTATCGACCGTGGGGCCCCACAGCATCGACCGCTACGCCGTACACCAGCTTGAGGCCATTTCCGCCTTGATGGGCACGGGTATACGGCGCTTAAAGGCGTTTGCCTGCGGCAGCATGGTCACGCAGCTCATACTGGACTACGGCGAAGGTCGCTGGGCCAGCTTCATGCAGTCGCCCCAGCCCTGGGCCGAGTTCAATTTCATGGTCTCCCAGGATGGGGAGACCGGCGCGCGCCTGGTGAGCGACGACAGGGATTTCTACAGGAACCTGATGAAAGCGATGCTCGACTTCTTTGTCACCGGCGTTCCTCCGGTCAGCAGGGAGGAAACGCTGGAGATACTTGCCGTGATCGACGCGGCACGTATCGCACGTACGCAGCCCGACACCTGGTTCCCCGTCAATCCATAAGCTCCGCCGCCGTGGACAGCCAGCGCGCGGCGGGCGTCGTCCACACTTCCTTGTACGTGGCGTTGTTCATCTGGGGCCAGTACGGTTCGTCCAGCGCGCCTTTGGTCTGTACGCCCACAGGCAGCTCGCCTGTCATTTCTCCCGGCAGTACGGCATACTGGCTGGCGTAGCGCCTGCCTTCCCCGTACATAAGCGACTGCCTGAACGGATTCAATCCTATGTTCCACTTGAGCTGCGCTGAGGCGATATTGTTGAGCGCTTTATCCTCCAGCAGCCGGCCCAGTATCGCGGCAGCCTTTGCCCGGCTCAGCAGCACCGCGTTGTTGCCCCTGAACGAGAACCAGACCGGGAATTGTTTTAAATACCAGCCATTCCCTAGATCCTTTCCGTTACACAGCTGAAGCCTGTACTCTTCCGCCGCCCCGTCTCCCGCCAGCAGGTGCTGCCTTCTGAAGCTCTCCATGTCGTCTGTTTCCCGCTCGTGATATATGCCCGCGGGCATCATGCCGTATGGCGAGGCATAACCAAACAGTTTTTTTATGTAGTCTGCGTGCCTTTGTGCTGCTTCGCGCCAGTTCACGGCGTGCGGATGGTCCGGCAGGACACGGATCAGCTCAGAGAGCATCTGCGCGAATATCTGGTCCCGCGCCTGGTGATTGAAATGCACCGGCACGCGTTTTGTCGGGTCACGCCAGAAAAAGCCTCCGTTCTCGAAAGCGCCGCACGCCTTCCCTTTTTCCATGCATTCCAGCGTGACCCTGGCATACTCCGCAGCGCGTCCGGCGTAAAACCCTTCATTGGTCTGCCCGTACAGCAGCGCCGCGCTCCATGCCATAGTGGCGGAAAACACGCTTTGGGGCGTCATATAACTGTGCTCCCAGAAAGAGGGCGGCGTTTCGTCAAACCCTGTCACGGCAAACTTATTTTCCGCGAAGCCGAAATCCTCCCTGGCGCAGTTCAGCGCGCTCCGCGCCAAGCCCGGGTCCTCATCCGCCAGGCATCCCGCCGCGTACGCCTCTATGCCCGCGCAGAGATAGTTTTCATAGGCGTTGTCGTGCACGCGGGCGCTCACGTCGTCCGCGTCTCCTATAAAGCCCTGCGTCCACATGCTCATGCCCACGCTCGTCGCCCTGTAACCGTCACCGAAGCGGCTCTTGAGCACGTAATCCAGTCCCCACAGCGCCTCCTCCAGAAAGCGGTATGCCTTGAGGTCGTTTCTGCTTTTCAGGCGCTTATACATCTCAAACAGTGAATACGTGACCTCGGCGGACTGGATGAGCTGCTGGGACAGGTCGCCCGCGTCGTGCCAGCCTCCGTTGAACACGAACGATCTGCCTCCATGACGGGCGATGATATCCCTGTGGCAGCTTTGGTGGCTGCCCGGCACTGGATAGCCGCAGCGCTCGCAGAACAGGAAATTGAGCGCTTTCCACGCTGACGGCAGCCATATGTCCCTGCCGATTACGAATTCGTCCGTCTGAGCATATCTGGTTCGCAGTTTATATGTCCCCGGTACCGTCACCGCCGAAAAATCCGCCAGCGTAACGTGCGGGTACCCTGTTTTTTCGGTCACTCCGGAGAATACTGTTTTGCCTTTTTCGTCTGTTATCTCAAACACGCATGGCTCGTCCGAGCCTATCACCGCGCGCTTTTCAAGCTCCGCCTCATACCCGGAATAGCACCAGGCGATCTCCCCCGCTTGGAGTGCCCAGCCTGAATCGTTTTGCACCGTTTCCGCCTGCTGCAGCTCCATATCCGCGATGTCAAAGCGCATGGAATTGCCCAGATCGGCCAAAGTCTCGGTGCCGTTCAGCGAAAACACGAACTCCAGCCCCGTGACGCAGTCACGGGGCAGCGACGGCATCTCCACACAGCACTCGTTCCATATCCCGTTCTCAAGGTTCACCGTGTGAAAGCCTTCCCTGTGATACTTGTCCGGGATCGGGAGTTCGCCTTCGTTGTAAAACTGCAGCCCCAGGTGCGGCCTGCGTATACCCTCGCAGCCGGGCAGCACCCGGAAATACAGGCGGTCGAACTGGCGCCAGTCCTCCACGCCAAACTCTATACGCACCGAGGCCATGCCCAGGTTGCTGCAGTCGCCGTGTTCCAGGTCCCCGAAAGGGCGGCTGCCCACAGGCGATACGGCTTCGACGCGCAATATCTGCTTCCCGTCTTTTCCAGTATGCACGCTGACCGTGCACTCGCCTGTTTTCGTCGGGCGCCCGGTGTTTATTTCCCGGCGCAGGAGCACCCGCCGCGAGGCCGTCTCTGCCTCCAGCGACGCTTCCTTATGCAGCGGCAGCGGTCTGTGGATAAAGCCGCTTTCCAGTATCTCCTTAAGCAATCGTTCCATTCGCCTGTCTCCTTCAGGGCAGCTGAAAACCGCACATGGCGGCGCCTATCAGTCCGGTCAATTCGGGGTCAAGCCCGCTCAGCCTTACCCCGCCCGCCGCGAAGCGCATGCTGCCGGGATTCAGCCGGGATACTATATCGCCGAACATGCGTTCGTCCGAAACTACTCCGCCTCCCAGCACCACCGTTTCCGGGTCGGTCACCCAGACCAGGTTCATTATAAGGGCCGCGGCGGCCTTTGCGGCGTCGGCTTTGAGCTTTTCGCACAGCGCATCCCCCTGCTCCGCCAGGTCTATGATGTCTTTCGCGCTTATCCGCCTGTCCGCAGGGAAACAAAGGCGCGTATCCGGATACCGCGCTCTGAGCGTCCGCGCGCGCCGGTCCAGGCCGGAGCCGGACGCAATCGCTTCCGCACAGCCTTTGCGTCCGCAGGGACATTCCACGTCCCCGAAGATATCCACCGCAACGTGCCCCACTTCGCCCGCGTTGAAGCTGTGGCCTTTGATGACCTTTCCGCCCGTGACGAACGCCGCGGCGATACCGGTGCCTATGTTCATGTATATAAAATCGTCCAGTCCCCTGCCCGCGCCCAGAACGCGTTCCGCCCTCAGGGCACAGCGCACATCGTTGTCTATATAAGCGGGAAGACCCGCCTTTTCGCTCAGCATGCGCGCAAGCCCGACAGTTTCGCAGCGGCCCGGTTCTATCTCCAGCCACAGCCCGTTCTTATCGTCGACCCTGCCCACCACGCCCGCGCCCAGGCAGGTCACGCCTTCCATGGGCGCCGTGGACGAGAAATCGTCAAGACATGAAAGCATGTATTCTGCGATCTCAGGCTGTGTCTGCCCGCCCGCGAGGGGCGACTGATAGCGGCGGCTAAACAGTATCCGGCCCGCTCTGTCCACTATGCCTATAAGCAGTTTGGTGCCGCCCAAGTCCAGCGCCAGGCATTTTTCGTCCATATGCCGTCTCCGTTCCCGTTTTTCTCGATTATACACTGGCAGAGGGAGTTTATCAACCCCGCGCGGCTTGACACCCGCATGCGCTGATGGTATATTACTTTTATCATACGCTCGGAGGAAACAAAAATGCGCGTAACATACACGAACAGCACGGAGGAATTCTATTTCGTCACCGCTTCGCGCATAGCGGATATGATAAAGCTTAAGCCTGACGCCGTGATAGGTCTTGCCACCGGGCGCACCACCACGGGCGTGCACGAGGCGCTGCGCAGTATCTACCGTTCAGCGCCTTTCGACACGTCAAAAGTCACCGTATTCGGCATGGACGAGATAACCAACCTGAGCCGCGATTTTCCCGGCAGCTGCTATTGCATGCTTCTGAATCAGGTAGTAAAGCCGCTGGGCATCCCCATGGAAAACTTCCTAATGCCGCCCGTGTATTCCGACGATTTTGAGCGGGAGTGCCGCCTTTTCGAGTCCGCCATCGAAGCGAAAGGCGGAGTGGACCTGCAGATACTCGGCATAGGCGAGAACGGGCATCTGGGCTTTAACCAACCGGGCACTCCCTTCGGGTCCACCACCTGGATCAGCCGCATGGACGAAAAACTGGACGCGCGCATCCGCCGCGAGAGCGGCTCATCTCCTGACGCGGACCTGGGCGGCTTTACCATCGGCATTAAAAACATAATGATGAGCCGCAGCGTCATACTTGCCGCCAACGGAAAAAGCAAAAGCGGCATCGTATACAAAGCGCTACGCGGGCCTGTATGCCCGGACGTCCCCGCTTCCATATTGCAGCTGCATCCCTTCTGCGAGACCATACTCGACCCCGAAGCTGCGGAAATGGTCAGATAAACGTATAATTCAGGCACGTCATTATAAAATCAACTCAGATGCTTTTGTGCTTCTGAGTTGATTGCTTTACACCGCTGTCATTTACGTTTTTTCACCGCTTTTTTCTGTTCGGACCAGTTCAGGCGGAGTGTTTTCAGCAGCAGGTATACCGCCCAGAACGAGACAGCCTGACACAAGCTCGCCATGTATCTCAGGATCGTCGTCGCCGTTCCGCCATCCCTGCTTGCCATCAAAGCTGCATACTGGGCTGCATACCGGTTAAGTCCCACATTGCCCGGCTGGGCCATTTCGGTCAATGTCGATGATTTGAAAAGCAGAACCGTCATCATCAATATGGCCAAACCGGCAGCCCCGGCGCATGCTGCTGCCCACTTTTCAGGCTTCTCTGACGGAACGTACTTGTCCTTTCTGAGTTGTCCGGTCATTTTGGCAGCGTGAGCATAAAACTTCACATACACAAATGCAGTTCCCGCCGACATCAGCAGCAGAAATAAGATGATCCATATTTCGTCCGCTTCTATTGATCTGACTATCACCAGGACGACCAAACCCACTATAGTCAGAAATCCCACAGAAAGCAGCAAAAAGCAGCCAATGGTAAACAAAGCCCAGAGCATTACGTTTAAAACACCAAGCGCGCGATATGCCCGTCCGGGCTTCAGAGCTTCGTAAAGGCTCCACAGCAACAGTGCGTGTATCACCAGCAAAAGCATGCAAGCCCCTGCGTTTTTCAGCGTTATTCCGCTTCTTGTGATGATGATCACCTGCAGCGCCAAGCTTATAAAGGATGTTACGGCAACCTGTTTTATCTTGCGCCTGAGATCCGGAACACCCGAAAAATCCAACATTTCCATTTCGCACCTCAATCAAGTCTCATGGCAATTGTATCATACAGCAGCAGCATACCGCAAGCGCGACAGTCTGATGATTATACAAATTCACTATACCGGAAGAACAAAAAAGAACCCTTGATCTCTCAAGGGTCCCCAGTGCGGGAAACAGGACTTGAATTTGAAAAGCTGATATCTGAATCTGTAAATATGATATAATTTCGTAGGTTTCCGGGGTATATTCCCCCTTATTCCATGCAATATCATGCAATATATCACAATTCAAATTGTGGTAAATTTAGTGGTAAAATTGTGGTAGTAAAGTGGTAGCCTCCGGAGGGACAGATTCAGACACAAAAAGAGGGCTGTTCAAGCCCTCATGTTACCGGAGGTTTGTCCGTTTTATTATCCCGCCTCCCTTACTCTTGCCGCCTCGCTCATGCTCTTGTCCGACTCGCTCAGAAGCCGAATCAAAACATTGAACAGGGGTTCAATCACTCGCTTATACTCATGCTCAAACTCCCACGATAGATCCCGGCAGTTCTCCAACTCGTCAATAATAGCCGCAACAACTCCGGTCATTTCCTCAAGCCTTACAGATTCGTCCGTGATATAGTCAGTTACCATATTGCTTTCCTCCCTCAGTTCGTGTTATAATATCACCGTCCCATTTCGGTGATGGGTTGCCCCGCCTTTCAAGTGTGCCAGCACTCGTTGGGCGGGGCTTTTGTTATTCCTTACGCAAGGCAGAAGCGGCAGACCGTCTGCTCTTTGCTGTAACTCCGGTAGAGTTCCGGGTGTTCTTCCTTGAACAGCTTGCTGTCAAAGCGTGAGCTTGTGACCGTGTGCCACGTTGCTTTCCAACCCGTTCCGGTCAGTTCCTCGCTCCCCTGTGCTATCATCTGAGCTTTCAGTTGGTCTTTGATAGCCTCAGCCTCGGCGGTCAGTTCGTCAATCATGGATTGAATCTCTCGGTACTCTTGGACTTTGCTGTTCATTTCGGTGATGGACATTGTGCTTGCCTCCCTTTTATTATTCGATTGAGGGGTGGTGGGTTTTGCGTCACTATTGTCCTGCACGTGGTGGCGGTGTTCTCATACGGACAACCCGTTCCAACTTGTACGGCATTGTCTTGCCGTCCCTCAACCTTGTGTCTGTATTGTAGCATACTTACGCAACTATGTCTATCGGCAGACCTAACATACTTTCACAAGTATTTTTGTGCAGTTTGCATACTTGCGCAACTATGTCCCGCCGGGTATAATATATGGTGTATTATAGAAGTATTTGAATGGTGGTGATTAAATGTCTCGGACTTCCTCGGCGGTAAAGAATAAATGGAATAAAGACAATTATGACCGCTTGACCGTGATGATTCCCAAAGGGCGTAAAATGGACATAGAAGCCCACGCTCAGAGCAAGGGGTTGTCTGTCAATGGATTGATAAACTCTCTGCTTCGTGAAGATATGAAGCTCTCAGAGGATGAATGGAAAGGCGGTGCTGAGAATGGCTAAAAGAAAGAGCAAGGTATTATCTGTAATACTGGACATATTGGCATTTATATTTGCTATATTTGTCACTGGGTTGACGTTTCTTTTATACCCCCTATGGCTTGGTTTTCTTGGGTTGTTTTGTCTAACATTAATGATTCTCGGATTCTTCATTGACGAAGATGAACTACCTGAGTTTCCAAGAAAAATATATAACTTTATGGGTGGGGTGTGTGTCTTATCCTGTATAGTATTTGTATTGGGGATGTACAATACTCACGACAAATTATGGATGTATGTTACATATAGCAAAGAAATCAATTCGATTCATCTCGTGCATTCTATTGCTGCATATGGTTTCATGCTTTATAGAGTAAGTATTCATGCAGACAACAAGAAGCAAGAAATGAAAGAAAAGGAAAAAAACGAAAAACAGAATAATTATCGTCAGAATTATAGGCGGTAGATCGTGTTGGCAGAATTAGCCCAGGGCGAAAGTGGTATCACAAAACTGATTCAGAAAACAGGGAGGCAACTGTCCCCTCTGTCTTTCTTTATGCCGGAGGGATATACCATACACCCATACAACCGGAGGCACACCGGGGGCAGGGCGAAAACAGACCCTCTATATCTGTCAGTATAGTATATATATACCGGTGGTATAATTGCCCCTGTTTTCGTCTGTACATCTTCTCACATAATCATACGTTGAATGTCTAATATAGCCCTTGAATGTCATAGTCAGATGATTTGAGATGGTATAAAACGGTTATGGAATATACTAAATGAGTCTAAATGTTACCATAAAACCGTAAGAAATTGCATAGTCTGAAACATTTACTTATTCAAGTATTTATACCGTAGTCTTCTAACTGCTTAACAATGCCATAACATAATTGATTCGATAAGTATGGAATTAAAAATAAGTCAACCGTGTGTTGAGTCCTCGCACGTGAGGGGGTATGGCAGAAAAGGGACTCCCGCCCATGTTCAAGGAATCCCTTTTTGAAAACTAAAATCAATCTCCGGAGTGTCTGTCAATGTATCTGTAACACTTGGCTCTGATTCCGTCCCCCTTGACCTTGCCTCCCATCTCCCCCGCTATATCAGACCATGAATGTAGGTGTATGAATCTGAGTTCAAATATCCTCCGGGTGTACGGGTCGGCTATGCTGTCGATATATTTCCGGAGGCGTAGGCGTTGCGGTCTGAGCTTGTCAATATCCCGCTTGACTCGTTCCTGTGTGTCAAGAATAAGAGGGACAGCTTCGCCTATTCTGTCCCTCGTTCCCTTGCTTCGTGGTATGCCGTCAAGGTGTACGGCTTTCAAGTCAACTATTCTCTGCAACTCTCTCAGCCGTTCCCTCTGAACGTGTACCCGGTATTCTATCTGTGACAGCTTGTTTAGATCGTCAAGAGTGATGGTGTTTCACCGCCTTTGTTTTAGCCCGTCACCGCCCGTAGTGTTGCCGTGTTTCGGCGGGGTATAATGCCGGGGTAGTATAAATACCTTGCCCCGGCTTTAGACCTCTCAGAATCCAAATAAATAACTTAGAAATATCGGCGTAGAATTCATTCTGAGGCGGTGGCTCTGACTTGTTTCATTCGGTCAGCTAACACTTGTCGCTGCTCGTCCGTGAGTTCTCGCTTCGCCGGGGCTTTCGGTGTGCGTAGATATGACCTCGGAAAGTAGCAGAACACTCCCCACTCGTCTTTATATACAAGCCTCACCGTGTCCGGGTTATCCTGTGCCAGCTTCTCAAACCGCTTCACCCATTGCGGCTCGCAAGTGTAACCCTCTACCTCGTCCTTGCCACCCTCCATGCTAAACGTGGTGATTTGTTCTTCCAACGGTGTTCTTCTCATGCTATTATTCCCCCGTGTCCTCGTCTGATTCTATCTGTGTCATAGCTTCTCTGAGCCGTTCCCATGCCTCCCGGCTGAGGCTGATACCCCTCATCATCTTCTCCGTTCCGTCCGGTAGGTGTTGCCACTTCCGGATATCGTAGAAAACCTCCGGACTCGTTGGGTACTTGATTCGGCGTAGCTCGATAGTTAATGCCCCGCTATCCATTAGGACAGCTATCTTCTCAATAATCTCACCGTAGTTGCTGTTCATCGTTTCGCTCCTTATGCTGTTAGTCCTAACAATTCAATGAGTTTCTGTCCCGGATCGATAGCACTCTGTACGATAGGTGAAGTACAAACGTTAATGACTTCGTCTCGGTCTACCCCTGTCCGGAGGATATCAGCGAAAAAAGCTTTTTCATCTTCCCTCCCGCTTCTAAAGCCTATGCTCCGGGTTGCTGTCACCATGCCATTAAGATAATCATCTGTGAGATAAAAGGGCGTAGGCGTATTCTCGCTCTTGTTTTCTCTCTCTTCTTCCCCCACACCCCCATTATCTCTCTCGGTATACGTGTTATTATTATCCGTAGTATTATCCATTGGAGTATATGGTGTATTGGGTACTTGTCCCCTTTCGGCACTTTTAAAAGTCTCCTTTGGGTACTTTTCGCTGTCCCGTTTGGGTTCTTTTAATTGTGCCGTTTGGGTATTGTTACGGTGTCCGGAGGGGTACAAAACAAAATCATAATTGTGACCGCCCCTGTTTACTAAGAAGCCCTCAGCAAGCAGAATCTTCACACCCTGGTCATATACTTTTTTGCTCATGCCATATATCTGCTCAAAGTATTTGTGACTCATGTTGAGCGTGTACCCGTCCTTGTTGTCCTGCAAGGCAAGCCACAAAGTCAGACCCGCCGACTTGTTTCCGTTCATTCGCCGCACGGCGTTACGGAGTGACACGCTCGCCATAAGAGTATAACGCTCGGTTGTATTATGCTCTTTCCGTAGCTCGTACTTCCGGACGGTGACTACCTTTTGATTCGGTGCCGTGTGCCATTCCGTAACTTCTGCCATGCTTTCCCCTCGTGTCAATCGTGACGGTATTTGAGTGAATAGGACATAAACCGGACGGGTTCGCCATAGCGGTTTATCGATTGAACAGGAATTTTTAGGATATCGATGCCGTGGATTCGCCGCAACTCAGAGATGATAGTGCTGAGCTTTAATGTCCCAACTTCCTCATATGCGGCATTGGGTGTAATTGTATCGTGTTGATGTAGGTAACTTAGCACCCTCTGCTGTTGTGCTGATAGCTTCTTCTCGTGCTGTTCTTCCGCCCTCGGTGATGAGTTATTTTTCATACTTCCTCCTTTCAAACGCCCTCGCCGTAGACCTGACTACCCACGTTCTCAGCAAGCCACCGTTCAGCGGCGGCACGTGGGACAAGATACTTCCGTCCGACCTTCAAGACCGGGAGAGACCCGGCATGAATCAAGTCGTACAGTACCGGAAGAGAAATTCTCGAAAGCTTAGAGAATTCCCTAACGGTGAATGCAAGTCGGTTGTCTTCCATGATTACAACCCTCCGTGAAAATAGTTCGTTTGCACTCTGTGTGCATATATATTATATCAAATATACCCTGCATTGGCAAGAATACCTTGTGGAAATATAGTGCAATTTTACATCTGCTTAACCAATAACATTCTCATACGTATTGCATTGGAGTCTTCTTAGATGTATAATACAAATGATGAAAGGGAGGTACTCATATGGATTATGATAAGCTCAGAGCCGTTATGAGGTTTAGAAAAATGTCCCGTGCCGAACTCGCTTCTTTGATTGGTATTCCTTACGATACTTTTATTTCAGCCGTAGCACGGAAATCACAAGGCGGTCGGTTAAACACTCCTGCCATGATGCTTAAGATAGCTTCTGTTCTTAATTGCGATGTGCAAGAGTTTATGACCGCAGAAGAAAAGCTTGCCCTGCAAGGAATATATGTTGGCAACCCCTCGGATATGGAAAACCCGGACGGTGAAGCTTCCGATGCCCCTGCAAATCATTCGTCTGCCGCACAACTGTACGCTTTCGCACAAGACTATTATTCCGCTCAATGTGAGAAGCGGCTCTTAACTGCATTTAGATCGTTGTCATCAAACCACGATAAGCTTCTTGCCGTTTCTCTTATCGAAACAATAGCAACTGAAAGCATGAAAATCGATAAGCTCTTTGAAGAGCATTTCATGAAAGAGAATACCACAACTCAGAATAATGAGCCGGAGGATAAATAACTATGCCTCGTAAACGTGCTGTCAATGGTAGCGGTATGCAACCTCGCCTCAGAAAAGATAACTTGTGGGAAATGCGGGTTGTTATTGGTCGCAATCCTCAAACGGGAAAGCTGATGCGAAAATCCGTGTATGCTAAAACATCTGCTGAGTGTTCCCGGAAATCCCGTGAGTTATCCGTCAGCGTGGACAAAGGAACATACAAAGAGCCTTGCAAGCTAACGCTCGGTGAATGGCTTGATATATGGCTGAGTGAGTACACGGGTGCAATCAAGGAAAGCACAAGGCACGTATATTCCGATAACGTGAAGAATCATATTCGCCCTGGGCTTGGTGCTAACAAGCTTAGCAAGCTGTCCCCTCATGCGGTGCAGACTTTCATAAACGATTTGCAACGGGGCAGCCGTCCCCTCTCTGCTAAGATGGTAGTCAACATTCATGGTGTACTCAGTAAAGCATTGGCTGAGGCTGAGCGTGTTGGCTATATCAACTCAAACCCCGCAAGCAAGTGCATACTTCCTAAACGTGCTAAGCGTGATATCAACCCTCTTGAAACAAAGGACATAATCCGGTTTGTCGAAGCTATAAAGGGCAACCCGTCCGAACACATCTTCTTTGTAGCTCTGTATACGGGTATGCGACTCTCTGAGTTGCTTGGGTTGCGTTGGTCAAGGATTGACTTTGGCAAGGGTATAATCACCGTGGACTCTCAGCTATTGCTAAAGCGTGGGCAAGGAACAGAACGAAAACTCGGCACACCGAAAAACGGATTGACCCGTTCATTCGTTGCCGCCCCGGCCGTTCTCGACCATCTCTGTATAGTGCAGACTCAGCAGGATATATGGCAAGCTAAAGCGGGTGAAGTGTGGGACAACTCACTCGATCTGGTGTTTACTGATGAAGTCGGTCACCCCATACCCCATGCCACGGTAGAGCATAGATTCACAACCATCATGGACAGCTTGGGCTTGACCGGATATAGATTCCATGACCTCCGGCACACGTTTGCCACACAAGCTTTATACGGTGGAATGAATCCGAAAACGGTTTCCGATACACTCGGACACGCCTCGGTTGCTTTCACCTTGGACATATACGCAAGTGTTACTCATGAGATGCAAAACGTTGCCGCCGCTCAGATTCAAAACCTCATTTTATCCCATCAAAATCAAGGGTAAAAAATCCGAATTGTGGTAAAATTAGTGGTAGTTAGAAAAACGGAAAATGAGAATCACCACGAAACAAGCCGAAAACCTACATAAAACGTACAAAAAAGCCCGCAAACACTATGTTTTGCGGACTTCTCTTTTCTGCGGGAAACAGGACTTGAACCTGCACGAATCGCAATGATCACTAGAACCTGAATCTAGCGCGTCTGCCAATTCCGCCATTCCCGCATAAAAGATGGTGGGCAGGGGTGGATTCGAACCACCGAAGTCTGCGACGGCAGATTTACAGTCTGCTCCCTTTGGCCACTCGGGAACCTACCCACGTTAAAAACCGTTCAAGCTG
>JAEEGL016720443.1_pt1 | contig 34553 bp, 28 predicted proteins | sample 9134231 | NCBI WGS metagenome assembly JAEEGL01 (sample SAMN16246548, study PRJNA631951) | gut metagenome | biome: gut microbiome; feature: rumen; material: fiber-attached | host: Bos | place: Iran: Karaj | collected 2018-10
GTGCTTCGCTTTAGACGATTCTTTCAACTACATCATGTCCACAGACAATAGCAGCCATCGTATGGGGCGGCGATGCTTCCGCAACAAATACAGCCGTCCTGGCATCTATCACATCACCATCCCCGTGAACGAGGCTTGGCACGAACCTTTAAGTCGCATCGTCGGAAGCCTTGACAAAGCCGATGGCGATCCAGATGCGCCTCACGTCGTGTTGTCTCTGGTGGGGCAAATGGTAGAGCAGGAACTCACGACGAGCATCACAGCTCACTATCCCTTCATTGAAGTACAGGACTATGTTATCATGCCAGACCACCTGCATTTTATCATCGTCGTACACCAGAGCATCATAAGCGCAAATGGCCGCGAGACGCATCTCGGTCAGGTCATTGCCGGCTTCAAGAAAGGTTGCAATCGCCGCTTTTGGGAGATAATAGGCCTGCAGGGTGAACCTGCATTCGCAACAGAAAGCGCCCCCTCTCCAACAATCTCCCAGGCCTCACAGCGGATTGCGGTTCACCCGCAATTCAAATCCCTTTCCTCCCCATCGCCCGGCTCCACTCTTCCTGCAAAGCGCACACCCTCATGGGGCACCACCAGCCGTCCGCCCCTCTTCGCTTACGGCTATGTCGATGTCATGCCTTTAAGCCACGAACAGCTCGAAACACAGCGCCGCTACATCCATAACAATCCGCGCAACCGTCTGCTACGCTCAAGTAACCGCCCATGGCTTCAGACACAACGGAACAGCATGCTCACAACCTTATCCATTAACGCACTCAAAGGCTATCTGCAAAGCGAATGCACAATTAAGCAGTTCACTGAAGACTTCTGGCAAAACATCACATCGAAACTGAAAACAATAGATGGCATGATTGTCTGCGACAGCTATGGCAACCGACAACTGCTCGAACGTCGACTGCTCCCCGTTGTATGTCATAGAAAAGACGCGGCCTTATTCCCGCAACAGATGCAACGCTGCCTCGACGAAGCGGCGCAGGGTACTGTGCTTGTATCTGCGCGTATCGCCAAAGGAGAGCAAGCCATCATAGACGCCACCCTCGCGCACTCCTACCCTGTCATTGTCCTGAAGGACAATGGCTTCCCCGACCGCCATCATTCTTCCGACCGACTTACAGAACAATGCAACAGCGGCAATCTCCTCCTCCTCACGCCGTGGCATTACCACTACCGCACTGCTGACAGCCACATCAGCGTCGTCGAATGCAAGACCATGAACTGCATCGTACAAGCCCTCTGCCGCCTCAAGGACAACTGGTGGAAATTCGTACTTTCGTAACGGTTCACGCGAATGGTCGCAACAGCTCACACGTATGGTCGCAACGGCTCACGCGAATGGTCGCAAAGGTTCACACATATGGTCGCAAAGGCTCACGCGAATGGTCGCAACGGCCCACACGTATGGTCGCAACGGCCCACACGTATGGTCGCAACGGCTCACACGAATGGACGCAACGGCTCACACGAATGGTCGTAACGTAGTATAAGTGCAAGCTGTCTCTTGCCTATTTCTTAGCATGTTGAAATTTTATTCTATGCATTTCATCTCTGCTTCCACTATTTGGCTAAAAACAAGGCTTAACTCACTTATTCCTTGATGATTACAAAAGTGGAAGCTATTCAATTTGCCTTCACTCAGCCTCCACTCTTTCTTCGTTGTCAGTGAAAGCAAAGTGGAGGCTACAGGAATAGCCTCCATTCGTGTAAGAATGTAGATTCCAATGCCTTATGACCAGATTTTAATTCAAAAGTGGAAGCATGAGTGAATTCCATGCTTTTTTTTGAAGGAAGACTTGCGGCCTAATGAAGAGATTGAAGGATAAATGACTTGTCTACTTGTCAACTCGCCAACTTGTCAACTCGTCAACTTGTCAACTCGTCAACTTGTCAACTCGTCTACTCGTCTACTTGTCTACTCATCAACTTTTCAACTTTTCAACTATTCATTATGGCATGGGATGGAATCGAACGATGCCAGCGCCGTTGGTTTGCATGAGGAGGTCGCCGTGATAGGGTTCGCAGTCCTCGAATTCGTGGGGGACGAGGTCCTGGAAATTGAGGACTTTTTCAAGACGCTTGCGACGGAGGTTCCAGACATAGAGAATGCTGGGATGCTTCTGTGTGCCTACGCCTACGGGGATGTACATGCGGTCGCGAACGACGCAGGCGCCCTGCCCAATTTGCTGCGAGACGAAACGACTGTCGATGTCTTGAATGCAGTAGTTGTCGAGGGCATCGGAGGGGCGAAGATGTACTTCAACACCCTGACTAAGCGTAGGAAGCGGGAAGGTCATGATGCGCCAACGATTGCCTTCGGCCAGATTCTCAATCGTATTTCCATAGCCGATGAGGAGGCGCCGACGATGGTCTATGACCCACTGCAGGGCGTATCCAAATAGGCCTTCCGTGTCATCGAAGATAATAGTCTGTACGAGCTGCGGGGCAGCATCTAAACTGATGCGCTCGACGAAGCAGACATCCTTGAGGCCGTTGTAGCGCTCACGTGAACATTGCGAGACGTACAGGAGCGGGAAGGTGTCATCCTTGGCGTAGCGCTCGAGGCCGAAACTGGCGACATTGGCGTGGTTGGCCTTATGATTGCTGGCGAGGGGGAACTGACGCAAGCGCTCCAGTCCGTCGTCGTGGAGGCGATAGATGGTGGCGATGCCGGTGTTCTGAAGGCTCACAAGATAGTCGTCGTAGATGGTCATGCCTTGATAACCTTGTTTGGCAACTCCCTGAAGTTCAGATAGCGAGCGGACATTGTCTTTCGTATACTCCAAGGATTTGCAGGAGAGGAGAAAGAGAGAAAAGAAAATAAGAGAGCAAGAGAAGATTGAGAGGCGACCTATTCCCCTTAGCCCCACTCCTGTAAGGGAGGATGAAGCGAGCGGAAGTGACAATAAAAAAGATGTGAAGCAGTGGAGACTCATTATGCGGATTAGTCTTTAGGGCGGTTGAGTGGAACTTTGTTCCTATTAGAACGCTAATGCACGGTGGGGTGTGAGTCATATTCAGCCTCTTCCTCTGCCGCAAAGGGTATTCCATTGTCCTCAAACATACCTTCAAAGGAAAGGTCTTCGTCGATTTGTGGCCAATGAATGCCTGCATATGAGAGATAGAAATCGCGACGCTGCTCTTGTGTGGCATTAGCCAATCGCGGCCACTCAGAGAAAGCATAATTGGCACGAAGACCATCGGTGGTCTCAGCATATACGTGAGTGTCATCCACCCATACTTTTGCAATATTCATAGGTCGTGTCAAATTATTTACCGAAATGGGCTGTCCATCTATCGATGATAACCTCCACATTCTCTTCGATTATTGATTCTATTAAAGCAATCTCTTGTTTCTTGAAACCATGATTATACAATAGTCCAAATGGGGTCACATTGTACTTTGCTTCACAATCACCTTTGAGTACATGAACATGAATGGGCTCATGATCATTGGAATAAAACATAAATCTGAAACCAAAGAAGGTGAATATGGTAGGCATGACGTTTGATTTAACTCTTTTTCGGTGCAAATATAATGATTAATTTGTTATAATGAACAAAATAAACAAAAAAAATTACTTCCTGGTCGTATCCTTAGAATAGCGCTTGATGAGGTTGTAAGCTCCATAAATGCCATATTCTCCGGCTTGGGAGAGGTCGGAAAGACCCATCTGCAGCTGACCATCGAGGATGCAGGCGAGACCGCGGTTGTAGTAAGCATCGGGGAAGCGAGGTTCGATGTTGAGGGCTTTGGAGAACGACTTGCGCGCCTCGCCATAGTCATGCATCGCCATCTGTATGCAACCAATATTGTACCACGCATACGTGAAGTCAGGAGCCAGTTCGAGCACATGCTTCAAGTCGTCGATGGCACGCTGATAGCCAAGACGTACGCTGGTAGCCGAAGCCTCCATGCCCACACTTTCCACCTCCATCGAGCGACAGCGCACCTGTGCCGCGATGAAAGGGATAAGCGGATTCTTAGCATCGAGGTTAGCGGCCTGCGAGAGGTCGGCCAAAGCTGCTTCGAAGTCGCGGACATGATAGTAGTCAAGCGCTCGTCCGATATAAAGTGCTGATGAAGGCTGAGGATTGGAGGTAATCTGCTGCGATTCGAGAGCGATAGCCGTGAAATGCAGTTGCAATTCACTCTCGTCGAGTTGAGGTTCAGAGTTGGTCAGGCAAACGGTGCCGCCAACGTCTTTGGTCGCTGCCAACGATTCCACCAGATGGTGGAAGGGGACATAGCGATTCGTCACGCTCTGGAGAGAGTGACGTGCAATCACGATGATTGGCTGGGGCTGATCTTCGACGCGACGATCCTGCACACGGCCACGATAGGCGCTGGCATACTCGCGCTCGGGTTCGTTGTCATCGTCCTCAACGATGCTGGCGTAGTCTTCGATGTTACGTTCGCTCTTCTTACGTGTCTTGGTCGTCTTCTTCTTGATGCCAGCACGTGAATCAAGATGCGACTTCAGCACGCGGAACTCATCGCGCTCAGCGCCAAAAGTATCACCTATCTTGCGACGGATGGCGGCTCGGGTCTGATAACCGATGAGGAAATCGGGGTACTCGTTCAGCACCTGCGAGATATCACGCAGGGCAGCGCGGTAGTCGCCAGTCTGATCGAGCAACAAAGCACGATTGAAAAGGGCTATCATATTGTCAGGCTCCACCGAGAGAACAAAGTCGAAGTCCTCGATGGCGCGGTTGTCATCACCCACCTGTGCTCGCAAAAGGCCACGGTTGAAGTGACCGAGGTAGTTGCGAGGATCTATCTCGAGGGCTTGGTCGTAGTCGGACATAGCACCGCGCAGGTTGTTCTGATGGAAACGGGCGAGAGCACGGTTGATGTAGTTGCCGGCGATGCGTGGACGTTGAAGGATGGCCTTGTCTATCTCGCTTTCAGCCTGAACGTACTCTCCGCGATTGAGACTAATCATGGAGCGCATGGTCCAAGCCTGAGCATCGTAAGCATCCACGACTAGAGCCGAATCGACAAAGGCGAGTCCACGAACAGTATCGCCCTGCTGAATAGCGACTTGCGCCTTCATCGTCAGGTTCTCAGCCTCACGCGGCCAATAGCGAATCATCTGGTCGAGAGCCGAATCGGCCTTAGCATATTCCTTCAGTTCGAAATGACAGAGCACCAGATTATGCCAGGAAGCGCGGTTCTTCGGCTCCATCGAGATGACCTTGCGGTAGTCGGCGATGGCACCTTCGTAATTCTTCTGATTGACGCGGCATAGGCCTCGCAACTGATAGGAGTCGGAGACGTAAGGGTTGCGGTCGATGCTCTCTGAACAGTCCTGCTCGGCACCTGAGAAATCCTCGAGATAGAATTTTGCCAGCCCGCGGAAGAAATAAGGTTCGTGGAGATAGGGCTTAGCATTGATGACCATATTGAAACGCTGGATGGAGAGCACATAGTCCTCATAGTAGAGGGCGTTTCGCCCCATCAGCATCACGCGGTCGGTATTGATCTGGGCAAAAGAGCGAAAAGTGAAAGAGTGGAAAGTGAACAATAAGAGTATGAAGCACAAGCGCAACAGCCCGTGCCTCCATACATCTACTTGTCTTACTTTATCGTTCACTTTTTACTCTTTCATTTTTCACTTTTCACTCTTTCATTTTTCACTTTAATTACCTCTTCACTTTCACCTTGTAGTCGCAGGTGAAACGTCCTTTGAGGATATCATTGAGTTTGCTCTTGATCATCTGCTTGCGCAGGCCTTGGATATGATCGGTATAGACCTTTCCGTCGAGGTGGTCGAACTCATGCTGCATGACGCGTGCCAGGTAGCCATCGACCCATTCGTCGTGCTCTTGCAACTGTTCGTCCTGATAAGTGACACGGATGCGAGTGGGACGCTTGACGCGCTCACTCATGCCGGGCAACGAGAGGCAGCCTTCGTCCATCGTCTCCTGATTGGTCTTGTCGTACTCTTCGATGTAGGGATTGTAGAAGACATGTCGGTAGCCTTCGTACTGAGGGTAATCGTCCTTAATCGGGTTGAGGTCTATGACCACGACACGCACAGAACGACCCACTTGAGGGGCTGCCAGTCCGATGCCGCCCGAATGATCGAGTGTGTCGAACATATCCTGAACAAACTGCTGAATGTCCGCGTCTTGCGGATCAACGTCCTCTGCCACCTTTCGCAGCACGGGTTGGCCAAGGGTATAGATGGGTAAGATCATTGTATGTTGAGAAGTTGAGAAGTTGAAACTTTGAGAAGTTGAGAAGTTGAGAAGTTCTTCGCAGAGCGAAGCGAGCAGAATTCGAGCGGAAAAGTTGAGAAGTTGAAAAGTTCTTCGCAAGCGAAGCGTCCCAGCGGGCCGAGCGGAAAGGATGAAACTTATGTTTATTTTCTCGATTCCATCCATCCTTGCAGGATGATGGTGGCTGAGATTTCGTCGACGAGTGCTTTGTTCTGTCGAGCCTTGCGACTGATGCCGCTCTCGAGCATCGCGCGATGCGCCAACACACTGGTGAAGCGCTCATCAAACAGTTCCACAGGCGTTGAGGGCAGGACCTTGCGCAGACGATTGACAAACGGGGTGATGCGACACATGTTTTCGCTGTCTTCACCGTTCATCCGCCGAGGCAGTCCCACGATAATGCGCTCCACCTCCTCACGTCCGACATAGTCGACCACGAATCGTTCCAAGTCCGTAGTGGCCACCGTAGTCAGTCCGTTGGCTATCAACTGCAGAGGGTCGGTTACTGCCAGACCCGTGCGTTTCTTTCCATAGTCTATCGCGAGGATGCGCATGTTTAAATGATGAATGACGAATGATGAATGACGAATGATGAATGACGAATGATGAATGACGAATGATGAATGACGAATGATGAATGACGAATTAAATAAAAAGGACAGGGGTTAGCTTCACAGCCTACCCCTGCCAACAAAAATCTTACATATATTCACTTTACCAAAAAGAAATGCCTTTGTGGTTTTGTTGACGCGGCTTACTTGCGAAGCAGCCAAGCGTCGGGATACTGTGAGCGCAATGCGTTGCGGCTCTGTACAGCACTGCCGAGGTCGTCGAACGTGGATGCGATGACACGGAACATGCCTTGCGGGTTCGTGGCGATCTGAGCGGCATAGCCGTTGTTGGTCAATGTGCGCTGCAGGTTGTCTGCATTAGCACGGATGCTGAAACTGCCGACGACAACGCTGTAAGCCTTCAGGCCTGCACCGCTGACGAGCGTCAAGCTCTCGCTGCGTGTGTTCTCATTGGCTACCGGTGCGGTGGTGACGGTCTGCACGGGAGCGACGGTGGTGGGCTGAGCTACGACGGCAGGCTGGGTCTGCTCAACGGCTTGCTGAGCCTTAGCCTTCTCGTAAGCTTTCTTGTAAGCACTCTCGCTGCTCTTGCAGGATACCATGGAAAGAGCCACGCATACGGCGGCACCCAAAACGAAATAATTTCTCATTGCTTTTTACTCCTTTATTAGTGATAAATAATAATTTTCGCCACAAAGATACAAAGAAAACCTTTCACGCAAAAGAGTTTTACGAAAAAAAACGTTAAAAGAACGCATTTTATCCTTTATTTGCTAAAAAATCGGCCCCAAACGCACTCCGAAGAAAAGAAAACGCTTATATTTGCACTCAGAAACGTTAACGAAAGTCTAACCAGAGGTCCGACGCGACAGCGCGCCTCATAAAACTCTGACAACAATGAAAGCACTGAATTTTCTCGCAGCATTCATCGGCGGCGTTGCCATCGGCGGCGTAGCTGGTATCCTCCTCGCTCCTGAAAAGGGCACAGAAACCCGTGAGCGCATCGCCGAAGCTCTCCGCAAGCGCGGCATCCGCCTCAACCGTAAGGAGATGGATGCCCTCGTTGACGACATCACCGAGGAGCTCCAAAACGTAGTTGAGCCCGAGGAGTAAACGCCCGACGGCATAACTCCCATCTAACCACGAACCTAACCACGTCTGAGTATGTTCTTTGACAGCGGACAGACCACAGAACAGATGAGCCAACTCTTCTCGGAGGCGAAGCAGTATTGGTCGCTGCAAAAGCAGCACCTGTCGCTGCAGACCACCGAGGTGCTGACACGCCTGCTCTCGGCCATCGCCCTCTGGGCCATCGTCATCCTCGTCGGTTCCCTCGTGTTGCTCTTCGCCAGCTTCGCCATCGCCTTCTGGCTGGGCGGACTCTTGGGCAACACGGTATGGGGGTTCGTCATCATCGCAGCGGTCCTGTTTGCCGTGACGTTCCTCGTCTACGTCAATCGTACTGCTTGGATCATCGTCCCCGTGACCCGTTTCATGGTGAGTCTCTTCGCTTCGTCGCTCACCTCCCCCACCCGTGAGGGCGTAGCGATGGAGAAGGTACGCGTGCAGGAGAAGCTCGACGAGAGCCAACTCCAGATGCGCGAGACTGCCAACACCCTCCTTTCCCCTCAGCCCGAAGCACGGAACCGTTGGGAACGTGCTGCCGGCCTGTTCCAAAACGGCATGAGCCTCTACCGCGGTCTGCAGCTGGGTCTCAGCGCCATCGCTGCCTTCCGCGTCATCTTCGGCAAAGGCAAGAGGAGGAGAAGAAGGTAACGGGAACGAAAAAGGGATGCGCTTAGCACAGAAATCTAACAAGTCTTGAATAATCAAGCAAAGATATGAGCGCGAAACGCTTCTTATATCGATATTGTTAAACTTGTTATAGTTTTGTTTGATTTCTTCGCTTAAGGCGAACCCTAAATTACTTAAGAAACCGCTATTACGAAATGACCTCGGCCTCGGCCGGGGTCATTTGCTTGACAGACGTTGTTCTCTATTTCAAGCCACGGATGATACGTATTTTGCCTATTCTGAGCACAAAAATACATTTTTACATACCCAAATACATACAAAATACATGCTTTTCGAGAGCATTTATCATCTATTTATCAAAGACTTATCCACGAAAGAATGTAAAAATGTAAAACTCAGCCAATTATATACGTGTGCTCATACATGCACAAAGAAAAATAGAGGTGCATCCCTGCGACCATTCGCTCACGCCGCTTCATCTATTCGTTCACAGTCGAGCATATAGACGCTAAGCCCTGAGCGAATATACGCATCGCTTGTTCGGTCGCGACCGAACAAAGGATGCGTATAGAAGTTGAAATCAGAAAGAATAAAGAAAAAGTATCAAGAGGATTGTCATGCTGGCAATAGCGGACATAGCCTCACACTATCCTCAACAATAGTAATGCACATTTGAGTAGAAAAAACTTACCAGCTTATAAATAGACATCTACCCTAAGTACATAAAAAACAGACCTCGGCATAAGTCGAGGTCTGTGTAATTATACAATCTCCATAATATTATGACGCATTATTACTCGTTTTATAGCGGCTGAAGTAATAACCATTATAAGTATATACAGGCGAAGCTTGTGTTGTATATTTACGATATGGGATAGGGATAAATACAATCCATTCTACATCCCATGACCAAGCACTATAGTATTGAGAAGACATTGGACTTGGTGGCTGGATATCCTTATAACTCCCTTGATCAGGTAAGCGTGTAGGTGTGGGCAAATTGCCTAATTCTTCCCCGTCATCGTATCTACCATCTCTGTCAGAATCAGCATACAAAGATGTATACATATCCTCTTTCTCAACATACCAACACACAGTACAATACTCCTGTGGTTCAAACCTCTCAGCCACCACTACGGGCTTAGAGTACTTTTTCTTCTCCATATTTAATGATAATAAGTCGTTTTCTATATTTATGCTTAAAAACGGCGCAAAAGTAGTGATTATCTCTGATATTCAAACAGAAATGGCTGATAAAATTTGTTAAATATAACAAATGAAGGCAGAGAGTGTAAACATTTCGAAATATTGCGGTTCTGACTCATCACTTTGCGAAGCGAGAGAGCACAGACTCGTGATATTCAAGTCATTCAAGTCAATGGCCGAATCGTTACATACAATAAAGCCAGCACAAAGGCTGGCTTAAAGTTTCAGTCAAGAATAAGGCTATGAGGGATAGCGTAAAGTGCTTTTCGTCAGCGGTACTTATTCGGCCGATGAACAGGTGAGTTCGGCTACTATGTACTCTGAACGAGTGCCAATACGGAACTTACCGCCCCAGATGCCGAGACCACTGCTGACGTAGTAGCGCGTGCGACCACGGCGATGCGGACCGAAAGCACATTCATAGAGGGCATCTGTCAACCAAGAGGCGGGCCATATCTGACCGTGATGTGTATGACCGGCAAGTTCAAAGTCTACACCTGCCTGCTCAGCCTCCTCGAGGTGGTAAGGCTGATGGTCAAGGACGATGATGTAGCGGTCCGTAGGTGGCGAAGGCAGAAGCTCGCTCAAGGCAGCACGGCGATGATTGGAACGATCATCGCGACCTATAATCATGAGAGGTCCTACCTCAGCCACCTCATCACGCAACAGATGGATGCCCGCCTCCTTGTAGAAAGTCAAAGAGCCATTAGCGCCTGAGATATACTCATGATTGCCGAGGCAAGCATAGACGGGAGCCTGCAGGCGATGGAATTCCTCAGCCATCCGCTCCTCCTCGAGGGGACGCAGGCTGCGGTCGATGATATCGCCTGCAATCAGCACAACATCAGGTTGTTCTGCATTGATGAGATCCACCCAACGCGCCAACTCGCGGCGACGATTGTGGTAGCCAAGATGCCAGTCGGACGTCATGACGATGCGCAGGGGACGTACATGTCCCTCGGCATCTGTAGGCATGGCTGTGAGCGACTTGTCGGTGGTCAGTTCTTCACGCGCGCGTATTTTATTAAGGTAATGGAAATAGCCATAGGTGTAAACAGCTATCACCACGCAGGCTATCGCTGTTGTGCCCGTCCAACTGGCTCGCAGCAGATGTGCAGGGATGAGATGACAGAGACGCAGGAGGTCGAGCACAAGCCACAACATCAACAGATAGAGCACGATGATTACCCATGAGGTACCGATATGATAAACGACCGTGGCAACAGGCATAGGGAGCGTATCGAGTTGCGGCATTACCGAGAGGAAGAACAAGCCGAAAGCTATCGTCATCAGGACGACGACGAGCAGCTTAGCCCACACGGGTAAGGGCAGCAACTGCCACGTACGCCACATCACGTAGGCCTGCGCCAATACGGGAAGCGTAAGAATCAAGAAAAAAAGGTATCGCATGAAAAAGCTAACTATTGACGATGGAATGTAAATGCGGAGTTCTTTTGACGTTGAAAGTAAATGCGGAGTAAATTATATCCAAAATAAAAATATATTTACTGGAATAATTTCCTCCGCATTTACTCCGCATTTACTTTCCCAAGTCAAGGAAAGTCATTGATATTCTCTGCATTTATTTTCCTTATCGGGTATTACTCCCAATAAAGGATCTCGCGGTTGATGTTCCACTTGTGGTCCTTCGGGAAGTCGTCGCCTTCCCAAGCCTTCTTGGACGTCCATTTCTCGGGAGCATCCGTCCAGAAGGAATCGTCGGCAGGAAGGCCAAGCGGCATAAACGCCAGCGAAGTCATATAAAGCGAGCCATTGTTGGTGTACCAGTCGGCCACATTCGGGTGCGAACCTACGAAGCCGATGGTCAGATAGCCATCCTCTGTGAAGTTGCTCTTGCCCTTACCCTCGAACATACGCTTCATGACGGCTGTTATGCCGGCGCGCACCTGTCCGTTCGTAAGTTCCTTGGGCAATGTCTTCTGCCAAGCCAGCATGGCCAACGGCTGCAGGACTGCAAGACGATAAGGAATCGAGCGACCGACAACGGGGAAAGTGCCTTCGGGCGAGATGAAGCGCTCAAGGATGACGCCATATTTCTGCATACGCTCCGTGACGACACCGAGGCGGCTCTTGGCGCCATTTCGCTTATCGCCATGCGAGCGAATGAGGTAAGTATTATTGGGTTGTTTGGCCGCTACCATCTGCAGGCATTCAACGTACATCGGTTGGATGACGTAGGCATTGTAGTAATCGAACGCAAACGAAGGTCCGTCGCTGTAAAGACCATCGCCGATATACCATTCCTCAACCTTGCTCATGGCCATCTTGATGCGGAACGCGTCGTAAGGACCACCAGCATACATGAGGAAAGCCTCCTCCATACCGACGAACAGGAGCCAGTTGGTGTAAGGCGGGTCATAGCGCCGCAAGCCTTGCAGTTCCTTGAAGTAGCGCTGCTTCGTCTCGTCGGAGAGCGGCTCCCACAAGGCTTTGTAACCGCGGAACAAGCTCTCGACGACGTAGGCAGCATCCACGAGGGTCTGTCCCCCACTCGACCATCCGAGGTAATCGGGACTCTCGGGGTCGACGGCGTTGGTATAAGCCTTGATGGCCCACTCACGAAGCTGTTTGCGCTTAGCACCTTCGGGCGTGTCGTCGTCGGGAAGGGTGAGCCACGGAGCAATACCCGCCATCAGACGGCCGAAGCACTCCATATAAGCTACCTTCTTGTCGCGATTGTCCCACGTAGGCGAGAGTTCCAGCTTCATGTTCTTTTGAAGGGTGCCGTTGGCCATATTCTCCAGCACGGGAGCGGCCATCGTGTAAGCCAATTCTGCCCAATAGGCTCGGTCGCTCTGTCCATCGCCCAAGGGGTTGGCAGGCTGTTTCTTCGTCTTGGCTACGACAGGCATAGCCACCAAGAGGGCAGCTATGACGAGGAATGAATATCTTTTCATAGGTCTATGAATAGGGTTAGTTTATCTTTTAAACACGGAGACACCGAGAAACAGAGAAATATCACTCTGCGACTCCGTGTCTCCGTGTTCAAAGGAAAGTTTCATTAAATCTTATTCAGTCACTAAAGTATGATAAGGTAAATGGAAGAGACGTGTTGATGCTCAGTCTTCAGCCCGCATGAGTCCCTCGATGCTCAAACGTACGACGGCTGTTTCCTTAGCATTCGTGCGAACGGTGATGGTCTTGCGAAACTTGCCAGGGAACTTACCCTTACCATTATAGGTCACTTCGATAGCGCCCTTCTCACCGGGCTTGATGGGGTCCTTGGTGTAGGAGGGAATAGTACAGCCACAACTGGCAATAGCCTGATGGATGATGAGGGGAGCATCACCTACGTTGGTGAAGTTGAACGTGCATTTCACAACGGGGTCCTTCTCAGAGAACGAGCCGAAGTCATGGCTCACGGTGTCGAACTTGATTTCTGCAGCCTTGGCCGAAGCAGTCTGTGCCTTCACGACATTGACCTCAGTCTTCTGGGGCTGCGCCTGTGCGCCCATGAGTCCTGCAACCAGGAAGAGGGCGGAGAGAATGAACTTCTTCATCATGTTTTTTGAACGAATTATTTTGGTTTTGACATATTCTGCCTGCAAATTTAGTGTGTTTTGGCGAAATAAGAGGCAAAAGTTATCTAAAAAAGAGTGAAAAGGGTAAGATTATGCTCAGAAATAGCTACTTTTGCACCATGATTCTCTATAATACCACCTATCAGATGCCCGTTACCGACGCTCGTGACTTCGTCATTTGGATTCACAAAGTGATGCTGCCACGCGTTCGCGAGTACGGGAACATTCATCATCCGCGCCTCTCGCATATCCTCTCACACAAGGACGAGGAAAGCGAGTGCTTTGCCCTTCAGTTTGAAGTGGAGAGTACCGCCCGCCTCCACCATTGGTTTGTCAAACAAGGCAAGCAATTGGGCGAAGAGTTGCTGAAGACATTTGACAATCGAGTCCTTGGCTTCTCCACCATCATGGAGGTGATTACGGAAGAGGAGGAGAAATAAAGGCAAAAAGGCTAAAGATTAAAAATTGAATAAGAATTAGGTTTCGATTCTATTGGAAAACGAGCGCATCATATTAGGCATTGACCCAGGTACGACCATCATGGGCTACGGGGTCATCAAGGTCGTGGGCCGCAAGGCAGAGATGGTGACTATGGGCGTCATCGACCTGCGCAAGTATGCTGACCACTACTTAAAGCTTGGCCGCATCTTCGAGCGCGTCACGGGCATCATCGAGAGCTATCTGCCCGACGAGCTGGCCATCGAAGCGCCTTTCTTTGGCAAGAACGTTCAGTCTATGCTGAAGTTAGGGCGAGCACAAGGCGTGGCGATGGCAGCCGCCATTAGTCGCCAAGTACCCATCCACGAGTATGCCCCTATGCAGATCAAGATGGCCATCACGGGCAATGGTTCTGCATCCAAGGAGCAGGTGGCCTATATGCTCCGACAAATGATGAAAATTCCTGACGAGGCCGTTTTGCCATGGTTGGATGCTACCGACGGTTTGGCCGCAGCTTACTGTCATTTCATCGAAAGCAGTCGTCCCACAAGCACAGGTGGTGCCAAGTCGTGGAAAGACTTTGCCCGCAAGAACAAGGACAAGATACATGGGCTGTGAGAGAGAGTTTTGAGTTTAGCGTATATCGCTTAGAATTTAGCGAATAGAATTTAGAGTTGAAAGAAGTAGTCATACACATAGAGAATGGAGTGCCCCGCCATCCCGACTACAGGATGGCAGCGCCTGTCGACCTCGACATCTACGACGGCGAACAGATAGCCATCGTAGGGCCTAATGCCGCTGGCAAGACACGGCTTGTGGAAATCCTCACTGGCCGCTGGCCACTCCTTGGCGGCAATGAGGTCAAATACCACTTCCCCGACTCGCCGCACCGACTCGCGAGCGAGAACATAAAAGTGATGACGTTTCGCGATTCCTACGGCGACAGCGATGCCAGCTACTATTTACAGCAGCGATGGAATCAGCACGACATCGATGAGTCGACGCCGATGGTGGACGGCAAGTATGTCATCAGCCTGTCAAGCGGCGAACTACGTAAATATCAACTCCGTAAGATACTTGAGTCGAAGCCTCGACTCCTGATTCTCGACAGTCCGTTCATCGGCCTCGACACGACAGCGCGACAGCAGTTGCGCGACACGCTCGAGGGCCTCATCCGCGACAACGGACTGCAGGTCATTCTCATACTTGCCCGCGACAGCGACATCCCCGATTTCATCACACATATTATACGCGTGGAAGAAGGCTGCCGTGTGCTCCCGAAACACGAATATACGCATCGGGCTACACGTATAGACGCATCAGCGAACGCGAATATTCGTGAAGGCTCACACGACCATTCGCATCGGGCTACGCGTATAGACGCATCGGCGAACGCGAACAGGGCCGAAGTCGCACGCGTTTTGCGCTTCAACCACATCACCATCCGCTATGGCGAACACACGATTCTTCGCGACCTCTCGTGGACGGTTCATCGCGGTGAGCATTGGGCGCTCTCGGGCGACAATGGCTCGGGCAAGTCGACGCTACTCAGCCTTGTATGCGCCGACAACCCCCAAGCGTATGCCTGCGACTTAGAGCTCTTCGGACGTCGCCGCGGTACAGGCGAGAGCATCTGGGATATCAAGCGGCACATCGGATATGTAAGCCCCGAGATGCACCGAGCCTATCTGAAGGACTTGCCCGCTATTGACATTGTCGCCAGTGGTTTGCACGATAGCGTCGGACTCTACGTTCGTCCTCGCCCCGAGCAGCGGACGACCTGCCTGGAGTGGATGCACCGCTTCGGCATCGAGGCGCTGGCCGACCGAACTTTCCTGCGGCTGAGCAGCGGCGAGCAGCGCATGTGCCTGCTTGCACGTGTGTTCGTCAAGAACCCCGACCTCCTCATCCTCGACGAACCTTTCCATGGCCTCGACGACAGCCGTCGCTTGCTAGTCACGCGCATCATCGAAGACTATTGTACGGCACCCGACGTGACCCTCATCATCGTCTCCCACTACGAGGACGAGTTGCCCGCAGGCATCACTCATCGGCTCCACTTGACAAAGCCGAACTGAGCGAAAACCTATCAAAATGACGATAAATCGCTACTTTTAGTGAAAAATGAGCGAAAATGCTCGTTCACGCGCGACTTTTTTACTATCTTTGCGCCCGATTTCGACGCGCACGCACGTGAAACCTATTGTTTTTTGAACGAATATGAAAGTAGCGATAGTCAAATACAACGCCGGAAACATCTATTCCGTGGTCCACGCACTCAGGCGCTTGGGGGTGGAACCCGTCTTGACGGACAACCCCGAAGAACTGCGTTCGGCCGACCGCGTTCTGTTCCCCGGACAAGGCGAGGCCAGCCAGGCGATGGGCTATCTCCACGAGCACGGTCTCGACGAGGTCATACGCTCGTTGACCCAACCTGTGCTCGGCATCTGCATCGGCCAGCAATTGATGTGCCGTCATTCCGAGGAGGGCGACACCGACTGCCTCGGCATCTTTCCTGTAGACGTCGTACGCTTCCGTCCCACCCGCCACGAGGACAAAGTGCCGCACATGGGATGGAACGAAATTAGAATAAAGAATGAGAATATAAAAAGTCCAAATGAGGGGCTGTTTGTGAACAATAGCTTCGTCTACTTCGTCCACAGCTTCTACGTCCCCGTGTGCGAGTTCACGGCCGCCACCTGCGATTACATTGTTCCGTTCAGCGCCGCCTTGCACAAGGATAATTTCTACGCCACACAGTTCCACCCCGAGAAAAGCGGAGCCGTAGGCGAAGAGATTCTACGTCGTTTCCTGGAACTTTGAACACCGTCCTCATCGACTCAACGATACAACCTAAACGATTAATAATGCTACTGATTCCAGCCATAGACATCATCGACGGCCGCTGTGTACGCCTCACGAAAGGCGATTACGCTACGCAGAAAGTATATGCCGACGACCCTGTCGACGTAGCCCGTGAGATGGAGGCCATCGGCTTCCGTCGCCTTCATGTCGTGGACCTCGATGGAGCTCGTTCCAAGCACGTCGTCAACCTCGACATCCTGCGCCGCATCACCCATGAGACTTCGCTCATTGTGGACTTCGGAGGTGGCATCAAGAGCGAGGCTGACCTGGAGCAGGTCTTCGAGGCAGGCGCTCAGTTGGCCACCCTCGGCAGCATTGCCGTGACCGACCGCGCACGCGTCCTGACATGGCTGCGCACCTATGGCGCCGACCACCTCGTCCTCGGTGCCGACGTGCGCGACGGCAGAATCAGCATCAATGGTTGGAAGGAAGAGAGCGAGCTACAACTGATGCCGTTCCTCGACGACTACCTGCGCGAAGGACTGCACCACGTACTCTGCACCGACATCAGCCGTGACGGCTTGCTTCAAGGGCCAGCCACAGCACTCTATGCGTCCATCATGCAGCAGTTCCCCGACTGCCAGCTCATCGCCTCAGGAGGTGTCAGCAACATCGAAGATATCCGTGCCCTCGACGCTGCTGGCGTGCCTGCCGTCGTCTTCGGCAAGGCCATCTACGAGGGCCGCATCGACCTCAAGGAACTCATTCAGGAATTCCCACAGACCACACGATAAACTTCAACGTTTCACTTTAAACTCCTAACAGCATTGCTTGCTAAACGCATCATACCTTGCCTCGATGTCAAAGACGGTCAGACCGTCAAAGGGACTAACTTCGTCAACCTACGTCATGCCGGCGACCCCGTAGCCTTGGGGCGTGCCTACAGCGAACAGGGAGCCGACGAACTGGTGTTCCTCGACATCACGGCCTCTCACGAAGGCCGCAAGACCTTCGCCGAGATGGTCACACGAGTGGCAGCCGAGGTCAACATCCCCTTCACCGTCGGCGGCGGCATCAGCGCGCTGAGCGATGTCGATCGCCTTCTCAATGCTGGCGCCGACAAAGTGAGCGTCAACAGCGCTGCCCTGCGACGCCCCGAACTCATCGATGAGATCACGAATCATTTCGGGTCGCAGGTGTGTGTTGTGGCCATCGATGCCCGTCAGGACGAGCAAGGAGATTGGACCTGTTACCTCAATGGCGGCCGCATCCCCACTGAACGCTCGCTCTTCGACTGGGCTCATGAGGCACAGGAACGTGGTGCTGGTGAGATTCTCTTCACCTCCATGAACCACGACGGCGTCAAGACGGGTTTTGCCAATGAGGCGCTGCGCCGGCTCTCCGACGAACTCTCCATACCTATCATCGCATCAGGCGGAGCAGGCACACGCGAGCATTTCCGCGACACGTTCCTTCTCGGACACAGCGACGCCGCGTTGGCGGCATCGGTCTTCCACTTTGGCGAGATCAGCATTCCCGAACTCAAACAATACCTTAAGGAGGAAGGCATTGCCGTGCGGCTGCCCCTCATCCCACAATAGTGATTCCCTTTCACGAACAGACATCAATCCGAAAACAAATATATGGAAAAGATTGACTTCGATAAGATGGACGGACTCGTGCCTTCCATCATTCAGGACGCAGACACGCGTCAGGTTCTCATGCTCGGCTTCATGAACCGCGAGGCATACGAGAAGACGGTGGCCGAAGGACGTGTCACCTTCTACTCTCGCTCCCGCCAATGCCTCTGGACCAAGGGCGAGACGAGCGGCCACTTCCTCAATGTCGTCAGCATCAAACTCGACTGCGACCAGGACACTCTCCTCATCCGCGTCCATCCCACAGGTCCCGTCTGCCACACGGGAACTGACACCTGCTGGGGCGAAACGAACACCCCCGCCCCAACATCCCCCTCTTCTGAGAGCGCCCCCTCACCGATAGCGCCCTCTTCTGAAAGCGCCCCTGCTCCGATAGCGCCCTCTTCTGAAAGCGCTCCCTCACCGATAGCGCCCTGCGATTCCGTCGCAGGGTCCGACAATCCCCTGCTCTTCCTCTCCGCGCTGCAGGATTTCATCGAGCAGCGTCACCGCGAGATGCCCGAGGGCTCATATACGACCAGCCTCTTCCGCGACGGCCTCAACCGTATGGCGCAGAAAGTGGGCGAAGAAGCCCTCGAGTTGGTCATCGAAGCCTGCAACGGCACCGACGAACGCATGATCTATGAAGGTTCCGACATGCTCTACCACCTCCTCGTCCTGCTCACCTCCAAAGGTCTCCGCATCGAGCAGATGGCAGCCGAGCTTCAGGAACGTCACCTGCCAGGATGGAAGAAGCACTGAAGGATTTAAGGATTTAAAGATTTGAGGATTTGAGGATTTAAAGACTTAATGATTTAAGGATTTTAGGATTTGAAGACTAAAAGATTTAAGGATTTAAAGATTTGAGGATTTAAAGATTTAAGGATTTAAAGATTTGAGGATTTAAAGATTTGAGGATTTAAGGATTTAAGGATTTGAAGATTTGAGATTATTAAAAGCTTATCCCTATGATCATCAACTACAAGGAAGTTGACATTCAACGCGAAGAGAACACGATTCTCTATAACGTGAACTTCGAGGTCGCCGAGAGCGAGTTCGTCTACCTGACGGGCGTCGTCGGTAGCGGCAAGTCATCATTGTTGAAGACCATCTACGGCGAGCTGGACATCCTGTCGGGCACCGCTGAGGTGTTGGGCTATGACATGCGACGCATCAAGCGCCGTCACATACCGGCCTTGCGCAAGCAGTTGGGCATTGTCTTCCAGGACTTCCGCCTGCTCACCGACCGCAACGTTCGTCGCAACCTTGACTTCGTCCTCCGCTCCACAGGCTGGAAAAGCCGTACCGAACGCGCCAACCGCATCCGTGAAGTACTTGAGACCGTAGGGTTAGCCGACAAGCAGGAAGCCATGCCTTATGAGCTCTCGGGAGGCGAGCAGCAGCGCGTCTGCATCGCACGTGCTATCCTCAATCATCCTCGTCTCATTCTCGCTGACGAGGCCACTGGCAATCAAGATGCCGCCTCGGGCATTCAGACAACGCAGATCCTCTACGACCTCGCTCGACAAGGCACTGCCGTCATCATGGCCACCCACAACAACGCCCTCATCGAACGCTTCCCCGGCCGCGTCTACGAATGCCGCAATCATCAATTCCTCTGCCACGGCCCAGGCCCTGTCCCTGCTTTCTCTTCCGAAGCCCCGACTGAAGAGCCTGCTCTTGCCCCATCAGAGCGCTCGACGATTTCGTCGCCGACTCCCCCCTCTACCGCTCCCGCCGCCCCCTTAGAGGCCCCGGCTGAAGCCCCCTCCTCCCCCTCTTCTGCCGACGACATCCCCGTCGCCACCATCGCTAACGAATCATAAACATAACACCATACACAAGATGAAAGTTCTGAAATTCGGAGGCACCAGCGTAGGCTCTGCCCAACGCATGAAAGAAGTCTCCAAGCTCATCACCTCTGACAACGAACCTAAACTCGTCGTCCTCTCCGCCATGAGCGGCACGACCAACACCCTCGTCGAGATCTCCGACTATCTCTACAAAAAGAATCCCGAGGGAGCCAACACTGTCATCAACCAGCTCGAGCAGAAGTATCTCGCACACATCGACGAGCTCTACGCCACCGACGAATGGCGTCAGCGCACCGAGCAGTTCCTCAAGGAGGAGTTCGCCTACCTGCGCTCCATGACCAAGACGCTCTTCACATCCTTCGAGGAGAAGGTCATCCTCGCACAAGGCGAGATCATCTCCACCAACATGGTCACCAACTACCTGCAAGAACAGGGCATCAAGGCGGTTCTCCTCTCGGCTCTCGACATGATACGTACCGACAAGAACGCTGAGCCTGACTTCAACTATATCCGCGAGAAGGCACTCGCCCAACTCACGGCCAACCCCGATTACGAGATCTACATCACTCAAGGGTTCATCTGCCGCAACGCTTATGGCGAGATTGACAACCTCCTGCGCGGCGGCTCCGACTACACGGCCTGCCTGCTTGGCGCTGCCATCGAAGCCGAGGAGATTCAGATCTGGACTGACATCGACGGTATGCACAACAACGACCCTCGCATCGTCGAGGGCACCGAGCCTGTGCGTCAACTTTATTTCGAAGAAGCGGCCGAGTTGGCCTATTTCGGCGCCAAGATTCTGCATCCGACCTGCATACAGCCGGCTAAGTTCGCTGGCGTACCCGTACGTCTGCTCAACACAATGGACCCCTCTGCCCCCGGCACCATCATCAACAACCGCATGCACCGCGGCACCATCAAGGCCGTAGCCGCCAAGGATAACATCACCTGCATCGGCATTCAGAGCTCACGTATGTTGCTCGCCCATGGTTTCCTGCGCAAGGTTTTTGAGATCTTCGAGACCTACAAGACCAGCATCGACATGATTGCCACTTCAGAGGTCGGTGTCAGCGTGACCATAGACAACACCAGCAACCTCCGCTCCATTGTCGACGAGCTGAAGAAATACGGTACTGTCACCGTCGACGACCGCATGTGCATCGTCTGCGTTGTAGGCGACCTCTCCACGCAGAACGTGGGCTTCGAGACCATCGCCACAGATGCCCTCAAGCAGATTCCCGTGCGCATGATCAGCTACGGCGGCTCGCAGCACAACATCTCCTTTGTCGTTGCCGAGGCCGACAAGAAGCGTACCCTCCAAGCCTTGCAGAACACTCTCTTTACTTACAACGATCACGTCCGTCGTCCTTCCTAGTCCAACCACATGCTTTTCGACACAACACACCTTCAGTCGCTTCAGACTCCGTGCTACCTCTATGACACGGAGCTGCTAGCACGCACCCTCGACGCGATTCACGCTGAGACGCGACAACACGACAACTACCACGTCCACTATGCCATCAAGGCCAATGCCAACCCCGGCGTTCTTCGTCAGATAGCTGCTGCCGGTTTCGGCGCCGACTGTGTCAGCGGCGGCGAGATACGCGCTGCCCTCGATGCAGGATTCCCAGCCAGTGAGATTGCGTTCGCCGGCGTGGGCAAAGCCGACTGGGAGATTAAGCTGGCCCTCAATGCCTCCATAGGCATGTTCAATGTCGAGAGCATCGAGGAGCTCGACGTCATCGAACAGCTCGCCACCGAATTAAATATGCGCGCACGCGTGAGCTTCCGCATCAACCCCGATGTCGGAGCTCACACCCACGCCCACATCACCACGGGACGGGCCGAGGACAAATTCGGCATCGCCAAGGACGACATGATTGCCGTGCTGCGGCGCGCAATGGACATGACGCACATCGACGTCATAGGTCTCCATTTCCACATCGGCTCTCAGCTCCTCATGATGGACGATTTCGCAGCCCTCTGCGTCCGCATCAACGAACTGCAGGACGTCCTCGATGCCGAGGGCATCGCCCTCCACAACATCAATGTCGGAGGCGGTCTCGGCATCGACTACGACCAACCCGACGTCCATCCAGTACCCGATTTCCACGCCTACTTCTCGACATTCACCGACGGCCTCCAGTTGCGCCCCAGACAGCAGCTCCACTTCGAGCTCGGACGTGCTGTGGTGGCACAGATGGGAACCCTTCTCACTCGCGTTCTCTACGTCAAGCATGGTCACGAGCAACAGTTCGTCATCGTCGATGCCGGCATGACGGAGCTTATCCGCCCTGCTCTCTACGGTGCTCTCCATCAGATTGATAACCTAAGCGCAGCAGAGCGTGCCGCCTCAGCGGCTATTGCTCCCACGCCTATCCTCTACGATGTCGTCGGCCCCATCTGCGAGTCGTCCGATGTCTTTGCACGCGATTACGCTCTGCCTCCGACGCGACGCGGTGACCTCTTGGCCATACGCTCCGCAGGAGCCTACGGCGAGACGATGGCTTCTACCTACAACTGCCGTTCGCTTCCCGCAGCCCACCTCATCTGATTATTCATCATTCATTCTCAACCATCCCACTTATGCTTCTGCTGCAAATCGTCCTCCTCGTCGTCCTCCTCATTTGGATCATCGCTATCGTCGTAGCCTATGGCTATGGTCGCATAGGACGTCGCATGCAGGCTCAGCAGAAGCTCGTGGCCGTCAGCGAGTCGCTGCCCCCGCTCTCCGTCGTCATTGCAGCCCACAACCAAGCTACGGCTCTTCGCCGCCACTTGCCGGCCATCCTGGCTCAAGACTACGAGCGCTTCGAGGTCATCGTCGTCAATGCCAGTTCCACCGACGACACGAAAGACGTCCTCGAACGTCTGGAGCTGCAGCATGCCAACCTCCATCACACCTTCACCCCTCACTCTGCCCGCGACATCAGCCTCGAGCGTCTGGCCCTTACCCTTGGCATACGAGCCGCGGCCAACGAATGGGTAGTCCTCACGCGCCCCGACTGCGAGCCAGCCTCCTCACAGTGGCTGCAGCGCATCGGCGAGACCATCGTTGAGCCTCGCCGCAGCATACAGAGTCGCCGTCTCAAGCAACCCGACATCGTCGTCGGACAGGCACGTTTTGCCGAGAGCCGCCACGCATGGTCCAATCGAAAGGCCAGCCTCTACAGGCTCTGGTCCGACATGAGTGCCATCGACCACATCATCACGGGTCATGCCGCCATCGGTGCCGACGGCTGCAACCTCGCCTATCGCCGTAGCCTCTTCCTCGACAACGGGGGCTTTTCCGCCCACCAAAACCTCGAGATGGGTGCCGAGGAACTGCTGGTCAACTACAACTCCACGCCCACCAACACGGCACTCGTGCTCAATCCTTCCGCCACCGTCCTTCAGGACCCTCTGCCCTCGCAACGGGTATGGCAGAGCCGTCGTGTCTACGACCGCGAAACCCGCCACCACGCCCATCATACCCTTCTCTTCCGCATGCGTCGCCATTTACGCCTCGTCATGCCCTGGCTGCTCATCGTCACTGTTCTCGCAGCTATCCTCGCCGTGTTCGTCGCACCCCTATTCGCGTCCTACCTGCCTCACGCACTCTCCGACCTCCCCGAGATAGTGACGCCCACCGTGCAGGCCGTCACCATCATCGCCCTCCTGCTTCTACTCCTCATCTATATCATCGTAAAAGTCAACAACTTCAATCTCACCGCCCGCGCCCTCGGCTATCGAGCCTTCCACCTCTCCTTCCTCCTCTTCGAGTTACGCCTCCCCTTCCTCGACCTCAGCGACGCTATCGCCCGTCGCCGCGCCGACCGCAACGAGTTCCGAAAGAAATTCGTGTAAACCATAACGAATGAGGAATAAGGAATGAGGAATAACGCGTTCTGCTCAAAGAGACGCTCACCCCTTCAAGAATAATAAATATCGGGATATCGAAATATCGAAATCAGCAAAAGGTAAATAATCTTTGATTTTTCACTCTAACCCTCCACTACTCTAAACACTAAACTTAATAATGTCCTCCTTCATTTCCTGGTGCTTCGACCATCTCAACTACTGGACCATCACCTTCTTGATGACGCTCGAGAGCACCGTCATCCCTATCCCCAGCGAACTCGTAGTGCCGCCTGCCGCCTACCGTGCTGCCGCCGATGGCAGCGACCTCAACGTAGTCCTCGTTGTCCTCTGTGCCACGTTGGGAGCCAATATAGGCGCCCTCATCAACTATACAGCCGCCCGCTACCTGGGACGCCCCATCGTCTACGCTTTTGCCAATAGCACCTTTGGCCACCTCTGCCTCCTCAACGAGCAGAAAGTGCAGCACACCGAGAAATACTTCACTGACCACGGCGCCGTGGCCACCCTCATCGGTCGCCTCGTCCCCGGTATACGTCACCTCATCTCCATTCCCGCAGGCCTCGCCAAGATGCGCCTATCCCACTTCATCCTCTACACAACCATCGGTGCTGGTCTCTGGAACATCATCCTCGCAGCCATGGGCTATGCCCTCCAGGCCGCCATCCCTGAAGACCAACTCCTCGACACTGTCACCCGCTACAGCCACCAGTTTGGCTACGCCATGATTGTCCTCGCGCTGGTTGTGGTGGCCTACCTCATCTACAAAGCACGCAAGAAATAAAGGAATAAGCCTTCCAGTTCCAGGCATCATGAAAACATCTGCGAAGTTCAAGGAATACATCTGGCTTGTCAACACCATCCGCCAAGCTGGCAAAATAACACTGGCCGAGATTAACAGACTATGGCTGCAGACAGACATGAGCGGAGGTGTCACTATGGCCCGAGCCACTTTCAATCGCCACAAAGATGCCATCGAGGACATCTTTGGTATTTATATTGATTGCGACAAGCAGAATGGCTACAAATATTTTATCGGCAACGAGAAGGTCCTCAGAGAGAATACCATCCAGAATTGGATGCTGTCGACGCTATCCGTCAACAACGTCATTAGCGAGAGTCTATCCCTGCAGAACAGGATACTTCTGGAGCCCGTCGCCTACGAAGGCACATACCTGCCCATGGTGATAGAGGCGATGAAACGAAGCGTTCGCATCGCCATCATGTATCGGAAATATGGTGATGAAGACCCGCGCCCCTTGAACTTCGAGCCTTATTGCCTAAAAATGTTCCGTCAGCGATGGTATGTGCTTGGACATTTCCATCGCGAAGTAGAAGACGGGCCTGATATCGATTACTTCGGGATGTTCTCTTTTGACCGAATCTTCTCCATGTCCTTGACTGAAACCAAATTTCAGATAGATCCTGATTTCAATGCCGAAGATTTCTTTGTAGAATGTTATGGTGTGCTGGTTAATGATGACACCCAACCCGAGAAGGTCCGGATTCGCGTCTATGGCTATGAACGCTATTACCTCAGAGATCTGAAGATTCATCACAGCCAACGAGAACTCACCAACCGAGATGGCTATACCGACTTCGAGTTATTCTTGCGTCCTACGCCCGTTTTTATCCAGCACCTGATAGGAATGGGCGAGCACGTGAAAGTTCTCTCCCCCGAATGGCTTGACGAGCAAGTAGCTCAAATCCACTATCATGCCCTCATGCATTGAGCAATAGAGGGTGATTATTCAGTGGACATCGAACTGCACCTACTTATTTATTATGGAAAAACTCCTGCGGACCAGTAGTATAGAGATTGCCGAAGTTAGCGGAGTTCACGATATGGACATGCGACCCCAAGGTGTGCTGGGAGCAGAAGAGGTATAAGTCGCGGTAGGTTGTAGTAGGCGAGGCAGTTAGATGTGTAACGAGATTACGGCTGAAGCGGTCGCAGCGCCACACGCCGAGTTCAGAACTCCAATTGTCAGCAAACGACTGCTCGTAGATGCCGGCACTCGAAATAGCCAATACGCCTGGGATACCGACCAAAGGGGTGATGACGGCCTCTGAAAAACACGGTTCTGTGATGACGAGCATCTTTCGATAGATGCCTTCGGACTGCATCTGGCTGATGGTCTGACGAAGAAGTTCGGCAGTCATGCCCTGACCATTATCTTCATAGCGCCATGCCAACTCGTCGGCACCATTGCTGGCACGATTATGTCCGTGCCCACTCCAGAAGAGGAGCACATTCTGCCCCGCATCCTTGGGAAGAACGACAGGTGTCTGGTCCGTCTTGACACCAAGCAGAATATTACTGATGTCATCAGGAAAGATGGCAGCATTGTCGTAGTCGATGCTACTGCCACCCATCAAGTCTTTACCGCCATCTTCGGCTCGGATGATTCCAGGCTCGGGATTCTTGGTGTCGAAGGCAAGTGCTTTGTCAATAATCAAGATGATATGGTCATCGTCGAATCCGTTCTTCTTGAGCATCTGATAGACGTTGAGTACATCGGCCTGATGGCGGTAGTTGTTCCATCCATGGCTGCCTTGTACCAGAACTGCATATCGACTTGAGAGAGGCGTATATGTGATGCTAACGTCTTTGTCCTCAGCCAATTTGGAAAAAGCTGCCTCAGGGTTTTCGACGAACCAGTTCCAGGCTGCCATTGCCTCCCCCGTTCGTCGGCTGCCATCGCTGCTCAGGTAATCCAGATGCATGAATTTGCCGTCTTTAATCTGCCAGTGGACGTAGGTGGAATGGACTGAAGACGTATAAGTCTCTTTGTCGAAACGGATGTCGCCCGAGACACCTCTAAAGTCCATCAGCTGGCCTTGCTCCAGAGCGGAGAGATAAAGTTCCATCGATGTCTGATTCCATGCAGGACCGCTCAACTGCTGGGTCTGCGGAGTAGTAATGGCGATGACGGCGGCATTGAAGCGACGGTTTGAGGAGAGGCCTTGCTTTTCTTGATTCTCTAGATTCTCTAGATTTTCTAGATTATCTTGATGCTCAGCGTAGCTGGCAGCGAAAGCGGCTAACATCAACGCATCGTAGAACTTACATTCGGCGAAGGTAGGCTTAACCCCGAACTTCACCTCATAACTTTTCTCAAATCCTGTTGTGGGGTCGGCATAAGGTGAGAATCCCTGATAGTACTGCAAAACATCGGTTCTTTTTTTCCCAAGTGCGTCGAGGCTCTCTTGCGTCAGGTTACTGAAAGCGAAATAGGTGCGCCCCCAGAACTCCAGTAATTGTCGCGTCTCTTCTTTCCCTTCCCCTTCCAATGGCTCGTCGGGGTTAAGATCCCACCACTCCATGCGCAAACAGGCTATATCGTAGAGTTGTTGCATGGTCTCGATGACACAGAAACTGCCAATGTTGAAACTGCCGAAGGTGGGCAACTCGTTCAACTCCGCCAAATAGTCCTTCATGCGGCGGCGCAGGTCGGCATTGTCGGTATATTGGTCGTTGTGCGAGAAGGGTATATCCATCTCTTGAGCCTGATAGGGTCCCCAGTCAAAGAACGTACGCCCGTAGCTGTCGGCAGGTGAGAACAGGGAAGCTGGCATGCTGGTATCCAGGTCACGCCCCAAGCTTTTGATAAACGAGGCATACATGCTCAGCAGCACTTCGCAGAAGGTGATGTCGGTTTCGGTGAGGGACCACAAGAACGGCTCTTTGTTGGCTACACCTGCCGAGCCGACGGCGAAACGGCGGATGACATCCTCGCTGGTGGCCGTCGGTGCGATGACCGGTTTGTGGGTCTGCTGACAGGCTGGGGCGAACGTAGCCACGGCATCATTGCCGAAAGGACCGATGACAGCCATCACATCGTCTCTGCCAGCCAGTGTCTCACCCAACTGGGCGAGGTCTTCCGTCAGTTCGTCATGCCACTCCAACTTCAGGCTGATGCACAGCGTGTCATGCAACTGTGCCTGATGAAGGTTATCGAGAAACCATTGAGCCGTACGTTCAAACCGTGCTTTCGTGGCAGCATCGGCACTTGTCGGTGCCACCACGGCCACCGTCTTCTCCACCCATCGCCGCGACTGCTGATAGACGATGGTATCGTCCTCCTGCTTACAGCCTGTCAGTATCAGCAACGATAAACAAATGATAAATCGTAAATCCGTAAATCGTAAATATTTAAATCGTAAATTACCTTTCATGTTCTTCCTCGTTTCTCACGGCTTCTTCGTGCATTTCCTGTTTCATCTCTTCTGTCAGGCATGGAACTGTCGTTCCCTCGTATCCCGGGGGTGTCCAGATGACAAAAACATAGATTGGGTTCAAGACGACTTCCGTGTACCCTTCTTTCAGTCCAAGTGTCTGATGCTTAGGCATTGCCCCGTCAGAGAGCCACTGCCTAATCCATCGTGCCAAGGCTCGGTCGATATGCTTCACAATCGAGTATGAGGAGTAATAACTGTCGGAATAGGCATCGATGCCTATGATGTTCAACGCCGTCCGCGTGAAGTAATTCAAGCGCGCGAACGTATTCGACGCTCCGCCACAAACGGGTACCAAACTGGTGATGTCATCGTTGCTCCACTGCCACATCAGTCTCAGGGCCGTAGAGTCGGCAACGCTGAAACCGCTCTCGCCCCTTTCGTCAAGGTAAGACAACGCCTGATGGTTTTGCCTGGCTTGCTGTTCCGTCAGCAGTTTCAGGCCTGCCTCAAAGCCGTCGCTATATCCCTGTAGGGCCTCTGTGACAGATGGCGTCTTTCGGTTGGCCCCCAAGAGCATTACGCTGACCCGCTCCAAGGCCGCCTCTATCCTGCCACCCTCATACATGGCGCCGTAGTACGTCAGGAAGAGCGTCGAACCTTTCCCTTCCAGCGGCGTACGCGTCTCCAAATAGAGCAGGTCTGCGTATGGGTTTGCCTCTAGTCGTTTGTTATTCTTGCGGATAAAATCGTCGTAGCTGGGAGAGGTCACGATAAACAGCCGGCGCACCGTGTCTTTGGCCGTCTCCATCTGACGGAACATCAGCTCCAGATATTGCAAACCCTCTTCATGGGTCTGAGGCGACAATTGCATAGTGCGCAGCCCCATCTCCTGGGCGGCGCGTTCCACGCCCTCGTAGATCAGGTCGTTGTACGAATGGTCGCCCAGCGCATTGACATCATAGATGACTGTTACCAACGGCGTAGCGCTCGCCGCCTCTTCGTTCGGATCGGGCAAGTAGATTGTGTCGCCCTCTTTCGTGCAACCCGCAGCTAACACTACTGCCGCTATGACAAGAAACTTCCGCATCTCTACTTATTTTTTTGATAAGGATATATATACTAAGTAGATTCTCACATTTAGTTTATATTGTAGACACTGAGTCACAGAGTCACAGAGATATGATTAAACCTCTGTGTCTCAGTGACTCTGTGTACTAAATAATCTGTCATTTATTTTTAATGAATTTCTTAAATGCCAAATGGTAAATGCCTCAGCGTGTAGTGCCGCTGGCGCCTTCGTTACTGATGCCGGTGTTGATGTTCGGGTCTTCATCGCCGGCATTGCCGCCCCAATCGATCGTTGTGTCGGAGATGGTGCCGTCGGCGCCGATGGCCTTAGCCTCAAGCACGCGGGTGCTGATGCGCGTCAGGTACTGACCCAGGTAGTCGGGGCCGAGTTGCCCCTTCACTTCCTTCTTGTTGCCCACATACGGCTCGCCAAGCGTGGCGCCGTGCTGGTCGAGGACGGTGACAATCATCTGGGCCGAGGCCTCGATGATGTACTTCTCCTGCGAGGGTTCGCCCTTCAAGGCGGGCTGTACGCTGAAACCGGCTTTTGCGGGCAGCGAGGCGAAGCTGACGGTCTTCGTCCAAGAGTCCGAGGTCACCGTCTCCTGCGCCTGCTTTCCGTTGCTGTCGATGTAATAGATGGTGACGCTTGCGGCATCGAGCAAGTCCTGACTCAACTGCACCTTATACTCGGCCTTGGCGCTTCTCGCTTTCAGTCCCTCAGGCTCGTCGTCGCTGCAAGAGGGAAGGCTGCCGAGGGCCAGCAAGCCCCCGAGCAGCACACTCATTATCTTCAGATTCCTCATTGTTGTTTATTTATTAAGGATTTTACGTCCGTTCTTGATGATGATGCCCCTGGTATTCGCATTCACGCGGCGACCAGAGAGGTCGTAGACGCGCTCGCTGCCGTCGCTGTCGATGGTGCGCAGCTGCTCGATGCCGTCGACGCCCTCCAGCGCCATGCCAATGGCCGCGCGAGTGCCGCCCTGACGGCTCTGCAGCAGGTAGCAGCGGAAGGGAGGAATCGTGACGGCGCTATGGGCTTCGGTGTCCGTGAGTACGGGATGCCACTTCGCGTCGTCGTTCAGCACGTAGGCACCCAACTCGGCTGCCTCTGCGTTGTCGATGGCATCCAATGTACCACGCATCACGAAACCTGGCGACTGCTGCTGTCCACCATAGGTTGAGCCACCGCTTGCAGGCAGCACCACTTCACTCTTGACGTCCAGCGCGGCGTATTCATACTCGGCCAATACCAGGTAAGGTTGCATCGCCAGCATTTTTCCCGTATCCTGGGCAAAAACCAGTTCATTGTCGCTGCGGCCTGAGAGTCGGTACACCTTCGCTTCGTCGGGAACGTCGAGGCTGTAGGGCAGACAGACGGTATAGGGCACGTCGCTCCGTTCCAGTGTGCGCGTATTCTCTACGTTCTCTGCTGTGATGGCCATGGGCACGCAGTAGTCGGCATCGTCGTAGAGGCGGAAGGTCTTGGTACGGAAAACGCTGCCGTTCATTACCGCCACGTTCGTCTCGTCGGTCTCACCATACTGGGCGGGCATATAGCAGAGTGTGCGCTCTGTGAGTCCGATACGCTGCAGTCCACCATCCTTCAGGCTATTCATCAGGTCGAGCGTATCGCACAGCTGGAAGTCGACAAAACGTAGTTTCGTCGCCTTGCTGAAGGCCTCGTCGCCCACTGAGGTCAGTGTCACCGGCATGGCGATGCGCTCCAACTGTGTGAGGGGCTGCATGTCCGTGGTAAAGAGGGAATCGACGAGAGTGTAACGCAACGGCGTCAAGTCGGTGATATCGGCATGATCCTTGAACCATCCCTTCACGCTGGTCACGTCGGCCAGATCGTCCTCGGTGGCGGCGGCATGGGCGGCAAAACTTGCAAACGAGGCGTCGTCCTCAAATACGCCCTTCGAGATATTGTTGGTGCGCTGCCAGCTGTTGCCAACGTAGGCCATGTCTTTAATATAATCGTTATAGAGCGACGGGCGCACATAGAAGGCGTCGAACGTCGGGTTGTAGTTGTTGCACAGGTTGCGCCACACGAAGTTGTCAGCATCCAGTTCAGGCTTTTTGTTGGCCAGCAGATACATGCGGGTGAGCGACACATCATCGTCGAAAGCGCTCCAGTTGAGGGTCTCGATGCTGTCGCCGATGACCACGGTCTCGAGGTTTTCGCACTGCATCATCGCACGCGAGCGGATCTCCTTCAGCGTCTTCGGCAGGATGAGCGTCTTGAGCTGATAGCATTGCAGGAAGGCGTAGGCGGGGAGCACGTCCTTCACGTCCACTTGGTCTATGCGGGTCGTCAACTTGTCCTGGGCGAAGCGCCAGTTGCTCGGCTCCAGTCGGGCGTCGTAAAGGTCGATGTACTCCAACGCTCCCGCCAGATTGGGCTTGTCGGTCCACGGGCAGTAGCCAGCCAGATAACGCATGACGGCGAGATCCTGCCCGGAGATAGGACCGTTGACCTTCAATTTGGTGATATGATTGTAGTCGCCCTCGACACCCACGACTCTGAAGTTACATGCGCTTTCCTCCCGACCTCGTTCGTCGTTGGAGCCGCCATCATTCTTGCCATGTACGGTGAGGCCGAGTGCAGCCCCCAGTGTGTTGGGGCTGGCGAGCGTCACCTCGACGACGTCGTCGATGTTGACCTCGCTGCCCGCGATGTGGTCGGCGTACTCGGGCCAAGCCTCACGATAACGCTTGGTATGCGTCTTGGGCACATAGATTCGGAAGTCGGAGGGCAGGTCGCGGAAGGCTCCCTTCTCCAGCACGGGCACGCTGTCGGCACTGATGGTGATGGCGCTCAGGCTCCTGCATCCCTGGAAGGCGCTGTAGCCCATGTATCGCAGCGAGTCGGGCAGGGCGACGCTCTTCAGGGCGCTACAGCCGCTGAAGGCCGAGCCGAGATCAGTGACCTTGCTGAAGAGCGCAAGCTCGTCAAAACGCTCTACCCTGTCGTTCAGGAAGCCGTCGATGTTGGCGAGCTGTCTGTACTCCGAGGGGAAGAAATGCCCCTTGCGGGTGAAGGCGCTCATGGCTTCGGCGTCCTTGAAGGCCGTGGTGACAATCGGACAACTGCTGGTAATCTCGTTGCGGCCCATGAATTGGGCCATGTTATGCCCTGGCACGTAAACGGTCTGGGCGCCAGGCATCCAGCACTTCTTGTCGTCGCTGACACACACGCTGTTGAGGAATACCAGTTCCTCCAGTTGCTCATGGTTGTCCTCGAACAACTCGTTGTCGGCCTCCTTGGTGTCGTCGCCGATGGCCAGATGCCTGAGGCCGTGAGCCTCCTCAAACACGTTCTCGCCTATCTTCTTGGCACTCTTCGGCAGGATAACGGTCTGGAGTCTGTCGCAGTAGGTGAACATGAAGTCGCCCACCTTGTCATCTTCCTCTAAATAGTCGTTGCTGCCCCAGCACTGGTAGGGATGATCCATGTCCTTCTTGATCTGGGCTCCGTAGAGGTTCAGGTAGCGCAGGCGTCCGGCTGTAGGCTCGCTGTTGTTGACGTTGGCACCGCCGAGGAAGCGGAGCACGCCCACGTCGACGCCGTTCAACGGGCCTTCCACTACCAGTGAGTCAAACTTCTGGTATTGGCCTACAAGCCCCGTCAGGAACTTATCGTCCATGATGGTCTGCAGACCCAATTTTTCGGCCAGCTCGCCCACCTTGGTGGTCTTCACGTAGTGGATGACGGGCCTCTCCGTGTCGCTGACGATGTACTGGGCATAGCTGGGCCATGCCGTCTTGTAGGCATCCACCGCCTCGGCGGGCACGTAGATGGTAAAGCCATTGTAATTGCTGAGGTCGAACACGCTGTAGTCCAGCTTGGCGGGTTTCGTACCCTCGCAGCACACGGACTTCAGGCCGCTGTACTGGAAGGCGCAGGCATCGATAGTCTCCACAGCGGTGGGAATGGTTATCTCCTTCAGGTTCTTGCAGCCGTAGAAAGCCCAGCCGCCAATGTGCTTCACCGTGGAGGGTAGCTCGATGTTGCGCAGGTTTTCGCAGCTTAGGAACCACGAACCACCCACGTAGTCGAGGCCTACTGTCTCAAAGATCTTGAATTCGGGGAACTCCTCGATGTCGGTTTTTGCGAACTTGCCGTTCAGCCAGCTGAAGCCTTTCTCCTTCAGGCACATGGCGTCGATGATGTTCCATGCATTGTTCATCGTGCTGCAGTGCAGCGTATAGCGCAGGTCGCTCAATATGCTCTTCACCTTGCTGTCGACAGGCTTGAACAGACAGGGCACGAACTTGTCCTTGTAGCTGGCCCAGGCGGAGTCGGCCAGGAAGACTTCCACCTGTGTAGGCATCATCTTCAGGCGGAGCTTCGGCGTGTTGTCGAAGACACGTTCGCCCAATCGCAGCGTCTTGGGTGTCAGCGGTTTCACCGAGCCACGCGTCGTGGTGGCGTGCGACAGATAGACCAGTCCAATCGTTTCAAGATTCGTACAGTTCTTGAAGCTCTCGTCCTGCAGGGTGATGTCGATGTCAGCATAGGCCTCACCGAAGATGCTGAAGCCGTTGATGTTCCAGAACGACACTTCCTTCAGCTTCTGGTTGTCGCGGAAGGCGCTCTTCTTCACATAGTCCAGATGGTAGTTGTTCCAGTTGCCCACATCATTGAACAGGCCCAATGAGCCGCTGTTCTTGTCGAGAAAGTTGTTGTCGGCTTCGTAGGCATAGAGGTGTTCCACCTCATGGCCCATGCTGTAGGTGATGTGGCGCGTGGTGTTTTCAAGATAGGAGTAGGCATAGTTCACACCATAGCCGCTGGTGGCCTTTTTCTCGGCGAGGGAACCCGTGGTGAGGTAGCGCGAGTACTTCGCCCACGAGGGGTTGTCGAGGAAGTCCTGCAGACGGTCCTCGCCCACGATGATGCGCAGCTTTGTGGAGTCGCAACCGGCAAAGATACTGTCGCCGCAGATCACGAAGTTCTCGGGACCGAGCCCTGTCTCGCCACCACGAGCAGTCTGGTAGCGCAGGTCGAACTCCTTCAGGCTGGTACATCCGGCGAAGGCCGAGTCGGGGATGGTGAAGAGCAGCGAGGCATAGCTGTCGTATTTGCTGCTGCGGCTCTCGGCAAACTTGATGCGCTGCACCTTGGTATTGCCCTGGAAGGCATCGCGGCTGACGCCCACCGTGCGATAGTTATACAACGTGCCGATGTCGTTGTAGATGGTGAAGTCGGTCTGATTGGGGTCGGCCTCTTTAATATAGGTATGATAGATGAGTTTCTTGTCGGGCGTCGTCATGCCGAATCCCACCAGCCCCACCTGGTGGATGTTGGCTGCCAGGTTGTCGGCAAGGCCGTTCTTCATCTCATCGGTGTTCACCTGGCCTGAAAATGGCTGGAACTGACCGATCATGCGTGAGCCGACGTAGGAACTTAATGTGCTGGCCAGA
>JAEEGL012486441.1_pt1 | contig 34542 bp, 33 predicted proteins | sample 9134231 | NCBI WGS metagenome assembly JAEEGL01 (sample SAMN16246548, study PRJNA631951) | gut metagenome | biome: gut microbiome; feature: rumen; material: fiber-attached | host: Bos | place: Iran: Karaj | collected 2018-10
AAGTTCTCGATTCTTATCATTATATCCAGGATTCATACAAACATAGTAAGCTTCAAATTTAACTTTTCCATGTTTTACTAATTCTTGCATACATTTAGCAAGTAAGAAACTATCTTTACCACCACTAATACATACCATAACTTTATCATTTTCTTTAATTAGTTCGTAGTCAATAACAGCTCTTACAAACTTACTCCAGATATCTTTACGATATTTCTTTATAATACTTCTTTCTATTTCTAGATAATCATCCATAGTAATCCCTCTTTTTACTTGATAATATAACACAATAATAGTTTGTTGTCATTAATATTAATGAAGATTGTAATGCGTATAATCACCAGTTTTTTTAATAGTATAATCTATATTTTTACCAAAAATAAATTCTATTAATTTTCTACTATACTCATTCATATCAATATTATAGTTTTTAATTTCAATTGAGTTATCCCCAAAACCACTTCCATCAACAGCTTTAGTTATTATATATTTAATCTTATTATTATCATCACTCGTAACATATAACTTTGTATGGTTATTATAAATAGTAAGGTTTGGAATAAATTCATTTTGTTTACAAATCGTTATATATTTATACAAATATGCTGATGTTCCTGGTGATACATCAAAAAAATAATTAAGAATCTTATCAAAAAAAACAATATTATCTTCACTATTATCAGTTAATATATATACATATCTTCCATTATTATCTTCATTATAATCGAGATTAATGGTTCCTTTTTTATAACTACCATATTTATACTCTTTAGATTTGTAAGACAATTTCATGCCTATCGATTCAAGGTACTCTTTCATTACACTATCGTATTCTATTTCCTGTTTTTGAATAACTTTACCTACACCACTACTAGTTGTTCTGTTCTCATTATGATTAATAATAAAAGCAATCATAACAAAAGCAAATGTACCTATTCCTATAAAGGCAAAAAACAATTTGAATCCTTGCATCAATTTATCTTTCTCAAATTGTTCTCTTGTTGCTCCTTGTTGAGCTAAAGTTGTAGCACGAAGAATATATGCAACAACTCCTATTGAAAATAATACACCAATTATTACTAGTACTAATTTAGAAATATGAAATGTATCCATTATACTCACCTACTATGATAATTATATCATAATTAGATGTTTAATTTAATAATTTGTTCCCATGGTAAATTTGTTTTACCAAAGTGACCATAGTTAGTAGTTTCTTTATAAATCGGTTTTAATAAATCAAGAGTTTTAATAATACCTTGTGGGGTTAAATCAAAATTCTTTCTAATTATTTCAACTAATTCTTCATTACTGTATTTACTAGTATTAAATGTATCAATATTAATACTAGTTGGTTCAGCGACACCAATAGCGTATGATAACATTATTTCACACTTATCTGCTAGATTATTAGCTACTAAGTTTTTAGCAATAAATCTTGCCATATAACTAGCACTACGATCTACTTTCGTAGGATCTTTTCCAGAGAATGCTCCTCCACCATGATGAGCAACACCTCCATAAGTATCAACAATTATTTTACGTCCTGTTAGACCACTATCACCTACTGGTCCACCTATTACAAATCTTCCTGTAGGGTTAATAAAATATTTAGTATCATTATCAACTAATTCAGATGGTAATACATAGTCAATAACTTCTTTTTTAATTCCTTCACGAACAATATTAATATCAATATCTTCATGTTGACTAGATACAATAACAGAATCAATTCTTATCTTATCACCATATTCAATAGATACTTGGCTTTTACCATCAGGACGAAGAAATGGTAGAATATTCTTCTTTCGACATTCTGTTAATCTTCTAGTTAGTTTATGAGCAAGAATAATAGGTAGTGGCATATATTCTTCAGTTTCACGAGATGCATAACCATACATCATACCTTGATCCCCTGCTCCCATATTATCAACACCCATTGAGATATCTGGTGATTGTTTTGAGACATCAACTAGAATATTATAATTATCTAAATCTAAGCCATTAGACTTATTATAGCCAACTTCTTTAATAGCATTCTTTGCTACTTCTTTAATGTCTACTACTCCTTTACTAGTTACTTCGCCAGTAATAAATAAATAATTCTTACCAGCTACACATTCTACTGCTACTCTTGATTTTTCATCAAGAGCTAAATAAGCATCCAAAACACTATCTGATATAAAATCACATAGTTTATCAGGATGTCCTTCTGTGACACTTTCACATGTTACAATTTTTTTCATATAAACCTTCTTTCTGTAAAAGATCAAGCAATAAAAAACCATGTACAAGTACATGGTTAATAATTATAAATAATATATTTATCATCCAAAGTACTTACTTTGTTGGTATTACCACCTAACTAAATAGGTTGGTGCAAGGTCACTGAGCCAAATCTCTCACTTGCTCTTGATAACTTTTACGAACTATATTATATACAATTTTTTTAATTATTTCAATAATTCTTCTAATTTTTTCTTTTCTTCAATTAACTTTTGACGATCCATCTCAACAATATTAGCAGGTGCTTTATTAACATAGTTTTCATTAGCTAATAGTTTTTCTCTTCTCTCAATTGAAGACTTAAGTTTATTAATTTCTTCTTCTCTTGCTTTCTTTTCAAGTTCTGTTTCAATCTTTTCGAAGAAGATTTGAGCTTTTACTCTTCTTGAGAATACTTTATATGCTTTAATACCTAATGGTTCTTTAACAATATTATCTTCAATCTTTAACATTTTAACGATTAAGTCATTATCATCTTCAGTATCAAACATAATCTTAGCTTCTTTAGTAATATTATTTTCTGCTTTAACATTTCTAAAGTTCTTAATGAATTCTATTTGATCATCAACGGCTTCTTCTTCATCTTCAAAGATTAATTTCTTATCATATTTTGGATAATCAGCAACCATAATATCTTCATATTCTTTAACTGGTAATTTACTATATATTTCATCAGTTACATATGGCATAAATGGTTGTAATAAAGATAATATACCTGTTAATACATAACATAATGTTGATTTAGTAGAATCTTCATTAATTGAGTATTTAGCCATTTCAATATAGTTATCACAGAAACTACTCCATACAAAATCATATATAGTAGCTCCGGCATTATTGAATTCAAATTTATCCATAAACTTTTTAGTTTGATGAATACATTTTTGATACTTAGATAAAATCCATTTATCTTCTGGCTTTAAATTAGTAAGATTAACTTCTTTTAAGTCACTAATATTTGATAATACAAATCTTGATGCATTCCAAATCTTATTAATGTAGTTCCATGTTGATTTAACTTTTTCTTCATCAAAACGCATATCTGTACCAATAGCAACATCAGTAGCTAAATAGTAACGTAATGCATCTGCTCCATACAAGTCAACCATATCAAATGGATCAATACCATTACCTAAACTCTTACTAAATTTACGGCCTTCTTTATCTCTAATTAAACCATGAATTAAACAGTGTTCAAATGGACGTTTGCCAAGTAGTTTTTCACCTTGGAAAGTCATTCTATTTACCCAGAATGGAATAATATCATAAGCTGTTGCTAAAACATTATTTGGATAATATCTATCAACTAACTTATTATTCTGTGGCCAACCTAATGTTGCAAATGGCCATAGAGCACTTGAGAACCACGTATCAAGAACGTCTGGATCTTGTTCCCATCCTTCACCTTCTGGTGCTTCCATACCTACATAGATTTCATCATCTTTATACCAAGCAGGAATACGATGACCCCACCATAATTGACGACTAATACACCAGTCATAAGTGATTTCCATCCAGTGATTCATTGTTTTTTCATAACGACTTGGTACAAAGTTAACCTTTTCGTCCTTTTTCTTTTGAACTTCAAGAACGTGATCAGCTAGTGGTCTCATCTTAACGAACCATTGTTTCTTAATCATTGGTTCTACCATAACGCCAGTTCTCTCACTATGACCTACTTCATGAACAAGTGGTTCAACTTCAAGAAGTAATCCTTCTTTCTCTAAATCTTTTAGCGTTTCTTCACGACATTCTTCTCTTGTCATTCCAACGTATTTCTTAGGAACATTCTCATTCATTGTAGCATCATCGTTCATAATACAAATTCTTTCTAGATTATGACGATTACCTACTTCAAAGTCGTTAGGGTCATGAGCAGGCGTAATCTTAACAACACCAGTTCCTTTTTCCATATCCGCATGTTCATCTGTTATAACTGGTATAGGTTTATTAACTAGTGGTAATATTACATTTTTACCAACGAATTTCTTATATCTTTCATCAGCTTCATTAACAGCTACAGCAGTATCACCAAATAATGTTTCTGGTCTTGTAGTAGCTACATCTAAGTATTCATCACTATCTTCTAATTTATATTTTAAGTGATAGAAATTACTTTTAACTTCTTTATAAATAACTTCTTCATTAGATAGCGCTGTTCTTGCTGCTGGATCCCAGTTAATAATCTTCTCCCCACGGTAAATTAATCCTTCATTATAGAAGTCTACAAATACCTTACGTACAGCTTCGCTCATACCATCATCAAGAGTAAATCTTTCTTTAGTATAGTCTAAACTTACTCCTAAGATAGCCCATTGTTTTCTAATGATATCTCCATGTTCATGAGTCCAATCCCAACAAGCTTCAATAAACTTATCACGACCATATTCATATTTATTGATACCATTATCTTTTAATCTTTTAACAACTTTTGCTTCTGTTGCAATAGCTGCATGATCCATACCTGGCAACCATAAAGTATCATATCCTTCCATCTTCTTATAACGGATAACGATATCTTGCAAAGTTACATCCCATGCATGTCCTAAGTGAAGTACACCAGTAACATTTGGTGGTGGTAATACGATACAGAATGGTTTCTTGTTACTATCTGGATCACATTCAAAATATTTTTTATTTAACCATTTATCATACTTATTACTTTCTACACTAGTATGATCATATTTTTTATCTAATTCTTCCATGTTTTACCTCTCTTCTTTTAATTCTTCTTTTATATAAATTATCATCTCGATGATTATACGCTTCATCTACTAGATGATCAAATGTATCTTTTATTAATGTATTATGCTCAACAACAATACTATTAATATATTCATCAAAATAACCTTTTTGATCTAATAATGCTAGTGATTCTCTAAAATATATTTGATCTTGAAATGCTAAATAAAAGATAATAGTATCACTTTTATTCTTGATATCAAGAATATCAATTAACTCTTTATTATAGAACTCTTCTAAGACTTTCTCTGATGGCATAACTAAAAACTCTTTTGGTAAGTCATTCGCTACAACATGATAAATATCAATCTTATCAACATCCCTTATCAAATGACAAAAGAATTCTTCACGATCAGTTAAATCGTTAGGTAGTTCTTTTTTGTTATGATAATATACGGCTTTTAAGATTAAATCATATTCATCTTCATCAATTGGAAATTCTTGAATTAAGCCTTCATTAAAGAGAATTGTTGTTGAATCAGCAGCATGATCATAACGATTATTCATTGTCTTATTTACTTTTAACTCATAGAATCTTCCTAAGTCATGAAATAGTGCAATACATAAAGCTAATACTTTATCATGATCAGGCATATTTAACTTTTCTACAAGTTCAATCATTAATTTGTACACCCGTACAGTATGTGCTAATTTAACTTTAATTAGGTCTTCTGATAGATCGTAATTATCTTTTATATAATTCTCGATAATCTCTAAATACTTATACATAAAACCCTCCATTAAAATAAAAAATCTATCATCGTAGGAGTGATTTAACACGGTACCATCCTACTTTGATAGATTATATCCTTAATTATCTTAATGCGATAAACATTGTATTCTATTTACTTAAATACACTCTTCATGAGCTACCTTCAGTTATACTTTCTAGAAACTTTTCACCTACTGTTTCCTCTCTATAAGTAGTTATAACCTACTCCTCTCAATCACAAGATTTACGTATAATATAGCACAAACTTTTAAAAATAGCAATTATTTTATTACATGATATTAACTATAACACAGTACTTATCAGTATCATTTTCAATATCATCACCATAAATGGTCCAGATGGTCTTTCTACTTAAGAAGACTTGACTTAGATTATTACCATCATAACTAAATAATACTTCACCTTTTACAATATCATCTTTATATTTTATTAATTCATCTTTAACACTAGAGATTTTATTCGTATTATTACTATCACATTCAACAATTGTAAAATCAAATCCAATATGACCATCAAGATATTTTGTATTAAGAACATTGGCTTTAATCTTACCATCTTCTAGTTCTAATCCTTGATATCTTAAGTCACGATTATCATATATTAATTCAGATAATTCTGGTGTATAAAAATATAATATCTCGCCATTTTGACTAACTGTACTTAAGATTAATAATTTATTAGTTACATATACTTTATTTGCTAAATAATTTAATTTACGATTATTTATCATTGTATAGTAATCATCATTATTAATTGTTAATTCTTTATTATTAATATTTGCTTTATAAGTAGAATTAGTGCTTAGTTCATGAACCTCAAGTTTATTAAAGGCATTACTTTGAACCTTATTATCACTTGTATAGACTTTAATTAATAATAATATTACTACTAATAATCCAATTCCTGAGATAACTTGTAGAATGATTACAATCTTCTTACCCAGGTCTTTATTGTTCACTTACTTCAGGTGCTCCCTTAACACAATATCTTTGTCTTTCACCATTAATATCTTTACTATAACGATCTTTAACAGTTTCATATGCTGTATAGTCTAATTTAACTTTACTACCACTAACAGAAATAATAGCTTTACCAGTAATAACTTCATTATAATGTGGTTCAATAACACTCTTATATGGTATTAAGTTTTGAGTATATTCTTTACTATCACATAAATCTATTTCAAGATTATTTAATAGTAAGAAATCATTTGTTTCTCCAAAGACCATCTTATTACTTAAGAATTTACCTTTAAGAGTTCCATCTTCTTTCACTTTTAATTCACTAAATACATAGTCTTCTACCATTGTTAATTTATTTAAATTCTTATCAAAGAAAACTAAAGATTCCCCATATTGACTAGTAGATGAAAGAATAAGCATATCATCAAACTTATAACCACTAGTAGCGTAGTAATTATTAATTACAACATCACCAACAGTTGTTTTGGGAACACTATCTACAAATTCCATCTTAATTTTAACTTTCTTACCGTTAAATTCAACCTCTTCCTCTTCTTCTAATAAATAGAAGATATTATCTTCCCTAATAATAGAATAACCAGTATCATCATCAGGTACTAATTCATATAGTGGTTTTTCTGGTTGACTAGTATTATTCTCTTTACCAGTATCTTTATTTTTCATAAAAGATAATACAACAAAGAAAATACCAGCTAGTAAGAAAGCAATAGCTAATATCATTGGTAAATTCATACCAGTTTCTTTACTAGCTTTTACTTCTTTTGTTTCTTTTTCTTCTTTTTTTGGTTCTTTTTTATCAAAATTTATTTCCATTCTATTCTCCTCTAATATCATTTTAAATAATTAATGACAATTAGTCAATTATTTAAGCCAACATGATCAATTTTTTCCCAATTTACTTTTCCAAATAAAGCTCTTATCATACATGGTAAGAAACTAAGTAAATAAATTGGATGATAAAATATTGTCTTAATTTTAATACTTCTTTTAATATTTAAATCCTTATCTACTATTAATAATATAATCGTAAAGATAATTAATAATAAGTAAATAATGATTGTTGATAATAAGATAAATAATAAATATTTATTAGTTTCCTTAAATAAACCTACTATTAAGTATAAATAATAGAATATAACACTTATTAACATACATACATATGGTTTAATACCAATATATTCTCCAAAAGCTGTTCTACTTGATAAATGTTTCCTTAATTCTTTTTTATACTTTCTTCTTACTGATAAATATCCATAACACCATCTAGTTCTTTGTTTAAGACTTAATTTAAAGTTATTAGGTTGTTCATCATAGAAGACGGCTTTCTTATTATAAACAGTCTTATAATTACGCATTGCAAGATACATACTAAATTCATAATCCTCAGTCATTAAATGAAAAGGAAAACTCTTAAACTCATTAATAATATCACCTGATATATAATAACCAGTTCCCGAGATTGTTATTGATCGATTCTTAGCAACTTTATTTTCATTTAATAGATCATTTATTAGAGAAAACGTTAAGGCACTTGATGAAGTAAGTGCACTTATATTAATATTAGAGCTCTTTCTATAACCTGTTGCTACATCATAACCCATTTCATAACATTTAATCATTTCTTCTAAATAATGTTCATCTAATACATTATCGGCATCAAAAATAAAGTACATATCATATACTTTATTTTTTTCATATAAGTCTTCAATTACTTCCATTAAAGCATAACCTTTACTTTGAAGATTTAGTTTTTTTCTAATAAAACAATTAGCCTTATATTCCCTACATATATCAATAGTCTTATCTTTTTTATCTTCAACAATAATATAAACATTTGATAAATCAACTTTAATACTTTGATTTTGAATACTATCAAGAATATTACTTATAACATTACTCTCATCTCTTGCGGGTATTAAGATACAAAAATTATTTAATTTTCTTTTAATTAATTCTTTCTTTTTATCTACAATAAAGAAGGCATCAATTATAAAGAGAATTAATCCTATTACAACTAATATTACACTTATGATTAGTAAGTAAATCATAATTCACCTATGCATGATATGCATTATAATTAGTAACACTTGCTGCTACTAATTCAGGCATTATACGATTACCATCAGTATGCGTAGTATAATTTTTCTTTGCAAAACAATTCCATTTATCATCTAAGTAATCAACATTTCTGTATTTCTTTTCTAATCGATAATAATGATTCTTAATTTGTGATTTACCATTTTTACTATATACTAAATATATTTTTGCATTAGGACATGTTTGAGCTACTAAATCAAGGCCTGAAAAGACATATCCTTGATCATATGAACATGGTACCCATCCACCACCATTTCTTGCACAGTGATTAAAGTTCTCATCACCACTTGCACTAATAAAGTAGATATTCTTACCATTAAGTCCTTTTAGTTCAGATAAACTATCAAATTGAACTTTGGAACCTCTTTGCGCATTAACTCCTGATACTAATACCGCATTATTAACACAATATACCGTTTTATATAAATTACCATTCTTAGCAGCTAGTTTTAGAGATTCAGCACCATATAAACTATCACCACCGATGATATTTTGACAATTAGATAAATCAGTCTTGGCTACACCATTAATAAATCTTGTTGCTTCTGGTACAGCTTTTTGTTTAACAAATTTAGCATTACCTTTACTATCACGTGTCTCAACATCACCTTTTAAGAATCTAATAACAATGGCATCTGATGGATAACCAGTTGGATTATCATACCCATTCGCTACAAAATAAGTAAAAGTATTTAACTTAGAATATTCTTTCGTATTACTTGGTACAAAGAAGCCTACTTTAACGCTTTCACTACCTGCTTTTAATAACTTCGTAGATAAATCATATTGATATGTTTTACCATCTTTCTTGAAGGTTACAACATTACCATTAATTACACAATCTTTATTTTGTTTAAAGAAGTTAATATCAGCTACTTTTAAGTTACTGCCAGTTTTCTTATTATAAGCCATAGCCCATATATCATTGAAATCAAAGCCATCAACTTTAGTTAAAGTTGCAACTTCATTATCAACATCTTCAACACCTTGTAATAGTTCTACTAAAGCAGCTTTTGTTTTCTTAAAAGATTGTGATATTTCATTCTTGCCAGATTCAATGATACTTGTTAAATTCCCTGCGAATGGAGCAACACCTCCAGGTATTGATAAACTTGTACTAGATATCATACTATCAATACTTGCATATTGTTCTGATACATCTAAAACCATATCGGTTTCAATATCAACTACAACATCATCTTCAGTATCACTTGGCTTTTTAGAGCCTCCTCCACCGCCACCTGTATAAGGATCATTATTTTCATTTAATCTATTAATAAGGAAATTAATAATATCACTACTACTTACTTCATTATTTTTATATTTATTAATATAACTTAAGATTTCAGCTTTAATACTTTCATCAACATTACTGTTATTACTAGCAATTTTCTCATAGATACTATTTACACAATCATCAACACTAAGCGTACCTTCATCTAACAATTTAATATAACTTAATACAATATTTTCTATATTCATATTATCACCATACGCCTATTCTTCAGTCTCTTCTTCTTTTTCTTTAAGTAAACTTACTTCATAGTCTTCTAATCTTTTTATTTCTTGATCTACTTTAGCAAGAACACTTTGTTTCTCAGAAGATATTTTTGATATCATATTACTAATTGCATTAAGCAAGTTATTATTTTGAGATAACATATTAGTTCTTAAAATTGTATCATCATAACCACTAAAGGTATCACTTAATGCCGATATCTTATTTAATACATTATTATATGTATCAATAAAACTTTCAACATTACTAACAAATTTAGCTCTATCAGCTTTTAATTCTTGACTAGTCATTATTATCACCTACTACCCCTTTAACACCATTAATGTAACTTTCATATTTCTCAATAACACTATTAAACATTACATTATAGCGATCTTTTTTATTATTAACGTAATCAATACGATCTTTAATGTATTCATTATAACGAGTAATTGGTTCATTAGATTTAGGTGTATTTAAGATGGTATCAATACTACTAACTTCATTAAAAATATTATTTAATGATTCAATTATTTCATCATTACATTTAAGTACTTTATCACGAGCTGTGATAACACTATTTTCATCATAATTAATTGTTACCATGTAGCTCCTCCTCAAATAAATGAGCATATTTCTTTTGTAATTCAGAATAAGCATTACCATATTTATCAGAATATGCCATTAAGAATTTAATATAAGATAATATTTTCTTTTCAATATCATATAGATCTTCTAGATAATTACTATAGATATCATTAAACATTGTAGCTGCTTCACCTTTCCATACAATAGATGCTTGAGCTTCTTCAAGTTCATTTATCTTACTATCAATATTATCTAATTCATTTTCTAAGATTTTAGTCTTTTCTTTTATGCTGTTAACTTTTACTAAGTATCTCATCTTATCACCTATTTTCATTATAACATAATTATTGATTATTTAAACTTCATATTTGGAAATCTTAACCTTAAAAAACTATCTGGATAATACTTATCAAAGAAGTCTCCTAAGAAGGTAACTGCTTTATATCCTTTTCTTCTTAAACCTTGTCTAATAATAGCTCCGAAGGATAGAAAATAATTAAAGAACATAAAGATATGCAAACTATTTACAATAAGTCTTCCTAAGTTATAAGGTATTTTCTCAATATATTTACTAATAAACGGATAAACAATCTTTACTAAGAAGAATGCAAGTAAGCCCCATACAAGCATATAAGGGATATTGGTTCTTCCATTAATATTTCCAATATATCCTGTATAATCCCATGATGTTGAACCTGTAAAAGTCTCTTGTAAGAAACTTACTACGTATTCAACAACACCGCCAATTAATGATCCATAAAGAAATGTCTTTAAATTAGATAGAGGTTTTCTTAATAATAAATAAACGAGTACGACAGCACCAATTCCGTATAAAGGATTAAATGGTCCATAGATAACACCTCGTCTATATTCCCAAAAGATTTCTCCGTTATGGTATAAATGTAATATTAAGTTTCTAATTTGTTCAAAGTATACACCAAAGATACTACCAATAATATAGATACAATATAGTTTTGTACTACATAGTCCTTCAGCGAATATTCTTTTATCTTTGTAACACCATTTTTTGAATCTCTTTATCATCCTAACCTCTATTATCTATTATACTCTAAATATGAAAAAAACAAAGACTATAAAGTCTTTGTTCCTCCTTTTTCATTAACATAAAACAATAAATAAGAATATAATGATAAGAACATATTTTTATTAAAGTCTTCATCAAACTCTAATTTATTATCTTGTAGATATTGATATATAACAGAATAATCAATATCTTCTAATAATTCATGAAATTTATTATCATTCGCTCCTGCCATTAAATTAACAAGACAAACTGTTAATGTTCGATACAATCGATTTTTAACATCTTCATCTTGAATAATATATCCTTTAATAGCGTTTAAGCGATCATTATCATAATCAATATCATCATTAAAGAAATCATAAAATATTTTAACAGCTTTATATATATCATTCATGCCTAAGTCTTCTTTAAAGTACATTACATTCATTAAATCAGTAGCATCAAAGAATGATAAATCTGCAAAACGATTTAAGAAAATCTTTGGTAATTTAGTAACATCATAACCTCTTTTTGTTAGTCCTTTAACACAATGAACCATTAAATATACATAAGGGATATCATTACTTCTAACGTCCCCTTTCTCTAATTCAAATACACAACGTGCTTCAGGAATATTAAGAGGTGTATTTTGAATATAATTATACATATCCTTAAGACGTAAATCTTTATTCTTCATAATACTCCTATATATCTCTATAATAATATGGCTTCAATTCTTTAACTAAGGCTTTATGAGCATTTTCAATAGTCTCACCTTCAAGTCTTGCAGCACCGGAATAAGTACTACCGCCACCTTTACCTTCGGGAGCGATATTTTTCATAATAGCATCAATATCAACTTTACCATTACTTCTTCCTGATATTCCAACAACATCATCTTCGATATAGCCAACTGCAAATGATACATCAGCACCGAAAGTTAATCCAGCATCAGCTACTTTAGCAAGTTCTTCTCTTGTATATTCGATATCTTCATTTGCAACAACTAAAGAAAGCATTAAACCGGTCATTTTAAAGTTATTAATTAATAAACTATTAACTTTACGATAACTTTCAAAATCTACTTTAAAGTATTCTTTTACTTTGTTAGAATTTGCTCCTGATTTAACAAGATGCGTTGCTGCAGCCATCGTCCTTTCTTTATTATTCTTTTTAAAGCCATCAGTATCTAGTGAAATACCTGCATATAAGTAATTAGCAACATCTTTTGGGATCTCAATTTCCATGCTTTCTAATACTTCCGTTACAATCTCACTAGCACTACTACGTTCATCATCAACAAACACATGATTAGATTTAACTGTTTGTTCAGATAACTTATGATGGTCAATAATAATGATATTATCTTCATCTGGAAGAATATCACCAACACAGACCATATTTTTCTTATTAACATCCGTTAGAATAAATAATTCGCCATCTGTATCTCTTTTCTTTAAATACTTATCTTTTTTAGTAACTTGATATTCCTTACCACACTCGGTAACAATCATTTTAACACCAGATTCTGTCATGTGTGGTGGATCATTCATTACAATTGTAAATGGCTTATTATATTTCTTAGCGATTAAACTTAGTCCAATTGAACTACCAATCGCATCAAAATCAGCTTTATCATGCATTGCTATAACAATATTTTTAGCACTATTTATTTTTTTTTCTAAAGTTTTCTTTAAATCTTCTATTTCAAAAGCTTTTTTTTCTTCATTGTCCATTATTTCCTCTTGATAGCCTATTATTATAATCTATTTTAAGGAAATATTAAATATAGGTTGTCAACTACAGAATTTCTCTTTTTCCATCTTCTAATTGATTAAGGATAGTCTCGTAATACTTAGAATCAATTATTGATAAACCACTCATATTACCACGTCTATCAGTCATCCCATTAAGTGCACAATAATCAATAATATGATCATAATCATTATTAAATTTTTCCATTATTTTATTACCAAATTCCTCTGGTGATAAATTATGATAATAGCAATATGCTCCAACAAACTCAGCAAAATAACGCATATCATGAGCTATATCATAAGGACCATCATTACTACTTACAAGACGATCAATTAAACTATTTACATCAATCTTTGGTACTTCAATACTCATATAATTATCTAAATCTTTATATGCTTCATCAATATAATTTAATTTAATTTTAGATGATTCTGTTACTACATGAATTAATGATAAGGCTTTAGCATATTCATTATTAAAAGGGACACTATTCTTATCAATTAAAATAGATAATACGATTTCAAGATCAGCTTCATCTTTAGGATGAATACTGTCATGAACACATTTCTCTATAAGGATATTAAATATATCTTCACGCATGTTCATATGACCATCAGTTATATATAGTAATAAATTACAAATTCTTCTTAATTTTTCAAAATTAAAACAAGGAAAATTATATTTAACAAACAAATCTGTATATGGTTTAATCCTTAAAAGTTCTGGATGGTCATCATATTTACTACTTATGCATAACGCAAATAAATCAGTATTAACTAAATGTCCTAAATAATCTTTCATTCTATCACCCTATCTTGGGACCATGGAAATACTCACCAGTAAAAGTTTCATAAAAGTATTCATACATTTGTTCAGCAAATTCATCACGATCTTCAAAGTGTTTTATGCTTTCTTCATCGAATCCTCTTAATCTAAGCATCTCTTTAATATCAGTCTCTTCTAAATTATCACACATTTTATTGATATCGTCAAAGTTTTCATTATTATTTAACCAATGAATCGCTAACATACGACGTAAGCAATAAAGACATATTTCATGTTTTTGAACATCATTTTTAGTAAGACCAATCTTATCAAGATTAAGAACATAATTAGCTGAATACATAGCTAACCTTGGATCATATTGTTTAATAATTTTTAACGGATCACCCTTACTATTATGTTTATATAACTTTGTCATTAAATACCAATTAAAAACATACATTAATTCCTTAGGATCATTACTTGTATAAAGAATATTAAATACTTTTAATGGTTGATAAGCATTATCATAATATAAATCAGCAATATATTTAAAATAATCATAAGTAATATAGTCATATGGAAAACTATCATTTAATGAGTTAATTATTTCAATAACTTTATCTACATCAAGTTCCTTCGCATATGAATTTGTTTCATGATATCTAATAGAGAATTCAAGCATTTTCATACGACCTATAAGGTTATCTTCTTTTAAATATCCAATATATTTATCTATATTTACTTTTTCCATCCCTTTTCATTCCTTTCTTTTTATCTTGTTTTTCCTAAATATCTATTTTCTTTTAAATATTCATAGATATAAGCAAAAATATCTTCTCGTAAATTTGTATATAATTCAGAAACATCAAAATCTTCTTGATTTTTATTTTTTTGAATACGTTTAAAGTCATCTGTATTTTCAACTATTTTAGTTAAGCCCATCATATTAGCAAAATCATGAATATCAAAATTCTTTTCTAAATCAGGGATAACATCTTTAATAAATGAAAAATCATCTTCGCCTCTTATAAAAGCATCAGCTGCCATACTCATAGCAATATATTGAAGACCAAAGTATGTAAATGAATCATTAACAAATAAATTATCATCAACACATCTATCAAATTCATCATAGCAATCAAGAAGACGTAAGAGCCTTGGATCAATACTATCTATATTATTATATTCTTCAACACCAAACGTATAAGACATTTTATTACATGTATCTACTATTTCACGAGTACTCTTTGGTGTATATATTCTTCTAAAAAATTCTAAAACACTATTTAGATAATCAGAAGATAGTTCATTATGCCCATATTCATCAATAAATTGATCTATATAATCTTTAGTAATTAAATCAAAAGGAAAACTACTATCTAGACTATTTATTGTATCTACACAATTATATACATCATCTGGCATATCAGAACGATAACTAAGAGCAAATTCTTTGCATTCACCAAATAGTTTTTCTCTACCAATAAAATTATCTTTACGAAAAAATGATTTATACTTATCTGAATACATCGTTTCCATATTACAACCTCTATCTAATCCTGTTTTCATTCTTTTTAGATTCTATTAGATGTTGATAAATATAATCATATACAACCTTACGTTGATATAATCTTAAATTCTCGTATTCATCATTTGGGCCTATACAATGCCTTGGATAATGAAAGAAATCTTTATGCTTAGTTAATTCTATTAAATTCATTACTTTAGCATATTCTTTAAGATCAAAAGTACTTGCTAGTTCATAAATCTTTTTATAAACACTTTCATAATCATCTTCTAAAGAGATAAAAGTTTCAGCTGCCATACAAGCACCAATATAACGATATCCACTAACCTCAAATTCACTTTTATAACCTCTAGCTTCAACAATATAACGTCCCAAATTACAATAACAATCCATAAGTTTTATTATCCTTGGATCAATATAATCTTTATTGTTTCGACAACAAAAATCTGCAGGTAATTTTGAATAGATATCAATTACATCATGATAATCACGAGGATTATAAATTTGTTTGAAATAATCAAGAATAAGTGTTATAGCTTCGGAGAATCTATCACAATATGGATATATCTCACTTAATGCAGCGATATAGTGTCTATTAATTACAGCAAAGGGAAAACTACTATCTAGTTCATTAATCTTATCTACACAGTCTCTAATATCATTATCATCTATATTATCCCAATGAAGAGCCCCAAAATGCAAGCATTCATTAAATAAACTTTCACGTTCATTAAAATGATCAATATTAAATTTAACATCATAAGTTTCTGAAAGTTTCTTTTCCATAATAATCTTCCCCTTTCTTTAATTATCTTATTTGTATTCTATCTCTATTATACTCTTCTCTTATATATTGAAAAATATAATCATATACTTTATCACGTTGATCTCCATGTAAATTTTCTAAATCCTCACTAGAACCAAAACCTCTTATATAAGCGAATTCACGAATATCAAAAATAGAACTTAATTCTTTAAACTTTTCGTTTATTTCATCATAATTATCTCTACCTAATATAAAGGCTTCCGCATACATACAAGTTAAGATATAACGATATCCCCAGTACGCAAATTCACCACCTTTTAGATATTTATAATCAATATAATCAGGTCCTTTGATAATATTTTCCATAAGTGTTAATAAACGTGGATCAACATGCTTTCTATTACACTCATGACTACCAAAACTAACCTCAAGTCCATAATAAGTACGTTCAACTACTTTATGATAATCACCTGAAGTATATATATCTTTAAGATGATCAAAAATCTCAATTATCCATTCATATATTTCATCATCACAATAAATTGAATAACCTATTTCTTCAAGAAAACTATCATTTATTAAATAAAAGGGAAAACTACTATCTAATTCGTTAATCATATCAACACATTTTTTAACTTGACGAACGTTATCATCACAATGATACATTGCAAACTTTATAAGTTCAGCATAAAGATTTTCTCTTTCATAAAAATGATCTGTATTTAATTTAATTCCAAACTTTGTTGAAAGTTTCTTTTCCATAATTATCCCTTTCTATTTTATTACTGGTGCATTACCATTTTCCTTCAAATATTGATATATATAATCGAACATAGCATCTATTTGTTCAGTTGCTGCTTCAACTGATGCAAAATCTCCTTCTATAGTATTTTGCCATAAACCTCTTAAATAGATGAATTCATTTACATCAAAGTTTTCTCTAAGACTATCTACTTTTTCCTTGATAAAACTATAATCATCAAGACCACTTACCCATGCATCAGCAAGCATAGCATCATAAATATACTTAAAACTTGATACTATTAAAACATCATATTTAAACAAATCATTTAACACATTATCATGCGCCTTATTATAATTATCAAGAAGTTTTAAAAATCTTGAATCAATATTTATAATCTTGTTTTTCTCCATGATGATATTAGCTAGTGACAAAGCCTTAAAAACAGATAAGATATCGTGATAATCACTAGGAGAATATATCTTTTTTAAGATAATAATATTGTATAAAAGACTTTTAGATGTTAAACGTATCTTCCCACTTGCATTAGAAATAAAGCATAAATAATCTGATGTTATTAAATCAAACGGAAAATTACTATCAAGTTCATTTATAGTCTTAATGCATGGAATGACATGGTCAATAGAACCACCACATCTTTTAGCAAATTCTAAACATACACCAACAAGTTGTTCACGTTTTTCAAAATTATCAACATTTAAATCAACTCCATATTTATCTGAATGTTTAAGTTCCATAATATTCTCCTTTCTAGTTATCTAATAACTGGTCTTTCTTTATAATATTCTTCTTTGATATATTGATAGATATAATCACTTATTTCATCACGTTTACAGCGATCTAACCAATTAAGTAATTCCATAACAGATTTATCTGCTGGTAAATCTATATAATTATTTTCAAGTCGATATATTCCTCTTACAATAGTAAACTCTTCTGGATCAAAATTCTCTAAAATATCTTTCATTAATTCACTAATATAATTAACATCATCGATTTTATTTATATAAGCTTCTGCATACATTGCACCTGCTATATATTTATAGACTTCCATAGCAAAGAAACTTGGTTTTTTAGTGTTTCTAACAATATAATCATCCATAGCATCATACTGTTTATATAACGCTATATATCTTTCATCAAGGGCATATCCTTCATTTATAGCAACATCAATAAAAGTACTTGAAAATGCATCAAACGTTTCAAGAACTTCTTTATAATTCTTAGGAGAATACATTTTTCTAAGAAATTCCAACGCTTCTATAAGATTTCTACTTATACTTCCATTATATAAATTAGTTTCTAAAAGAAGATCTTCAATAAATTTAACGGAAATTATATCAAACGGAAAATTATCATCTAAATTATTAATAATATCTATACATGGTATAACATCTTCAGAAAGACCTTCATTAAATAAAGCATATCTAATACATACACCAAGTAATAATTCTCTTTTTAGAAAATTATCTTTATTTAAATATGCTCCATAGTTATTAGAATATTGCTTTTCCATAATATTCTCCTTTCTAGTTATTTTATAAGTTGATTATCCTCATTTCTTTTTTCTTTTATAAATTGATATATATATTCATAAATATCATCAAGGCCGCCTGTACCTTTATATTCAATACTAAAGCCTTCACAATCATGATAAATTACATTTTCTTTATAAGTGCCTGTTTTAGCAAGTGATTGTAAGCCTCTTACCATCGCAAATTCTTTAACGTCAAAAGTTTTCATAAGATTATTAATTTCATCTTTTATATAATCAAAATTTTCTTCACCATTAAGATAAGCCTCAACATACATTGATGCTGCTACATATCTATATACTGCTGTTCTAAACATATCACCATTAAATACACAGCATATATTAAGAGACATCTTTTTACAATTGTGAAATATATTCTCAAATCGATCACTGAAGCCCATATCATGAGCTTTTACTTCATCAAATAAATTTAGTGGAAGATGCAATAATATATCAACTAAATCACGATAATCTTTTGGATATCTAATCCTATAAAGAAATGGTAAACAATATTCAAGATGTTCACGAGCATTATACTTACTAGGGCTTATCTGACGCATTACCTTTAAAAAAGGATAAGTTATTGTTTCAAACGGAAAATCATCACTTAGATTATTGACAATATCAACACATTTAATTGTTTCTTTTTTAGAACCATATAATGATCCAACAAAACGTTCTACATAGTATTTACAAACATTTAAAACTTCTTCTCTTTCATCAAAGTTATTAGCATTTAAATATACATCATATTTTTCTGAATACTTCTTTTCCATAATATCCCCTACTTTATAGATGAACCACTATTAGTCTTTTGTTCTTTTAGATAATAATATATGTAATCAAAGATATCATGTAAATTATCTTTTGATGAGAACTTTAAACAAAATCCCGTTTCATTATCATATATTGAAATATTGTCACCAGGAGGTCCTACTTTAGCAAGAGATTGTAAGCCTCTTAACAAAGTAAATTCTTTAACATTAAAGTTGTTAAGGAGATTATTAATCTCTTCTTTAATACAATCAAAATTCTCTTCACCATTAAGCCATGCTTCAGCTAACATTGCAGCAGAAATATAATTAAAAGCACGAATATCAAAAAAGTTACCAAAACCTTTAACTTCTGATATTAGTCTACCTATTTTGCAATAAGCTCTAAAAACTTTTCGTAAAGAAACAGGAAATCCCATATATGATTTCATTCCTTCTTCCAAAATGACACTAGGAAGAGTATCCAATAATTCGGCAAATTCACGATAATTATTTGGACGTATAAGTTTGTTAACAAAGTCTATTGTAAATTTAATATGATTTGTAATATTATCACTTTCATGATTCATATGTGTTAACATATTTAATAGTGGTCCAGTTACAGCATCAAAAGGAAAATTACTATCTAAACTATTAATTAAGTTGATACAAAGAATAACATGAGAAAAACTACGACCTTTAGATCTTGCATAAAATGCACATTTTTCTACTACTTGTTCTCTTTTTTCAAAATTATCAACGTTAAGATAAACATTGTATCTCTTTGATAGTTTGTATTGCATATTAATTTCCCCTTTCTATCTTATTAATTCGTTTTCGTAACCATCCTTTAATTGATGATAAACTTCATCATATAAATCAGAATAATCTTTAGTTTTAGTATAATCAGTAAACGTTGCCCAATCTTTTTTTCTTTCTACAAAAAATGGTGACACTGTAACAATCGTTCCATCATCTTCAGTATAGGAATATGTTTGTGGTATCATTCCACGTAATTCCATATAATCCTGAATATCGTGGTTTACTAAATCCTTGATACGACTAGCTATATAATCGAAATTCTCTTCACCATTAATCCATGCTTCACATAACATCGCATTTAAGATATATTCTAAAGCATGACGTTGCGCATCTCTACCGGAACAATTATATGTAGAATTAAATGCTATTGGCAATAATTCATGATATCTTATATATAACTCAAGTAATCGATTATCGATTCCCTTATCACGATATTCACTTTCATAATACTCTCTTTTTAACCACTTATTAGAATATGGTAAATATATAAACGGTCTTTGATCTTTAAATATATCTAACATTTCACGATAATTCTTACATGTATATATTTTATTTAAAAGTGGTATTGTTGCTACAATATTCAATTCATATAAACGATCACAAAAAATATTTAAGTAATCTTCGGTTATTAATAAAAACGGAAAACTACTATCTAATTCATTAATCTTATCTACACATTTAAGTAGTGTATTTCTCTTATAACGTTTATGATGTAATAAATACGCTTTATATGCTAATATCATACTTTCACGTTCAAGATAATGATCACTATTAACATCAATATTCATTTTTTCATTATGTATTGTTTCCATATTATCCCCTTCCTATACTATTTTATTTTGCATATAATTTTCTTTTACCATTTGATAAACATAATCATATTCTTTGTAATAGAGACGGTCTGTACCTTTTTCTCGATATGTTGTCCAACATCCTTGACTAACTCTTCTACCAAATGGTGTTACAGTAACTGTTGATCCTTTACGATTAACATAAGTAACTTCTGGTTTAATAAGACCTCTTAATTCTAAAAATTCTCTAAAATTATTATCAAATAATCCATTCACTTGATTTCTTATTTCATCATAGTTATCTTCACCATTAATCCATGCTTCTAGTAACATTGCTTCAGCAATATAAATAAGTACACCATAATGAACACGATTACTAAAAATACCTGGACAATTAAAAATATCTTCCACAATCAAATGATATGCTTTTAATAAATCTATAACTCTTTTATCTACACCTTCAGTTAAACTAGATGATTCTAAATCACGACAATCAACTAAATTATCTAATAAATCAATCATTTCATGATAATCTTTACACATATAAAGTCTATTTAGACGTTTTAATCCTGGAAAGATCTCACGTTTACAAGTTAACCTTAAATAATTCGTATTAATTAATTCAAATGGGAAGTTACTATCTAAGGTATTTATAAATTCAATTATCATTTTATAAATATTATCATCATAACCAAGATCACATGTTAAAAAAGTTAGACATTCTTTAGCCATATGCTCACGACCACTAAAATTCTCTTTATTTAATTTAATACCTAATTTTCTTGAATACTCTTGTTCCATAATATCTCCCCTATATTTCTCTTCTATTTTCTTTATGTAAATTATCTTTTACATAACCATAAACGTATTCCATAACGCGATTAGATTTTGCGCCACCACTTCTAAAATCAACCATTAAGCCTCTTATAACTAAGAACTCTAAGAAACTAAATTCAGAGTTCATTTTTATAATTTCATTAATATCACTACTAACTTTAGTACGTACATCTTCTTCTTTATTAATCCATGCATCTACCATTAAGCGATGAAGTAAATACATAATAATAACATAATCAATCATATCTCTATGAGATCTAGTATTATCTGATACAACATCAACTTCCTCAAGATAAACACTACCATAGAGTGTTAATCTTTCATCTAGATGATTATAACTTCCATCGTTTGATACACTACAAAGAACATTCATGTTTAATGCTTGTAATACTTCATCTACATTTGTTGATGAGTATAGATTTTTGATATCAGTTAACGCCTTCGGCCACCCATCACGTACAGTATCAACATATAATTTTATGTAATCATATGTAATAGCATCAAATGGATAATCATCAGGAAATTCATTAATTTCATTAGCACATTCATGAAGAAAACTATTAACACTTCTTAAAATAGTTGGATGATTACGTGATTTATCTTCTTCATAATATTGTTTACAAAGATTAAATAACTTCATACGTCCTTCATGATTTTCTTTTTTAATTAATTTATCAAAATTGTATCTACTCATAATATATGCACCTGACCTTTTCCGATTGTTTCATCAATAAGATTTTGAACCATATAACATTCACCATCATAATTACGTACAAGTGAATGATCAGAATAGAAACCATTTAAAGTAAAGTGACTAACTATTTCTTCATATTCTGTAACTAATCTCTTAAATACTTGTTCAAGTTCTTCAGCACTATTATTATTTGCATACATATAACCAATAATAATAGGAGCATATGTATTAAAGAAAGCTTGTTTTCCTAATACTTTTGGACTATCATTTTCAGCTAAATGTTGATAATACTTATAACAGGTTAAATATTGATAGAAAAGGCCATAATTATCATTTGGTTTAACACTATTATTATATCTAGTACGACGACATAGATGTTGAATAACTTTATGATATTCTAGAGTATTCTTACAAGCACTTTCTTTATAATAAATAACTGATAGAAAATAATTAAAATTTTGCCAACCAATTCTTAATTTGTACATTAAGTATTTTATAACAAGAAATAAATCACTAGCTCTATTTTCATTTATCAAACGATAAATAATATTAAAAAGCTGTTCAATAAATTTTTTTCGATGTTCTTTTCTTGTTTCTTTGGTAAAATGAAAGTCTTCTTTTTGCATATCAAGTTCATAATTATTTACGATTGCATAGATACATCCTAGCATCGATTCATCTAATAATTCATCTTGATATGTTCGATTTAAACATGCAAGATAAACCTCGTATTCCTTTTGCATATAACCCCTTCTTTAAAACCGTTATATTATATCACAAAACACTAGAAATTACAAGGAAAAAGGCCATTTTCAGGCATAAAAAAAGTTTAAAGATTATTTCTTTAAACTTTTAACTTTACGACCCTTTATTAAAATACTCATAAATGGATATTCATATTTATTACCACATAGGTCTGTAATTCTTACTTTTTTACTTAAAAATTGTTCATATTGTTCTTGAGATTCTACTAGTATTTCAATCGAGAAACCTGCTTCTTTTAATAGATTTACCCATTCATCTCTTGTTAGAATACCAAAGCGTTCATTAATCTCACGATGGTAACTTGCTTCACCCCACGTGAATGTATATAAGAACTCTTTTAAGAATCTCTCACTTACTAAGTATTCATTTTGATAACTTGATAAAATATCTTTATTACAAGGAATATTATCAAAACCTTTAAAGTCTTCTCTAAAACGATATAACCATTCACTATCCTCTGGATTATCAAATGTAACAATTAATTGATTATCTTTTTCACTATCGGGAACTAAAAGTCCATCACGAAGAAGAATACAACCATCATCTGTTAATAATTCATTAGATTTAATAAATGATTCAAGAATAGGAACACTACTAAATCTCTTTTGTGGATCAGTATGATATGAAGATACTTCATGTAAGATTGATGAGAAGATAATCATATCATAACCACCTTTTTTAAGATCTAAAAAGTTTTTATGATATAGTGTCCAATCTGTATCTAGAGCTCTTAATCTCTTAATTGCTTCCATATTAAGGTCTACACCTGTAAGACGTGCACTTGGATTAGCTTTAGATAATGCAGATAATGTAATACCACTACCACAACCAACATCTAAGATATTATGAGCTTCACGCGCCATAAAAGGAATCATACCTTTAGTAGACTTACTCATACTATCAGTCATTCTCTTTAAATATAGGTTATAGTTGGCTAAATCTTCACTTGTTAATTCTTCTAATTCATTTTTCATAATATTCTTCCTATCCCCTTTAAATCGTTCTATATTATATCACAAAATCGTTATTTTATCAAGTTTATAAAAAAAAAGATAGTATAACTATCATTTTATTTAGCATTTCCAAAACGTCGATCACGTTTATTATAAGCAAGAATAGCATCATCAAAATCATCTTCTGTAAAATCTGGGAATAAGATATTTGGAAAATAAAATTCTGCATAAGCTAGTTGCCATAATAAGAAGTTACTAATTCTTAGTTCCCCACTTGTTCTAATCATTAAATCTACAGGTGGTAAATCTTGATATAAGTTCTTTTCAAATAATTCTTCAGTAACTAGATTACTCTTTATACCCATATCAATTAATTTCTTTGTAGTATCAACAATTTCTCTTCTTCCACCATAATTCATGCATATATTAAGCGTACCTTTAGTATTATCTTTTGTTAAATTAGTAAGTTCATCACGAGCTTTAATAACTCTCTTTGGTAATAATTCATCACTACCTGAAAATATAACTTTAATATTATTTTCCATAAAGAAGTTCTTTTCTTTTTTAAATGTTAAGACAAATAGGTCCATTAAGTGTTTAACTTCATCTTTTTCTCTTTTAAAGTTTTCTGTTGAAAAGACATATAAACTAACTACTTTAACTCCTCTATCTAAGGCATGAACACATATTCTTTTAATATTTTTTAATCCTTCATCATGACCTTTCATCCTTGGAAGATTACGTTTTTTAGCCCATCTTCCATTACCATCAACGATAATTGCGACATGATTAGGTATCTTTAATTCTTTCATAATCCCTCTAATTCATTACAATTATAACATATTATTTTTTTATTAATAAATAATGTCATATAAATTTACAATCTAATTAATTATTGATACTATTATATTGTAACATAAGGAGGAAAATATTATGGCAATGACTGGTTTTAACCCAACAGAAGCACAACAACAATTACAAGATTTCATGGAATATGGAAAGAAGGTATATGAAAAAGCTGTTAATGCTTTAAATTTTTTAGAAACTAATTTATATAATAATTGGTGTTCTCCAAAGGCAGTTGATTTTGGACATGATCGTATTCCAAGATTAGCATGTATTGAAAAGGATATTGATACACTATATAACAATATGTATAAAGATGGTGTTGATGCCTATAATAGTCTTGCATCAAGTAACGGAGCACCTACTATGGCATGTGAAGTAGAAGAAGAATTCTACTATCTATCAGATAACTTTAGAGTTGATCGTTTATCAGATTTTAGAGAAGCAAATGAAGATGGTGTTGTTGGTATGGACGTTGAAAAAGTTAAACTTGCAAGGGATACATATTTAGCTGAACTTGAAAGCGTAGAAACGTATATGGAAGATACACCAATGGATATTGCATTCTTTGATCCAGATAATGAATTACAAACAAAATTCAAAGCAAAGATTAATAAGATAGTTACTTATATAAAAGACACTATAGCACATTGCTTTAGGGATATTGATGAAAGTATTGATAGTGAAACTAATGTTGTTATGACTGGCCAACAAAGTGCTGCCGAAAATTTATCAGCATAAAAAAATAAGACGTTTGTCTTATTTTTTTATACTAAAATATTATCAATATTAATATCTTTATCCGTTAATGTACGAAGTACTTTCTTACTCTTCTTATCTTTAGTATTAGTTGCATGTAAGATAATACTCTTTTCAAATAAGTTACGAACAAATCTTGCATTACCAAAGTTAGGTTTATCTTTATTCTCACGAATAATTTCACGTACCTTATTAACTGCTTCTGGAGTCATTTCAAAGCCACTCTTACGAACCATTCCTTCTAGAATCTTAACAAGTTCATCTTCTGTATAATCTTTAAAATCAAGAGTATATCCAATACGTGATGCAATACCTGAATTAGAATCAATAAAGTCTTGCATTTCTTTAGTGTAACCAGCAAATATTACAACAAGATTATCGCGATTATCTTCCATACCTTTAATTAAAGTAGCAATAGCCTCATCATTATAAGTACTTAATTTACTAGATAACGAGTATGCTTCATCAATAAATAATACGCCGCCCAATGCTCTTTCAATAACACTATTAGTCTTAATAGATGTTTGACCAACATATTCAGCTACTAAGTCTTTACTAGTTACTTCCATTAATTTATTTTCTTTAATATAACCTAAGTTATATAAAATACCAGATAACATTCTTGCTACTGTTGTTTTACCAGTACCTGGGTTTCCTAAGAATAACATATGTAAGTTAACATCATTAATCTTTAAGTCACTCTTTTTCTTTAGTTCAATTAAGTTAACAAGATCATGTAAGATTCTTTTGATATCATCAAGACCAACAAGTTCATCAAGTTCACTAAAGATTTCATTAATATTCTTCTCTTCTTTAATTGTTGGGATTTTCTTATTAAATGAAATATGACTAATAAGTTTATCACGATACTCTGTATAATCATTAATATCTTTATGAGTATTCGTAATATAATCAAGTAATTCTATTTTCTCATTATCATTAAGTTCTACTTTTTCAAGGACTTCATTATAAATATCCTGACTAGTTGGGATAACCTCTACTAATCTAAAATTAAAGAATTTATTAATGGTTTCTTCATCATATGTTTTAAAGTTAGTAATATCTTCTTTACTACCACATAAAATAGTTATATTCTTTTTACCCAATGTAAGTGATTCATTATAGAAAAAGATCTTTTTATTATTATCTTGTTGCATTGCGAAACTAGATAAATCATTTATAGTAATAATACCATTAGCGTTATATAGTTCAATCGTATTAATCTTATTATTTAGTTCAAACAATGATAAATTATAAATATTACTATTTATAACATAATGATTACGATCAACACTTCTTTTAATTATATCAATTATCTTATTTCTGCATTCTTTAGTTTTACATTCAAAGATAATATTAAAATTAATATAATTAGTCTCTTCACCCTTACTATATTTATCCATATAGTTAATAATTTGTTTTAATAAGTTCTTTGATTCATCATCTAAATATAAGTTATCAATCTCTAAATTAAGATCTAAATCATTATTATTATTTTCTTCAACAGTCTCTTCTTTTTTAACATTAAAGAAATCATCATAGATATCACTAAAATATTTATTTTCCATAATTCACTCCTATTACCATTATAACAAATAATATAAAAAAGATAATCATTTAAGACTATCTTTTTAGTTTTTTACGATAAATTATTATTAATGGTATCGCAATAGCTGCTATTATAATTGCAATAATAATATATAAATTATTATCTTTACCAGTAATTGGTGTTTCAACATCCAATTCTGTAAACATTACTTCAATAGTATGATTATTAATTACATTTATAAATTTATTTAGTTTCATATTACCATTATTAGTAATACTAATCTCTTTACCATCAACAACAATCTTAGATATACCATATCCTTTTGCAGGTGTTATTGTAATATCTTCAGATGAATCACTACCATATGTTACTAATTCATTACCAGTAACTGTTCCAACACCACCAATAACATTAATATGAATATCATATGTATTAATTGCATAATAATATGTTACTTCTGTATAACTTTTATTGATAATACCAATAGCGTCAGGAACAGAAATTGTAGTTACATGATATTTATCTTTATATTCATCATCTAATTCACTAGATGCTATGGCACTAGTTGCATAAGCTTGATCAAATTGATAATTAAATAATTGATCTTCATGAACTTTAGTTGTTGTTCCTTCAAGATAATGGTGAACAACAACAACTGGATTAATATCAAATGATGATGTTGCTTTATACTCTTTATCTGCTAATTCATAATCATTATTAGCAAGAGCACCAGTAATTTCTGCTTCATTAGTAATAGTATCTCTATCTGATTCTAATACTGTATAAACAGCTATTAGTGAAACACTACTATTAGCATTAATATTATCAATTTTTGACATACTAGAAGATACAATAATATAGTTATTACCATTACTAAATGATACCCGATTATTATTTTCTTGTACAATAACATCATGTAATTGGAAATTGTTTGGATTAGTAACAGTTATTTTAAATCTTACTTCTTCGCCAATTTCATAGTAATCTTTAATATCAAGAACTTCCATTGTAATCCTTGGTTCAAAAGTACCACTTACTTTTTTCCATTCACCATATACGGTAATATCTTCGCTTGGCATTACAAAGTTATCTTCCTTATTCCATCCTAAGAATTCATAACCATTTGGATTATTAATAACTGGAAGAACAACATGAACACCTGGTTTATATTCTTCAATAGAAGGAAGGATGCTACTTGCATTAGGAGGTGTAACAGTATTATAGAAAGCATATGTTACTTTATATTTAATTTCTTCGAATTGACCAGTAACAGTAACATTATGATTTGGCATAACAAAGTTATTATCAGTTATTGTTACGTCATTACTACTCCATCCCTTAAAACGATATCCATTAACAATACTTCCACTAGTTAAACTATCTAGTTCTACTGTCGCTCCTTCATATACTTCTTTTGTTCCCGGAATAACATATCCATCAGGTATCTCACCATTTACGGAATATATAACATTATATTTATCTTTTTCTTCAAAGGAACCTGTTAAAACAACATCACTAGCAGGCATCGTAAATGAATTATTATTTATTGTTACATCATCTGTTTCCCAACCACTAAATTCATAGCCTTCAACAGATGGGCTTGTAGCAATACCTACTTTACTATCTTGAATATAACTATTCTGAAGTGGTGCTGAAGGTGCATCACTAGGTACTGTACCTTCATATACATAATTTACATCATACATAGGTAAATCATCTTTACCCATATAAGCATGAACAGTATTAGAGTCCTGTGATGATCCATTATCAATAATACTTGCAAAATTATAAAAATCACGACGTTTTTCAATTGCATCAGTATCTGGATTATCAACAGTCATTGGTGTTTTAGTAATAATACCAACCGTTAACTTACATCCAGCTTGTAATTGATAAACTCTAAAGGAAACAGTTCTTGTACTAGCATTATAATGAAGTCCATGATAAGTATACTCAGTATGATTATTATTCCATGTACCTTCAGTATTACTAGCATCATTTGTATCATCTACTACTCTACCTAAGCATGATTTATTTTCATTACCTCTTTGTACAGCACCAAAAGTACCATCACTTGTTGTAACAAAACCTTCAAAGATTAAACCCTCTGGAAGTTTATCAGTTACATCCATATATCCACTATTAACTTCAGATACTGTTGAATCACTTGATGTAACACCATTTCTATCAATACCATCATATGTTACATTCAAGTAATAAGTAAGTGTAGAGTTAGGCGTAACTTCAGCATTATTATCTAATTCTTCACTATAACTAATACCAATAAATGTAACAATAGCGATAACGAAGATACTTAATACAAACAATATTTTTTTATTCTTAAATAGTTTCATATTAATCCACCTCCGATGTATCTACAACGTATGGATTAGTACTACTTCCATCACCATCTATATATTGTGTTCCTGGTTTAAGTGTTATCGCCGGTAAAATTGGATAACCACCAGATGAATATGAACTACCATCTCTTAAAAGAAGAGCGTTTGATCCATAATCATATACAGTTAATGATAACGTTGCATCAGACAATATTCTTGCATTTCTATTCCCCATTAATGCTAATTCATCATATGTTAATAAGGCAGCTGGATACTTTAATTTTGCCTTTGGATTAGTACCACTAAAACGGTCTGTTTCTTGATCACATTTTATAGTTAAATCGTAACCATTATGATTGTCACTCCAATTACTTATATAAGATTCAAAAGTCATGTAATTAGATTCTCTTACATCATAACGATTTAAAATATTAGCATCCTTTTTTAAATATCCAATATTATTATTAAGTGGTTTACGATTATTACAATATACCGCATCATCATCAACATAACTATTATATTTTAATAATGTGTTTTTATACCATTCATCAACAATTGCTTTAACAAATGAATCGTGAGTATTATTGTACATCATATCTTCATAAATAGCTTTAACATCTTTTTCACCATTTTCTAAAAGAATATAATAAAGATGCGTTTCATCACCAGTTGTTGGTTCAAAAGTTGTAATATATGCAACCTTTTCACAAGAAGTTGATTTTACACCTAAGCAGAAGAAGCGATGATTTGTAAATGCAGTTGTATTCTTATACACATCAAATTCTAGTGGATCAGTCAATGTATATTTTGTTCCATCCCATACAGCATCAGCTCCAAAGTACACCCTATTTCTATAAACATAGAATTCTTCCTCATCATATTGATCTTGATTTTTTACAATTACTAAATTATCTTCTCGACAAGTATTACTCTTATTACCACAAGTATATATATAATCTTTATAATTATCATAATTTTCCATATAATCATCAACGTCGACAACTAAAGTATTAGATAGATTTAACCCATTTCTTGATTTAGCAATTAATATTTCTTCATATGCTGGTTCATAATCGATATAAACGTAAAGAGACCAACTTGAATAAAATGTTGCACTATTAATCTTTACTGGAGCATCACATGTTTGTTTGCCATCTAAACAAATGATTTTATTACTATAACTATCTACATTATTAGCAAAATCCTTTGGTCTAACGAAAGATCCATTATTAATTGTATATGTGTGATCACTATTCTCTATTATTGAATCACCTACATATATAGATGTAAATTCACTATATTCATAATCTTCGTAATGATAATCATCAATTTCCACATAATAATAGTAATTATCATCTACATCCATTATATAATAATAGCCACTTATATTCGTAGGATCACTTTGATCAGAATAGTATTTACCAATTAAGTCATTATAGTTTGTTATAGTTGAAACACTAACTGGATCATTGAATGTATAGTTTATATGAATATCACCATCATATTCATAATAATTACTACTTACAGAAGAAGAAACGTAACCTCTACTATCTAACCTTGACAAGCTCTCTAAACGAAATATCTTTCTATAAGTGTCTTTTAAAAGCCAAGAATATTCTTCAAATTTTGTACTATATTCTTGATGAAGATTATCTCCATACATATAGCCAATTTCAGCAATACTATTTCCATCCATAATATTAATTGATCCCGTACCTATAGATGTACCATTATAAGGAGATGGCGGATATATCTCAAATAAAATATACTCACCCCATTCATAACCTGGTGATGGAGCATCATAATGAATTACTTTATAAACATTGTCGCATACTGTTGTAGTAGGATAATCTCGACAATAGTACTTTCCTATCGGTCCATTTGGATTAGCAATAGAAAATGGTATTATTTGTGGATCAACTAAAGTGAATTTATTTGTTGTAGCATCATATGTATAACTATCAGCAAAATAATAATTACTTGTAGTTGCTTGATAAACATGACCATTACTATATGCATAACTAAAGTATGATTTATTATGTCTACCACTACCGCATTTTAATTCATCATCATATTCCCCATTATAAATTAATCGTACTCCACCTGTATCTGTTGTTCTAATCATTCTCCAACAATTATTAGCAAATTTAACATTATACATTTCAGGGATTTGACGTGCTCGATCATGATCAGTACGATCTGCATACCAGTGATATACTTTCTTAGTAGCTGCTTTAGAATTAGAATCTTGATGTGCTCCTGTGTATTCTCTAGCATACTCACCATCAATAGCTGCATCTTGTAAAATGTTATATAATGTATTTCCTCTTTCACGAATTGATCCATTCATACTTTTTACAAGACCTTTTCTAGACCATACTGCTCTTAATATTACATCACGACCTGGCATTATAAATACTTCATCATTAACATTTTCAATATCGGATTTTGTACCTTCGATATCCCATTTAACAAAAATATAGCCATTACATTTAAGTTCTGTATTATTCTTAGTTACATTATTACCTACAAAGTAATATTCATTACTGATACTTGGTAAGTCACAACCAGATGGCGTATTTGTATTATATGAAACTTTATATTTATTCTTTAATATTGGCGTCTTATCACTTTCTATAGTTTTTGCTGCTTCACCTTTTAGTTTAGATGTAATTACTTCGCCTTTGTTTGTTGGATACTCGCCACTAATAGTTAAATAATTATCTTTTAAGTTAACAACTATTTTCATAACATTGTTAACACCAGTTCGCATGTTATCAATATTCCAAATAACTTTTTGAGTATTATTATCATTTGTTAATTCAACTGTTCCCCTATCTGCTTTAATGCTATCAATTGAATCAACATAAAAATATTCATCATTAATATTATCCGTTATAGTAAAACTTTCATATGGTGTTGAAGTACTTGCTGCATCAAATAAAACATTATGAAGCGTATTCATATCAGCTGACCACTGATTATCAGATATTTCAATAAGTTCTTGAATAATATCATTACCCATTTCATATTGAATACCATTAATTGTCATATATGGATAATTATCTTTTAACATTCTATATGCTGATATTTGATTAGGAGTATCATAATTAGGATAACCATCAGTTAAGAATATCATTAATAGATCACGATTATCTTCTTTAACATAATTACGTAATAGTTCATTTGCTTTATATAAGGCAATATAATAGTTAGTACCACCATTTGCTCGTAAATTATCTAAATGATTTAAAATTGTTGCTTTATCATTCGTAAAATCACTATTAACTAAATAATTAGTATTAAATGTTATTAATGCTATCTTGTTACGAGAATCACTTAAAACATCTTCTGTTAGGGCTTTAGCATCAGCAATAGCACGATTTAATCTCAAACCATTCATACTACCTGATGTATCCATAACGAGCATGATATCTTTATATCTATCTGGTTCCGTCTTCTCAACAGAATTAACATCAAAAGTAATTTCTACTTTTCCTTCACCTATCCATTTAGCACTTTTATTAATATGCCAACTACCTGGATTATTATAATTATTTGATTGTATTTCTATACTTTTAATTTCTGGATCAACATACGAAAAACTCTTGCCAATCAAAACAATTAAAGGTATTAAAAATAACAATAATAATAAATATTTTTTGTTCTTCAAATTGCACTCCTATTTTCTTTTTAATTATATCATATTTTATGACTATTTTTGTAAAAAAAATCTTGCTTTTATGCAAGATTTTTTGTTTCTTTGTTTTTTACATTAATTTCTAATAATTTGTCTTTTAATTCTTTTTCGATAGCTTCTAATTCTTTCTCAGCTTGAGCTCTCTTTATTCTGCCATCTTCATGTACTTTAATAACTGTATCGATTGTCTCGATAAGGTTTTGGTTAGTCTTCTTAACAGTCTCAATATCAACAATAGCTCTTTCACTTTCTTTAGCGATTTCAATAGAACCTTGTTTTAATGTTTCACTATTCTTAATTAACATTTCATTAGTAAGTTTAGCTACTTCTTGTTGAGATTGTAATGCTTTCTTAGCGTTACTAATACCTAGGGCTAAGACCATTTGATTCTTCCAAAGCGGAATTGTATTAGTAATAGAACTTTGAATCTTTTCAACAAGCTCTGCTTCATTATTTTGTAAAAGTCTAATTTGTGGTGCCATTTGAATAGAAATAATTCTTGTAGTTTTTAAATCATATATTTTCTTTTCAAATCTATTAATTAATGATTCCATATCATGTACTTTTTGTACATCTAATTGTTCACCACTTTTTTCTGCAGTTTCTTTTAATTTAGGAAGTTCTACAGTTCTTAATTCTTCAAGTTTTCTTTCTCCTGCAATGATGTATA